>Ga0065165_1000505_pt1 | contig 60144 bp, 42 predicted proteins | sample AraplaMF_Cvi_mMF_FD_63813 | JGI IMG/M metagenome (GOLD analysis project Ga0065165, IMG submission 63813) | Arabidopsis root microbial communities from the University of North Carolina, USA - plate scrape MF_Cvi_mMF (version 2) (version 3) | ecosystem: Host-associated > Plants > Roots >...
GATACATACAACGGCCATGGCACCATAGATAAGAATCCACTGTACCGGATCGGGGTCGTTGATCTGTAAAAACGCAAAGGCCAGGAACATAACGGCCAGAATAAAGCTGACAATTCGCATAGTCGAAAATACGAAGGTTTGTTCTTGTGTGGTATATAATCGGTGGTATACAAACAAAAAATGTCGGGTAAACACGTTACCCGACATCCGAAGTTAATCCGTAAACAAAAACGAAATTATAGGATCGACTTCAAGTATTTGGCGCTGGCTTCAACACTGGCTATGGGTTGGCCGGGATATGACTCCTGCTCTACATAGAAGTGTTTGAGACCAGATTGTCTGGCCTTGGTAAAGAGCGCTTTAAAATCGATAGACCCGGTGCCTACATCGGCGTTCCGCATCTTATCGTTTTTATCCATGTCTTTTACGTGCCACTGCTCGAAACGGCCTGGGTACTTGTCGAAGTACTTTACCGGGTCGTGGCCGGCATTTACTACCCAGTATATGTCCATTTCCATGCCAACCAGTTTGGGGTCCAGCAGTTCTAGCATCAGGTCGTACGGCAGTTTGCCTTCGAGGGCTTCGAACTCAAACGCGTGGTTGTGGTAGCCGAAGCGGATGCCCGCTTTGTTACACACTTCACCGGCAGCGTTGAGGTCTGCGCAGATGCGTTTGTAATCGTCGAGTGACTTACGGTCAGGCTCGTTGATATAGGGCACTACCATGAAGGGCTGGCCTGCGGCCTTGGCATCGTCTACCGCCTTCTTCCAGGTGTCGCCTTTGATTTTATCGAGGCCGTAGTGACCACTCACTACTTTCATGCCGAGGCTCTTGGCATAGCTACAGAATTCGGCATAGGTAAGGCCGAAGATCTTGCCATCGCCATAACCGAAAGCTTCAAGTTCTTTGTATCCGAAACCGGCTACTTTCTGCAACACGCCTTTGGGATCTTTGGGGAAGGTATCGCGCAGGGTGTAGAGTTGCAGTCCGAGGCCGAACTTAGGTTTGCCCGCTGCCAGGAACGATGGCAACGAGAGCAACCCCGCCGCGGCGAAGGATGCTGTTTGTACGAATTCTCTTCTGTTCATGGGTATAGGGTTGATTTGGGCTCAGGTAAGTTACTTGATTTCGCGGATTTTTATATTCCGGAACGATACTTTATCACCATGATCCTGGAGTACGATATGTCCTTTCTTTGCTTTACCAAAGTCGGGCATGGTTTTGAATTTGCTGCCGGCTACCAGGGCATCCCACTCGGGTGTATGCATGGTTACTTCTACGGCTTTGTTGCCGTTGAGCCAGAACTCCATTTTGCCTTTGTTCGAAACAATGCGGGCTTCGTTCCATTCGTGGAGGCTTTTTACGGTTTCTTTGTTGCTCGCAATAAGATCGTAGAAGTCTCCCGCGCGGTGCTTCACGTTTTTGGCATCGGGGTGACAGTTGTTGTCGATGATCTGCATTTCAGGACCAGTGAGGTACGGCGCTCTGTACTTGGCATCTTCTACTACATTGTACATGATGCCGCTGTTGCCGCAAGAGTCGATTAACCACTCCAGGCTCAGTTCAAAGTTTTCGTATTCCGCGTCGGTAGATATATCACCTCTGCCCTCTTTAACTGAACTGTCTAGGTAAAGAACCCCACCGGCCACTTTCCATCCCTGGCCAAGTGTTTTGTTGTTGTAGGTATGCCAGCCTTTGGTGGTTTTTCCATCAAACAGAAGTTTCCAACCGGCCTTTTGTTCTGCCTTGGTCAGTGTGTTCTGCGCCAGCAACTCGTTCGAGAAGAACGCGGCCACCGTGAGCGCTATAAACGATACTATTCGGAGTTTTCTCATGAGCTTCGGTTTTGTGGGGTTGTTTACAACAGGTTTAGTCTTTCAGTTTCTCGCCGTCGAGAGACAGTACATACATGGCCATTTTCTCGGCATCTCCTTTCGACAGGTCCGAGTGCGCCGTCATCGGGATCTGACCCCATACGCCGCTACCGCCGTTGATGATCTTATCGGCCAGCAACGATACGTTTGCACGGGTGAAGTCATATTTTTTGGCTACTTCAGCGTGTGCGGGGCCAATGATCTTGTTTGTGGGGTGGTGACAGGTTTTGCAGTCGCTCGCGTCCATCAATACTTTTCCCTGTGCGATCAAATCTTCGTCAGAAGCCTTTGCGGGCTCGGCAGTCTCATAGTCGCTGTAGGCACCTTCAGTTCCTTCTTTTTTCTCTTCTTTCTTCGAACCACATGATGTGAGCGCGAAGCCTGCGCATCCTACGAGCGCCATGATTACCAGTACTTTTTTCATGGTCATGAAATGAAATATGAATTAATAAAAATTATATAGTTAGGTCGTCTGTAAATTATATGCCCAGCACACGACGGTTGAGCTTCTGGTCTTTGCCGGCGGAAGCGAAGTCATCGAATGCCTTCTCGGTTACACGGATGATGTGGTTTTTGATGAAGTCCGAACCTTCGGCAGCGCCTTGCTCGGGGTGTTTGATGCAGCACTCCCACTCCAGTACCGCCCAGCCATCGTAGTCATACTGGCTCAGCTTGCTGAAGATGGACTGGAAGTCTACCTGACCATCGCCCAATGAACGGAAGCGGCCGGGACGGTTGATCCAATCCTGGTAGCCACCGTACACGCCGCTCTTGCCCGTAGGGTTGAACTCGGCGTCTTTTACGTGGAACATTTTGATGAAGGTATGGTAGAAGTCGATGTACTGTAAATAATCGAGCTGCTGAAGCACGAAGTGGCTTGGATCGTAGAGTAAGTTTGCACGGGTGTGCTTTTCGGTAGCTTCCCAGAAGCGCTCGAAGGTTATACCGTCGTGCAGGTCTTCGCCGGGGTGAATTTCGTAGCACAGGTCTACACCGGCTTTATCGTAGGCGTTGAGGATGGGTACCCAACGTTTCGCCAGTTCTTTGAAGCCGTCTTCTACGAGTCCGGCGGGGCGTTGCGGCCAGGGGTATACGGTGTGCCACATGAGCGCGCCCGAGAATGTACCCACGGCGTTGAGGCCAAGGTTGCGGCTTGCTTTGGCGGCATACTTCATTTGTTCTACCGCCCAGGCAGTACGCTCTTTGGGAGCGCCGCGCAGCTCGGCCGGTGCGAAGCCGTCGAACAGTTCGTTGTATGCGGGGTGAACCGCTACAAGTTGTCCAAGGAGGTGCGTGGACAGTTCGGTGATCTGTACGCCGGTAGATTCGATGGTGCCTTTCAGTTCGTCGCAGTAGTCTTTGCTTTCGGCGGCTTGCTGAAGATCGATACAGCGGCTATCCCATGCGGGAATCTGAACGCCCGCGTAACCGAGTGATGCGGTCCACTTGCAGATGGTTTTCAGATTATCGAAAGGTGCCTGGTCTCCCATAAACTGGGCCAGAAAGATCCCGGGTCCTTTAATTGTCTTCATACTGTATTGTCAGTGTTATAAATCAATATTTAATAGGCGTCCACTTGCGTGTGGAGGTAGACGATTTAACAACGGCTTCAACGAAGGCCATTCCCTTTACGCCATCTTCAACATCGGGGAAGTCGTATTTGGCGGGGTTGATCTTCTTGCCAGGTTTGTAATCGCGCACGGCACGACCGAATGCCATATATAAGTTGGCAAAGGCTTCGAGGTACCCCTCGGGGTGACCCGATGGTGTGCGGGTGTTTTTCTTTGCTGCGTCGGAATTGTAGCCCCATCCGGTGCGCACAATTTCACGGGGCTTGTCGAGCCATTTTACAACCAGTGTGTTGGGCTCTTCCTGGCGCCATTCGATGCCGCCCTTCTCGCCGTATACACGGATGTTGAGGTTGTTCTCGTCGCCTGCGGCTACTTGTGTAGCGAGCAATACACCGGATGCGCCGTTGTCGAGACGGATCAGCATGGAGCTGTCGTCGTCGAGCTTGCGGCCTTTTACTACGGTGTTGAGTTCGGCGTTGATTTCGGTTATGTCAGACCCGGTGATGTACTCGGCGAGGTTCGCGGCGTGTGTGCCGATGTCGCCAATGGCTCCACCCTGTCCTGATTTAGACGGGTCGGTGCGCCATGAGGCTTGTTTGTTGCCGTCCTTCTCCAGGAAGGTAGACAGCCAGCCTTGCGGGTATTCAACAAACACTTTACGGACTTTACCAAGTTTGCCGGTGGCGATGAAGTTCTTCGCTTCTTTCACCATCGGGTAGCCGGTATAGGTATGTGTAAGGGCCAGCACGAGGCCGGTCTTTTCGACAAGTTTCTTCAGGGTTTTGGCTTCGGCCATAGAAAACGCCAGGGGCTTGTCGATGATGACGTGGAAGCCATTTTCGAGGGCCATCTTGGCGGGGCCGAAGTGCACGTGGTTGGGCGTTACGATGGACACGAAGTCCATACGCTGATCGGCAGGGAGCGTCTTCTCGGTTTCGATCATTTCGGCATAGCTGCCGTATACACGTTTCGGATCGATGTACAGCGCCTGACCGGTCGCTTTTGATTTCTTTGGATCGCTGCTGAAGGCTCCACAGACGAGTTCAATTTCGCCGTCGAGTGCTGCGGCTTTGCGGTGAACGGCGCCGATGAAAGCTTCCAAGCTTCCACCGATCATACCCATACGTAGTTTTCTGCTCATGACCTCTAAAAATAGGGGTCTGGTTGAAACTATAACGATTTCTGTGCAAAAAATAATGGATAAAAGTTATAGCAAACGATTGCAGTTTGGTCAAATGGGTATGTACCCGAGTAAAATTGCTCTCAAATTGGGTTGAGCAGCCGTTTGTATGGAAAATGGTCACTGTGGGTGATGAATAGCAAACGTGTGTTTTGAGTCGGGGCGAGCGCGAGGCCCTCCCTCGCTTAGGCAGCTACGGCGGGTAAAAAGCGCGGACGGGAAGAGGAATGAAAGGCGTATTTTTCGGGATATTCCTATTTTGGGATGAAGGTTTAAGCCGGTCTTGTGATGAATAGTCGGTTGCGAGCTGCCGGGCTTCGTCAGTCTAAGACTGACACGATCGAGGATCCTTCCTTCGCTAACGCTAGGGCGGGCGCGGCAAGTTAACGTCGCAGAAGCCGGGACTAAGACTAGGAACAGAATCAGGCTTGCCTGCGCGGCGAAAGTCTGCCGGATGTACGAGTACGGGTGTAATCTCTGTTCAGCTACACATAATCTATGTAATCCTGTTCAAATACTGTGTTTCGTCAGGGTTCTTGTTGCTGGATAATTATTTCTTTACGGCGGCGTTTTTGGAAAGGATGGCTGGGTGCCGTTACTTTGAGCGCTGGTAACTCCATCTTATAAACTATGATGCAATCGCTTTTCTTGAAGAATCTTTGGTATTTCGCCATGCATGGCTCCGTGCTCGAAAAAGGTAAACTGAAGGGACGGGAAATCCTGGGAGAAAGGATTGTATTCGGAAGGGATGAGAACGGTGAGCCGTTTGCCCTGAAAGACAATTGCCCGCACCGTGGCGTGCCGCTTTCAAAAGGCTGGTATGATGGCAAATCGATTCAGTGCTGCTACCACGGATGGAAGTTCAACCACCAGGGTACGTGTACAGAGATTCCGGCGCTGGCCGATGAGTCGTTTGACCGCAGTAAGATCAAGGTATTCAAGTATCCCTGCCGTGAGATCAACGGTACAATCTGGATTTATATTCCGTTAAATAAGGCACAACTGCAAGGCGCGGAAGAACGTATACCCGACCTGTTGGTTCCTGCCGATCAGAAATTTCTCTTTGTTGAGAAAGTTACGATGCCCACAGACATCGATCACTCGGTGATCGGTCTGATCGATCCGGCTCACGTGACGTTTGTGCATCAGTCGTGGTTCTGGCGCTCGGCGAAGAATTTAAAACGTAAGGAGAAACACTTCGAGCCCGTAGACTTAGGCTTCAAGATGGTGCGCCACAAACCATCATCGAATTCGAAAGGCTACTCGGTGTTGAAAGGCGGGACCTCTACCGAAATCAATTTCCAACTGCCCGGCATACGCACGGAGCATATCCTGGTGGGCGAGAAACATCAGATCGTATCGATCACGTGCCTCACTCCTATCAATGAGAATGAAACCGAGCTTACACACATATTCTATTCGACACTCGGTGTTGTAAAGGCACTGTGGTGGCCACTTCGCTACCTGGGCAAGAAGTTTATTCACCAGGATCTTGGCGTGTTTAACAAGCTGCGCGAAGGCCTTGAAACGAAACCAACGCTTATGCTACTCGGCGAACCCGATGCGCAGGCCAGGTGGTATCATGAACTGAAACGCCAGTGGGATTTATCGCAGCAAAATAAGACACCGTTTGTGAATCCGGTGGAGAAGAAGACGCTGCATTGGATCACATAAAACAGGGTGAGTGAATCAGCGCGAGTGCGGAGTGCGAGAGCGGAAAGACAAAATACAAAACCGCGTCATTGGTATGGCGCGGTTTCTTTGTGTTTGTAGGTGATCGCTTTTAGAAAGGGATCGGTAATGTGACTTGTGAATGGACCGGTTTGCCGTTCACTTTGCCGGGCTCCCAGGGACCACTTTCTTTAACGAGACGGATGGCTTCGTCGTTGAGGGCAGGACTAAGACCTTTTATAACTTTGAAGTCTTTCAGGTCGCCGGTGCTGGTGACGATAAATGTAACGTAGACTTTTCCCCTCATTGTTTCGTTACGCGGGTACTTTGTATTCTTTCTCAAATACTTGAGCATTTCTTTCTCTCCTCCTACCCGTTGAGCTTCCTGTTCGGTTACTGTGAAGACGCGTTCGCTATCGCTATTTTTATTCCTGATGCGAACAGGAACCATGATTTTGGTGTGGACGAGTCGGCCGTTCTGCTTACCGGGTTTCCAGGGGCCACTTTCTTCGATAAGGCGAACAGCCTCTTTGTTAAGCGCGGGGCTGAGGCCTTTGATGACGGTTACGTCTTTTACTTCTCCGGCCTTTGTGATAACGAGTTCTACAAAAACTTGCCCCTCACGAACTTCTCCTTCGGGGTAACGCATGTTTTTAGCAATATAGTTTATGAAGGTTTCGTCATCGCCCACCAGCGTGGGAGGTTCGTCGACTACTGTATACGCTTTCTCGAAAACTGTTCCTCCGGGTACGTTGTAGAGGCGTTCGCCGGTTAAGGGGTCGGTCGTTTGGGCATACAGCGTGCCCGCGAGGAAGCAGGCTGTTAGTAGTAGGTATATACGTTTCACTGGTTGTGGTATACGGTGTTGGTAGTGGAATGTTGCGGGTGGTTACGTGGTTGTTGCCAGGGCTAAATCTCAGACCATTACAAATTGTAATGGTTTTGATCCTCTCAACGCGTTGAGGCGTTTTCCTTGCGAAAGAAGATCGTGGGATTTTTACCCGTCGGGGCGTCGACAGCGAGCGTGTCGGTGGGATGGCGGATTTGTATGCGTGGGATGATGTCAGTAAAAAAAATACAGGACGAGTATTTATACTATGATTTAAAATCAGGTATTTATACGCTGGTCTGGGGTGAGGTGGGTTAGTAGTTTTGTAGGGAATTCTTAACGGGATTCTATCCGCCGCCCGGATATGAAAACGGCCCCATGCTCACGGGGCCGTTTTCTGTTTTACTGTACTATGGTGATGGTAGGGAGGTTTCTTTGCGTCATGTATTTTGCCTTTCCGCTCTCGCGCTCACACTCACGCTGTTTTATCCTACCAGTCTCCGGTGTCTTTTTTGCGTTCGGTTTCGATGTACTGGAGTTTGTCGGTGAAGGCCTGGTCGAGGAGGCCGAGCATGTTGGGGCGGCACCAGTCGGGGGCGAGTACGGTGCCGTTGTTTTTGGCGGCGTAATTGGTGAGGTTGTCTTTGGTGGTGATGTTTTTGTAGCCGATGTTGCCGGTTAGCTGGATCGACTGTACGGTGAGGCGGTAGCGGCCGTCTTTTACACCAACGTAGGCCTTGCCGCTATAACGGCCGGTCTGGATGATGTTGGGTGTGGCTACCTGGGTGAACTGGAATTTTTTATAGTCGACGACGAGGTCGTTTACGTCGAAGCGGATCTCGTTTCCTACTTTCTCTACTTTGGCGATGTAGGGGAGTGTTTTATAGTAGTCGGCGAGTTTGTCGAGGGTTATGGAGTCCTGAACGGTTACTTTCTGATAGATGATTTCCTGATCAACGAGTTTGAAGTTCTGGTAGGTTGTGTTTTGGGCTGATACAGACAATGTCGGTAACAGGGCGAGTAGCAGATAAAGTACCTTGCGCATGTTTATGATTTTGGGGCAAGGTAGTAAATCGTCCGGACATGCCGGAGGGTAAACCGGTTGGCCGGCAGGATGCGCGGTTTGTTGCGCGTGTAGCCTGCCAACCGGTTAATACTATTAAATGAACTGGTTCAACAGGTTCTCGTAGTATTCCTGCTTACCGCTGATTTGTTCAGGCTCGCCACCTTTGAGGGCGAGTTTGTGCAGGTCTTCGAGACCGAGTTTGCCTTGTGCGAATTGTTTGCCTTTGCCAGACTCGAACGATGCGTAGCGTTGCTTGCGCATTTCGAGGAAGCGTCCGTCGTCCAGGATAGCCTGGGCAGTGAGAAGGGCGCGGGCAAATGCATCCATACCGCCGATGTGTGCATAGAAGATATCGGCCAGGTCGGTTGAGTTACGACGGGCTTTCGCGTCGAAGTTCACACCACCGTTTTTGAAGCCGCCTGCTTGTAAGATGACGAGCATGGCTTCGGTGAGTTCGTAGAGGTTGATGGGGAACTGGTCGGTATCCCATCCGTTCTGGTAGTCACCACGGTTGGCGTCGATGCTTCCGAGTACGCCGGCGTTTGCAGCTACCTGGAGTTCGTGATCGAAGGTATGTTGTGCCAGTGTGGCGTGGTTTACTTCGATGTTGAGTTTGAAGTCGTCCATGAGGTCGAACTCGCGCAGGAAGGCAATGCATGTGGCTGCGTCGAAGTCGTACTGGTGTTTGGTAGGCTCCATTGGCTTCGGTTCGATGAGGAACGTGCCTTTGAAACCGTTCGCGCGTCCGTAGTCGCGTGCTGCTGTGAGGAAGCGGGCCAGGTTTTCCTGTTCGCGTTTCATGTCTGTATTCAGCAGGGTCATGTAGCCTTCGCGGCCACCCCAGAATACATAGTTGGAACCGCCCAGCTCGACGGTTGCGTCGATGGCGTTCTTTACCTGTGCACCGGCCCAGGTTACTACGTTGAAGTCGGGGTTGGTGGAAGCACCGTTCATGTAGCGCGGGTGCGAGAACAGGTTGGCTGTTCCCCACAGCAGCTTCACGCCGGAAGCTTTTTGTTTTTTCTTGAGGTATTCAACGATCTTACCGAGGCGCTCTTCTGATTCGGCCAGTGTTGGCGCTTCGTCTACGAGGTCATAGTCGTGGAAGCAATAGAAGGGCACGCCGAGCTTGGTGATGAATTCGAATGCAGCGTCGGTCTTGTCGTATGCGCGTTGTACGGCATCGTCAGCCTGAAGCCATGGGAATGCTTTGGTTCCGGGTCCGAACGGATCGCCGCCGGTTCCGCAGAACGTGTGCCAGTAGGCAATCGCAAAACGGAAATGCTCTTCCATGGTTTTCTTGCCGACTTTACGGCTGGCATCGTAGTATTTAAATGCCATCGGGTTGTCGGATTTCACTCCTTCGAACTTTATGGGCTTTATACCCTTAAAGTACTCTTTGTCTCCAAGTGTTAGCTTCATAGTTGTTTATTCAATTGATTTAACCATGTTGTATAGGCGGACGCATAGCGTTCGGTTTTTGTTTTATCGGGCTCTTCTGTGCGAATGAGCTTGAGGCCGCGGAAGGCTTCGGGGAACGATGTGTAGATTCCGGCTCCGACGCCGGCACCCAGCGCAGCACCTTTGGCACCGTCAGTATCGTATAGCTCCAGCGGTGTTTGTGTGGTGTTTACGAAGATCTCGCGGAAGAGCGGACTCAGGAACATGTTGGCATGTCCGGCGCGGATGACTTTTGTATTGAGGCCCATGCCTTGCAGCACGTCGAAGCCATACTTCAGTGCAAACACGATTCCTTCCTGTGCGGCACGGAACAGGTGCGACTGGCCGTGGCGGTTGAAGTTAAGGCCTTGTAAGGTGCTGTTGATGTTTTTGTTTTCGAGTACACGTTCGGCGCCGTTGCCAAACGGCAGGATGGAAAGACCGTCGCAACCTATCGGCGCTTCGGCAGCTATGGCATTGATCTGCTCGTAGTCGTAGGCGGTGCCGTTGCCTTTTACGTTTTTGCGCAGCCAGCTGTTGAGTATACCGGTACCGTTAATACACAACAGTACTCCGTTGCGAATGCCGGCGTTCTGCTGTTTGTTGTTTACGTGGATGAAGGTGTTGACGCGCGATTTGGTATCGAACGCGTTGGCGTCGGTTACGCTATAGATCACACCCGAGGTGCCCGCGGTAGACGCGGTTTCGCCGGGATTCAGTACGTTTAGCGAGAAGGCGTTGTTGGGTTGATCGCCGGCGCGGTAGCTTATCGGTGTGCCTTCGCGTAAGCCCAGCAATTCGGCTGCTTCTTTGTTTACACGGGCCTGTACGGCAAATACCGGTACCTGTGTGGCGAGCAGCGACTTTTCGATGTCATAGTAGTCCAGCAGCTCGGCGGATACCCCCTGATTGCGGTAATCCCAGAATACACCTTCGGATAGTCCGGTATCGGTGGTGGTGGCTTCGCCGGACAGGCGGAGTGCGAGGTAATCGCCGGGCAGCATGATCTTGTCGATCTTTGCGTAGAGGTCGGGTTCGTTTAGTTTGATCCAGCGTAGCTTTGACGCGGTGAAGTTACCGGGCGAGTTGAGGAAGTGCTCCAGGCAGAAGTCGTTCCCCAGGTCGTTGAAGGCGCGGTCGCCTATTTCTACGGCACGGCTGTCGCACCATATTATAGACGGTCGAACGACGTTGCGGTTCTTATCGACACATACGAGGCCGTGCATCTGGTATGAGATACCGATGGCGGCTACGCTGGCGCCGGTAACGCCGGCTTTGGCAAAACATGCCTGTGTGGCTTTCACGGCATGCTCCCACCACATCGCAGGGTCTTGTTCTGCCCAGCCGGGCTGTACGGCCAGCATGGGCATTTCTTCTGAAGGGGATTGAGCAGAGGCAGCGGTCTGGCCGGTTTCTGCGTCAACGAGGGTAGCCTTTATCGAAGAGCTCCCCAGATCATAACCTAAAAGGTATTGTTTCATGGTGTCGTTAATCCGGTAAGGAAATATACGGCGTTATCGTTTATTTTCTCATTCCTCAACAAACGTAAGCATACTTATAGTAAATTTGACTACAAGGTGGGATAATTTTTATTTACCCGACATTTTTCGTCCGGACTTTGCGAAGATAACCGCAACTTTATACGACCTTGTATCCCGGTTTATGAAGAAAAAGACTGCTTTCCCGGACACTATTATCGATGCACTATCGATCGACTGCCTGATCTTCGGCTTTAAAAAGGACGAGTTGGACATTCTGCTCGTACAACACGCCGAAGGTATCAGCAAAGGTAAATGGGCTCTGCCAGGCGGCTGGATAAAATATAACGAAGGCATCGACAACGCCGCCAGCCGTATCCTGAAAGACCTTACCGGCGTATCCAACCTCTACCTCGAACAACTCCGCGCCTTCGGCAATGTAGACCGTTATCCCGCCAAACGCGTTATAACCTTTGCCTACTATGCCCTCGTTAAACCCGAGAACTATACCCTCCTACCCGGCTTTACCGCCGCCGATGCCCGCTGGTTCAAACTCAGCGAGGTCCCTTCCCTGCCCTACGACCACAACGCGATCCTAGACGCCGGGCTCCGCCACCTGAAGCATAAGGTGCGGCATGAACCCATTGGGTTTAATCTGCTGCCGAAGAAGTTTACGCTGCTACAGCTACAAGAGTTATATGAAGCTATCCTGGAGAAACCTTTGGATAAGCCAAACTTCCGGAGAAAGCTGATGAATATGAATTTGCTGGAAGATTGTAAGGAGAAGGAAAAGGATGTATCGCACAGGGCGGCGAATTTGTATAAGTTCGATAAGAAGGCTTATGATAAGTTGACGGAGAAGGGGTTTGCGTTTGAGTTATGACCCGCCGTCGCTGAAGCTATGGCGGGCGAAGCAGGATAAGCGGAGGATTGACATGATGAACCAGCCGTCGCTGAAGCAGCTATGCGGGCTAGGCAGGATGGTGTGGGATGTCTGAACAGGATTCGTAAGATTATGGGATTATCAGGATTAGGATTTTTGGGGATTAGGCGATTGGTGTGGGATATGGGTGTGGAATTTTGATGTATTGAGAAGCGGTGATGTTAGGATTGTGTTGTCGGGATTCGTTAGGGGAAGAGGAATGGAATTGTTATATTGAATAAACAGTTTGTACTGTAGGATCTATCTATACAGGTTATCGGTGATGTTGCGGTTAAGGTGAGGTCACAGATGGGATATAATTATAGGCTGTAGTCGTGCTCTGACGGCGGTGTAATGATTTTACGGGCAGACTCGTTCTGTCGGGCGGCAGGCCCACCATTGCTAAGCTTGGTGCGCCTTCGTTTTTAAGGGCATGACACGGGGGAATATACCCTGTTGAGTATAGCGATAGCACACAGCATAAAGGATCTCTGAGTTATCTGTTAATAACGTTCTACCTATTTCTACTTCGATTTTGAGAGGGCCATTTTTATAGCCAGGAATGTGAGGACGCTTGCCATGAACCATTTCTGGATGCGTATCCAGAGGGGATTTTTGGCGAAGAAGGTGGCGGCTTTTGCGGCGGTCAGGACGATGATGAAATTGATGCTGAAGCTTACGAAGACCTGGGTAACGCCAAGCTGTAAACTTTGTGTGAGGATGGAGCCGTACCCGGGCTTTATGAATTGGGGGAAGAATGACAGATAGAATACGGCAACCTTGGGATTGAGTACGTTTGTGAGGAAACCGACGGTGAACAACTTCCCGGGCTTGTCGACCTTCAGGCTCTTATCGACGTCGAAAATATTCCTGCTGTTTGGTTTGATGGCCTGGTAGGCCAGGTACAGCAGATAGAGGGTTCCCAGTGTTTTCAGAACGGTGTACGCGAACGGAACGGCAAAGAGTACAGCCGTAAGACCGAAGGACACCATGATGATGTGAAACAGGAAACCACATATAACACCGGCCAGTGAGGTTAGTCCGGCTTTTCTTCCCTGGGTTATTGTGCGGGAGATCAGGTAAATCATGTTGGGGCCGGGACTGATAACCAACACCAACGCAGCCAAAGCAAAGAATAGGAGCTCCTGGACAGGAATCATAGTATTAAGCGTTTATATAATTATGTCAACTCGTACTGCTTATGGGGGATTTCTTCTTACCGCAACGTCAACCCTTCACCCCTACTATTTCCTGGCACCTCTTGTAAAATTATGGTTTCGGGGGGAATTAATATTTGTTGTTGACGGAATATTTTTTTTTGCTGTTGGGGCGATCGTTTGTAGGTGGGGCCGAGGGAGGGCTTATATATGCCGGTGTGGTTTACACTGTTTATTGATTGTACCTACAGCTGAGTAGAATTCACTCAACTGCTGATCAACTGCGTGGTCAACTGTAGGTCTAACGGAATGATCAACTGAATACTCAACTGAATGACTAACTGCAGGTACAATCAATAAACTCTATAAACTCGGGATGAGCGGGGGCTACCGGTCGTTTCGTGAGAATATTGGTTGCATATCTACATAATATATAGTTTGAAAGGACGTCTAGTTACCCGCCTTTCTTTCTCTTTGATTTTGACAGCTTTTTCACCTCTTTTTCCAGGTAATCAACAAAATGTTCCTCCGTCTTGCTCAGCTCATTTTGGGTCAAGATTTTGAATTTATCGTACTCGATATGTGCTTTTTTTAACGCTTGTTGATGACTTATCGTACCAGCATGGTCTAGTATGTCATTGCCGGTCATTCGCAGAAAATCATCGAGTCGTACGATCCAGTCCTTCATGTACATAGGTTTGCGATTCAACGCCTGAAGTTCTGCAACCTCCAGGTAGGCAGTTACCATCCGATTTAGAATGCTAAGTTCATGTTCGTTAAGGTAGTTTTTGGCAACTTCGGCCTCTTGCAGTGTGGGTTTTAAGCCTTTGAAACTTGTCAGACCAAGATTTGGTTTGGCTGCGTCGATACGTTTATAAATTATCTCTGCAGCGGTATTGCCGTGAGCTGCCCAGTGCATTTTATTCTGCACAGTCTGAAAAAATACGACCGACATCTCGTGCTTGGGATCATAATCAATGCTGGTCGCATAGATATCGAGTACTTTACGCCAGAATATTTTTTCACTACTGCGTATATCCCGTATGCGGGCCAGGAGTTCTTCAAAATAGTTACCGCCACCTGCTTGCTTCAGGAGCTCATCATTCATCGTAAAACCTTTAATGAGGTATTCTCGCAATCGAGCCGTCGCCCATTGTCGAAATCTTGTCCCTTGATGACTTTTTACACGGTAACCGACAGATATGATAACATCTAAATTATAATGGTTGGTAGGTTTGGTAGAAAAATCGGAAATTCCGATTTTTCTCATAGAGTCCTGACGATCAATTTCTTGCTCATCGAAAATATGCAATATATGCTCGTTAATGGTAGACCGTGATTTCTGAAAAAGGTCAGCCATCTGGTCAATTGTCAGCCAAACCGTTTCGCCTTCGAGGCGTGTTTCAATTTTAGTACGACCATCATCTGTTTGATATATTAGAATGTTACTTTCTGTCATGCTTGTATAGCCCCCTTCCAGTTTTTATTAAGGTGAAACTACAAAACTGCCTCGTAATCTGGAATTGCAAGAGAATTACGTTGTAAGAACATGCTCAACAAAATTGTTGCACTCCGTGTCATAATAAATATCTTCTTTCAGCCCTGCGAGAGCATCGATAACCATTTGATAGATGGCGAGTCGTTTGTTTATGTTCATTGTTAGAGTATCTACGTACCTGCGGACTTCCGGTCCGATTTGAACGGGACAGAAGCGAGCGAAAAACTTAATCTATTCAACCGAACTTTACTTTATAGTAGCGGATGGTGCGGGTTATCAGTACGGTGCCGATCACGGAGGGCAACAGCCACAGTACCCATTGATATTCTGGGAAGCGGATGTTGGTTACGAGGAAAGCGGTAGCGGCGGATATATAACTGCCGCCCATGCTGCTGATGTGGCCGTACCACCAGTGCATTTTCTCGTGGGGCGGCGTGGTGAACTGACGGATGTCTTTGCGGAGGAAGAGGCCGCCGATGAAGGCGAATGCTATGGCTACGATGCCCATGTTGTGGCCGGCCCGTAGTAATAACGCACCCCAGGCGAGTAAGGCGATGATGAATATGCCGGCCACGCCGGTGATGAGCCAGTCGATTGTGGAGGGCTTTTGGCCGGAGGGGAGGTTCTTTAGGTACAGGATGCGGTAGCCGCGCACGGTGAGGTAGTAGCTGAAGAAGCCAACCAGGAACAGGAAGATGTTGTTTTTGGCAAGGGAGAGGATTACGGCGGTTATAAATACGGCGGTCATGCCGTAGAAATAGACTTTACCGGAACGGGTATGGGCTGCGGCGCCTTTGCGGCTTAGCATGGCGATGAGACCGCTTACCAGTGCGGCGATACCGCCGGTGATGTGGAGGATCAGGAGGATGCGGTAGATGAAGTCGAGGTTCATAGGTCGGATTCCGTTGTTGATTATGGACGAAAAGTAGCAGCCCTCACCCCTAAACGGTAATTTTCGTTACTCAACTGTTGCCTGAATATGATGAACTGTTGTATTTGGATACTGTAGCCAGACGGTGATACGGTATAAAAAAAAGCCCTCGCGGTGTGCGGGGGCTTTTTTATGGATTCGCGGTCTGATCCTTAGCGGAGCTTTATGATGCGGTCGCGGAATTCGAATTTACCCTGGGTGATGCTCAGGATATAGACACCTTCGTTCAGGGTGGCTATGCTGAAATCAATTTCGTTGTCGGCATTGGTGTGCAATTCTTCGCGGGCTACTACGCGGCCGTAGGCGTCGATCAACGCTATGGATACGGGAGCCTTTTGGGTGAAGCGTGTTGCTGCGACCTTTACGCGGTCGGTTGTGGGGTTGGGGTAGATGGATACTACTCCGCCGGTTTGATGCTCGATGCCTACGATGGTGGCGAGCACGGTGAGTGACCGGGATACGGACCCGGCCGGTGCATAGGTGGCGTTACCGGCCTGAGATGCTGTAATGGTCGTACGGCCCGGAGCGACCAGGGTTACGCGGTTCCCGGAGACAGTGGCTACGGCAGGTTCGGTGCTGGTGTAGCTTACTGCCAGACCGGAAGATGCTGTGGCATTCAGTATCACCGGACCGTTGTCAAGGGGTACGGTTGCGAGCTCGGCGAAGGTAATGGTTTGGGCAGTCTGGCCGGCTGCTTTCGTCACCACTAAGGTCTGCTCGCGTGAAGCTGATCCATAGATGGTATTGCCGTCCTGGCGTGCTGTGATGGTGGTGGTACCGGCGCCTACAATGTGAACGGTATTGTTGTTGACGATGGTTGCCACGTTCGTGTTGCTGCTGGTGAATACTACAGCCAAACCGGAAGATGCTGTGGCGCTCAGGGTAAAATCGGGATCACCGGCTGTTTTTTCGGCCAGGGCGTTGAATGTGATGGTCTGGTCTTTTTTCGTTATGGTGAAGGTCTGTGTTTGTGACGCGGCTTCATAGCTGCCGTTTCCGGCTTGAGACGCCGTGATGGTTACGGCACCAGTGCCTACTATGTGTACGTTGTTACCACTGACGATCGTGGCTACGGATGTATTGCTGCTGGTGTATACGATGGCCAGGCCCGAGGAGGCGGTGGCGTTCAGTGCGAAATCGGCGTCACCCATATTCTTGTTGGCGATGGCCGCGAAGGTGACGGTCTGTTTTCTCTTTAGGATCTCCAGGCTACGGACGACCGCCGCGGCTTCGTAGCTGGCATCGCCGGCTACTCGTGCTGTGATGGAGGTTGTTCCCGGGGCTACGATATGCAAGGTATTGCCGCTGATGGTGGCTACGGATGTGTTGCTGCTTTCGAATGTCACGGTGTTACCGCTGGAGGCGGTGGCCGTAAGGGCGAAATCGGCGTCGCCGAAGTTCTTTGATGGGAGCTCGGCGAAGGTAATTGTTTGTTGCCGGCGGCCTACGGTCAGGGTACGTGCTGCCGAGTTCTCAACATACACTGTATTGCCAGCCTGTTTTGCTGTAATGATGGCGGTGCCGGTGCTTACGATATGGACCTTATTTGCTACGATGGTCGCTACGGCTGTATTGCTGCTGGAATAGGTTATTGCCAGGCCCGACGAGGCTGTTGCTCCCGGATCGAAGTCTGCGTCACCCATGCTTTTGGTCGGTATAATGGGGAAGGTAACGGTCTGTATGCGTTGGGCTACACGAATGTCGCGGAGCTGGGTGGTTGCTCTGTTGTAATATTCATTGCCTGCCTGATCGGCCATAATGGTGGTGAGACCATTCTTTTTGATGTCTACGATATTACCGGTAACTGTGGCTACTGCTTCGTCCGAGCTTGTAAACGTGACGGGCAAACCGGAAGAGGCTGTGGCTGTGAGTGTGAAGTTGGGATCGTCGACGAATTTATCCACGACGGTATTCAAGAGGAAGTTTATGGTTTGATCCGCCTTCTGTGTTAACAGGGTAATGGTTATTGGAGCGGCCGGTCTATAGGTATCGTTTCCGTCCTGGTGGGCGGTTATCCATACTTCGCCAATGCCGGTTACGGTTACTGTGCTTCCCGAAATGCTGGCGATAGCGGGGTTATTGGATACGTATCGTATGCCCAGGCCTGAGCTTGCCGTGGCGCCCAGGGTGAAGGTTGCGCCGTACACTTTCGGATCAACGCGCGGAAATGTAATGGTCTGCGTAAGCTGCTGGGCATAGCTCAGCTGTAGCATACCCAGATACATCAACACAAAAAATGCGCTTTTAAGAACGCGCGGACAGGTAGAGTTTCCGTTCATCAGAAAATAGTTAAGTCTTACTTAGTCACAAAGTTACCCCATGCCATCAGGCTTTTACGGCGATGTAAGAAAATACGGTATATACCATAATACCTTTGCTGCGAACGTGCTGGGTGTATATACAACACACAGCGTGAATATATAAGTCGTCGATGATTTCAACTACACGGCGCTCACGCCTGCCGTTCATAGACGGGTTAAAACAAGAAAAGGGTGCCCTCTGTCCGGGACACCCTCTTTTATGAACGTGGCAGGTGGTGTATTATTTTACTTCACCTAACTGGCCTTTCTCGGCTTTCTTCTTCAGCTTGTCGTTGGCGAAGATGGCCACTTCTACGCGGCGGTTCTGCTGGCGGCCAGCGTCGGTGGCGTTATCGCCGATGGGCTGGTCCGGACCGTAGCCTACGTCGGTAATACGTACGCCGGCAACGCCAAGTGTCTTGAGGTATGACGATACGGATTTGGCGCGTTTCTCAGACAGTGTCTGGTTGAAGTCGCGTTTACCGGTTGAGTCGGTGTGACCTTCGATGAGTACGTTGGTGTCGTTGTACTTGTTCAATACTTTGGCGAGGTCGCTCAGGTTGGTACGGGTGGTGCCGGTTAGTTCGGCTGAGCTGGTGGCGAATTCGATGCCTTTGTGGAAGGTGATCTTGATACCTTCGCCTACACGTTCGATGTCAGCGCCTTCGAGGTCGCGCTTCAGTTCGGCAGCCTGCTTGTCCATGTAGTTACCGATGAGGTACCCTCCTGCCCCACCGACGGCGGCGCCGATGATGGCACCTACTGCGGTGTTACCGGCAGCTTTACCGATTGCCGCACCGGCAGCAGCACCACCGGCGGTTCCTACAATGGCTCCCTTGGAGCGGTTATTCAGACTTTTACACGACCCCATTATCAAAAGGGCGGCCATGAGTATTGTCCATACGGAAGTTTTCAATGTTGTTTTCATAAGAATCTAAAAGTGCATTTGTTGCGCGAATAACATAAAAATTCACCTACCAGCAAGCCGACATAAACCGGCAGGGCGGATGAAGCGGCATTACGATCTGTTAACCACCATTTTCCAGGAATAATGTATCTTCACAAAAAATAATTGGGTATGGATTGCAACAGGTTTAAAACCCTTTGCCTGGGTATCCTAGTCCTGGCAACCTTTGAAAGTATGGCACAAAAGATCATTCTGGAGCAACAAACCCGGTTTCTTGCCCTTGGCGATTCGTATACGATTGGCGAAAGCGTGGCGGAAAACGAACGCTGGCCGATACAACTCGCTGATGCTCTGAAGAAACGTGGTATAGCGTGCGGCGCTCCCCGCATTATCGCTACGACCGGCTGGCGTACTGACGATCTGAAACGGGCGATGGATGCCGCACATCTAAAGCCCGTTTATACACTGGTGTCGCTGCTGATTGGCGTTAACAATCAGTATCAGGGAAAATCGGTTGAGGATTATAAACCCGAGTTTGAGGCGTTGCTGAAGACGGCGATTCACCTTGCGGGCGATAAGCCCGATCATGTGTTTGTGGTGTCTATTCCCGACTATAGCTATACACCGTTCGGTCTTGCCAAACAGGAGACGATAACCCGCGAACTCGACGCCTATAATGCCGCAGCCAGGGCCATTGCCGAAAAGTACAGGATAGCCTATATCAATATAACCGATATCTCGCGGCGCGGGCTTACGGAACCCGAGCTTGTAGCAAACGATGGCCTCCACCCTTCCGGCAAGATGTATGCGGAGTGGGTAGAGGCCATTTTGCCTTATGTTAAAAAACGTTAGCTACTATTCGGAGCGAAGGCTTCGGGCGGGATTAATGACGAGTGCTTTGAATGTCTGCACACTTACTGTTGCCAATGCGATGGTCACGGCCAGTATGCCGGCTACGATAAAGATCCACCACGCCAGGGTGATGTGGTAGGCATATTCACCCAGCCAGTTGTTCATGGTAAACCACGCGAGCGGTGTGGCGATGACCAGCGCTGTAGCGACAAGCAACAATATTTCTTTAGACAATAATCCGAACAGCGACATCATGCTGGCGCCAAGTACTTTGCGGATGCCGATTTCCTTGGTGCGCTGCTCGGTGGTAAACATGGCAAGCCCCAGCAGCCCGAGGCATGCGATGAAGATGGCGAGAAAGGCAAACACGCGTGAGAGCTTACTCACTACCTGCTCGCTCTGATACATCTTGGCGTACTCTTCGTCAGAGAACTGATACGAGAAGGGGAAAGCCGGATTCAATGTCTTACATATTTTTTCAAGGCTTACCAGTACATCTTTTGCTCTGCCGGGTTCTGTCTTTATCAGGGCCAGTCCCCAGTTTTCGTGTTCGCCCATACGAAGGATGATCGGACGGATGGCGGTGTGCAGCGATGTGAAGTGGAAGTCTTTGATAACCCCTACGATGGTTCCCTGCTTATCCCAAAAGGTTAACGGCATACCGATCGGGTCTTTATAGCCGAACACTTTTACAGCGGCTTCGTTGACGATGTATGCGGCGGAGTCTGAGGGGAAGTCTTCGGAGTAGTCCCGGCCGGCAGCCATGGATACGCGCATGGCTTTTGCAAAATCAAAACCGATGCTGGCTTGTGTAAACATGATGGACGAGTTCGGGTCTTTACCTTCCCACTGTACGCCATGCGTGCCGTTTTCGATGGAGGTTGGTGTTTGTGAGATGCGTGATACGGTCTGTACACCGGGACTGGCCAGTACTTGTTTTTTAAAGGTTTCGTATTGTTTGGGCAGGGTTCCTTCGAGGTTTATATAGATGAGGTCCTGACGATCGTATCCCAGGCTGGCCGATTGAATGTAGTTTACCTGTAAGGAGACGACGACGGTACCGATGATCAGGAGTATGGAGAGTACGAATTGAAATACGACAAGCCCCTTGCGAAACCACACGGCGCCACTTCCGGATTTAAAGGAGCCTTTGAGTACGGTGGCCGGTCTGAACGATGACAGGTATACGGCCGGATAGCTGCCGGACAGCAGGCCTGTTATACCAACGCACGTCAGTACTACGGTCCAGAAGGTGGCATCGGTATACGGCAACACCATCTGTTTATTGGTAACGCTGTTAAACACCGGCAGAACGGCAACGACAACCAGTATAGCGAACGCAAAGGCGAAGGCCACGACTACCAACGCTTCGCTGATGAACTGCCCAATGAGGGCGCTGCGCAATGCCCCTACTACTTTGCGTACGCCAATTTCCTTCGCGCGTTTTATGGCGCGGGCGGATGTGAGGTTCATGAAGTTGATGCAGGCAATGAGCAATACGAATACGGCTACGATACTGAAGAGCTTTACGTACTGGATACGGCCTCCTACAATTTCGCCGTTCTTAAAATTGGATTGTAAGTATCGCTCCTGGTATTTCTGCATGCTGAGCTTTATCCGGAAGTTATCGGACTGTTCTTTATTATAAAGGTCCAGGAAGGTTTCGATCTTTTTAGCAAAGGCTGTGGCGTCGGTACCTTCGCGTAGCCGGAAAGCGGTAGACGGACCATTGTTACCCCATTCTTTTGCCCATTCGTTGTCGGTCAGGAAGGTTTCCCAGTTTATTACATACTGAAACTGCATGGAGCTGTTCGGTTTTATATCATCGAAGACAGCGGCTACACGCAGATCGTATTTGTTATGAAAGCGTATGGATTTACCGGCTGCCTGCTGCACGGAGCCGAAGAAGTCTTCGGCCATGCTTTTGGATATGGCGATGTCCGAGGGGGTGCTCAATGCCGTGGCGGGATCACCATACAGGAGGGGGTAGCTTAGCATGGCGAAGAAGTCTTTGCCGGCATACAGTCCTTCTTTCTTCAGGATCTTCTCGTTACCGTCGAAGGTTTCGAGGCTTGTCCAGCTAATGTTGGCGGCATATTCAACTTCGGGCAGGGTGGTTTTCATTTCTTCGGCGAGCTGTCCGGGTGTAAAGTATCCGGCATCGATCACGCCGTCGTGATACTGTCGCTCATAGATGTAATAGAGCCGATCGCCATGGGCATGAAACGCGTCTTTGCTTACTTCATCCTTTACCCACAGCATCATTAACAAGCTGCTGGCCATGCCGAGTGCGAGCCCGGCAATGTTGAGTACTGAAAACGTTTTGTTTCTCACCACATTTCTCCAGGCAATACGAAAGTAATTTTTGATCATACGCATAAGGCAAAGCTTTACAGGGTTTTGATTACCCGGAACCGTTAACAAATACCTCGCCTTTCGCAAAAGGTTGCAAAATGATCGATTATTTGTTTTTCAGTGTCCGATGTTGAACAGCGCGGTGACCGGTTAACAGCGTTGCCTTGCGCGTATGAGAGCTGTGGGCGGTGCAACCTACTATGCCTTCATGAAAATATTTATAAATCGGTTGCATACCTGACGCTTCGAAATTTTGTCACCAGAAGACCTTTGTGAAATATTTTCATGCAATCGGTTGCATAATTTCAGAACAAAAATGATCTTTAATACCCATACGTAATGCACCGGAGCTGGTTATTGAATAGCGGAGTGCATATAACGATATACGCAGGACATCATACCTTAACCATACGTATCTATTTATGAAACGAAAGCCTGTACCTCCTCTTCTGCCGCAACGCCGGTTTACACGCCGGCTTGTATGCGGGTTTGTATCTGCCTAACGGCTACCTGCCGCACGCTTTAGTATACCAGTCTTTAACGGGGCTGTAACCACTTTCTGATCCCGGCAACGGGGTCAGCCGCTATCCTATTACCCAATCCCAAACATTAACGATGAACATTTCAGTACAATCCAATTCCTTCCGGCGAAGGGTGCGCTGCACGTGTACAGCGCTTCTGCTCGCGTGCCTGTTCGCGGGCACATTACCGGTGTACGCCGCGTATACACCATTGCTTCTACAGGCACATGCCGTTACGGGCCGGATTACCGATGAAACCGGTGCCGGCATTCCCGGTGTGAGTATATTCGAGAAAGGCACCAGCAATGCAACAACATCGGATGCCGACGGCTCGTACCGGATTACGGTGAACAACGAGGCTACGCTTGTATTCTCTTTTATAGGCTACGGCACGCAGGAGCGTGCTGTGGGCAACCAGACTTCGATGGATATTGCAATGGCGCCTTCGCTGGAGACGCTGTCGGAGATTGTTGTGGTGGGCTACGGTACACAGAAGAAGAGCGACATTACGGGGTCGCTGGTATCGGTTAGTTCAGAGGCATTACGCGAGGTTCCTGTGGCCAATATGCAGAACGCGTTGCAGGGCCGCGCCGCCGGTGTGGAGGTGCAACGGGTTGGCTCTACTCCGGGGTCGGGTGCTCAGATCCGGATTCGTGGTGAGCGCTCGGTGTCGGGTAATAACGACCCGCTGATCGTGCTGGACGGTATTCCCTTCCAGGGTAACCTGAACGATATCAATACGGACGACATTGCCTCGATAGAGGTATTAAAGGACGCTTCGGCTACGGCTATTTATGGTTCGCGTGGTGCCAACGGTGTTATTCTTATCACTACCCGCAAGGGCAAGAAGGGTGAGAACACGATAAGCTTCAATACCTATTATGGTGTTGCCACGGTAGCCAAGAAGTACCCGGTATACGATGCGCAGGGCTATCGCGATTTGCGCGACCGCTCGGTATGGGCCGGTGGCTATCAAAGCGAGGAGCTTGAGTCTATTGCCAGTGGCCGCACAACGGACTGGCAGGATCTGATGTACGACAACGGTTATATCACAGACAATACGATTACGGTTTCGGGTGGTGGCGAGAAGAATACGTTTTCAGTAGGCGGCGGCTACTTTAAGGAGAAGGCGGTATTGCCCGGTCAGGATTTTTCAAGGCTCTCACTGCGCTTTGCGAACGACGCCGAGATTGGCGACCGCGTACGCATTGGCTTTACATCGTTAAATTCTTATAGCATACGCAACGGCTCTACGCTGGCGCCGATGTTCAGCATTCTGGCGTTAAGTCCGCTGATGCCCGCGTATGATGAGAACGGCAACGTGGTAAGGGCTCCTGCTGGTAACGACGACGATAAGGCATCGACCTACAGCCCGCTGCTGCTCAAGAATAATGACAATGACTGGACGGACCGGATCCGCCGCCTACGCACGTTTAACAGTATGTATGGCGAGGTCGAGATCGCGAAAGGTTTGAAGTACCGGCTGAACGTGGGTCTCGATTACTCGCAGGAGGAGAACGCACAGTTCCGGGGAACGGACACCTACTTTACGGTACGCAAAGGCAACTATGCCAGTGTGCGCAACCAGGAGGAATGGAGCTATACGCTGGAGAATCTGTTGAATTATGAGACGACGATACAGGACAAACACGCCCTTCGGTTTACCGGTATGTTCAGTGCGCAAGAAGCCCAGACGCATTATACGGGTGTACGAAAGGATTCGATTACCGGCGACTTCGTGAATTACTATAACCCGGGTGCATCGTCGGCTACGGCGCCGGTTGTATTGAACGGCGGGGAATCGCGCTGGGGTCTGATCTCGTATATGGCCCGCGTGAACTATAGTTATAACGATAAGTATCTGTTAACGCTTACGGGTCGTATTGACGGGTCGTCGCGTCTGTCGGATAAGTGGTACAGCTACCCGGCGGTGTCGGGGGGCTGGAATATAGACCGGGAGGCATTTATGCAGGACATTAAACCGATCTCTGTTTTAAAGCTTCGCGTTGGTTGGGGTAGCACGTCGAACCAGGCTGTGGCGCCGTATAGCCTTCTGGGTGGTGCAACGAATACGTGGCGGAACGGCAATACGGACGTTCCGATTGTATACAATTACGGCGGCTCGCTACGCAGCGGCTTTTATGTGAACCGCATTGCCAGCCAGACCCTGCGCTGGGAGTTTACGGAAACAACGAACGTGGGCCTGGACTTCGGGTTGTTTGAAGACCGGATCACGGGTTCGATAGACTGGTATAATGCGCGGACGCATGATATCATATACGACCGGGCGCTGCCGCCAACCACGGGGGTATCGAGTCCGTATTCTACGAACATTGGTAAGATGCAGAACCGTGGGTTTGAGATCACGATCTCGTCCACGAACTTGCAAACACCGGGCGGCTTTGAATGGCGCACGGATCTGAACCTGTTCTGGAACCGGAACAAGCTGCTCTTCCTGGACGATGGGTTTAAACAGAATATCGGCAGCGGGCTCTTTATCAATCATCCGCTTACGGCGATCTACGATTTTGAGAAGCTGGGCATCTGGCAAACGTCTGAGGCGGCAGAGGCTGCTACGTTCGGGCAGGTACCGGGGCAACTCAAGATACGCGACATCAGCGGGCCGGATGGTGTGCCCGACGGCCGGATTACGCCGGAGTATGATCGTAAGGTTATCGGCAGTGGACAGGCGAAGATACAGGGTGGTATTACGAACCGCTTTGCCTATAAAGGATTCGATCTTTCATTTGTTACGTATGCACGCTTTGGCGGCAAGATCATCAGTGGTATACACCAACCGTTGGCCGGGTACCTGACGATTAACGATGGTCGCCGTAACCAGCTGAAGACGGATTACTGGACACCGGATAATGCAACGAATGACTTCCCCGCGCCGCTGGCCGTTATTACCCCGCCGAATGCGGGTACGGCCTGGACTACGCTGGGCTACTATGATGCCACGTTTATCCGTGTGCGCAGTATTAACCTGGGCTATCGTATTCCGAGCACGATCGCTGACCGCCTTCGGGTGAAATCGCTTCGGGTATATACTACGGTTCAAAACCCGTTTGTTATTTACTCGCCGTATATGAAGGCCGGCGGTGTTGATCCGGAAGCGACCGGCACGGGCACTACAGGCTTTGTACAGAACGGCGGCAACATACCGGACCGCGCGTTAACGGTATCGCTAAGCACACCGCCATCGCGCTCGTATATTCTGGGACTGAACATTACGTTTTAATCTGAAACCCTCGAACATCATGAAATCGATCTATAAGAATCTGTCTTCCTATGTGCTTACGGCGGCGCTTCTGCTATCGGGCCAGGGATGCAACACCATACTGGAAGAGGAGCCGTATACCGTGTTTACGCCCGACTTCTTCAAAACCGAGGCCGGCTTCCGGTCCGGGGTGGTTACCGGTTACGCGGGCATGCGTTATAATTACGGCCCTGTGGGCGCGCTGGACATTACGGTGTTCGGCACGGACGAATGGACGAACGGCGACCAGGCGATTGGCATCGGGCTGAATGTATATAATGTAAGCACGAGCGAAGGCGCTATACTGACACCCTGGAACAACAACTTCTGGCATATCAATACGCTGAACCTGGTGATTGAAAGTGCGCCGGAGGTTACGATGCCGGAAACGGATAAGAAGCACAGTGTGGCGGAAGCCCGCTACCTGCGTGCCCATTACTATTACCTGCTGGTGATTCAGTTCGGCGCCGTGCCGCTGGACCTCGGTTCGGGCGAGCTTGCCTATAACAATAAGCCGGTGGCTACGTTCAACCGCCTGCCCCAGCAGGAGCTGCTGGCCAAGAATTACCAGGCGATGATAGACGACCTGATCTTTGCTTCGGAGAACCTGCCGGTGCAACGACCTGCCAATGCGTTCTATCTCAGCCAGGGAGCCGCGCTGCATCAACTTGCCAAGGTCTACCTGTACCGCGCCTATTCGTCTGTAGCGCAGGCAGGCGATTTCCAGAAGGCTTACGATACGGCGATGAAGCTCATTACCAACAAAGGCACATACGGCGTGGATCTACTTGCAAATTTCGCCGATGTGTTTAAAGAAGGCAACGACTACAATGCCGAGATTATGTATTCGGTAGAACGCCTGCCGATGAACAATACGGCCAACGAGATGATAGACCCTTCGAACGACTTTGCCAATAAAGCCAACATGGCCGGCAATATGTTCAACTCGAATTACCAGGGGCCGACCTTTCAGTATACGGTCGGTACCTCTACGGGTACACAGGCGTATATCGATGGTCGCCCGTTGCCGTATGGTCGTCCGCTGCGTCGCTTTGCGCCAACGAAGTGGCTATTTGAATCAGCGTTTGCCGATAAGAAGAACGACAGCCGTTTCGACAATTCATTCCAGATGGTGTGGTATGCGGCATCGGTAACGAACCCTGCCCCTACGACGTATGTGGACCGCTTACGGTCTATTGGTCTGAACCTTGGCGACACAGCACTTTACCTCACGAAGACGAAACGTATAGCCGATTCGCTGAAGGCGCTGACCGGTGCGCAGAAGAAGAACTACCGCATTTTTGCTCCTGAAGAGTTCTATACCAACGCCAACCGTGCCAACCTGGTGTATCCTACGTTGAAGAAGTTTCATACGGTAGAGCGCGCCAACTTCCAGGACGCCTCCGGCAGACCGCTGCCGGTGAGCCGCTTCGCAGAGACGTATCTGCTGGCTGCCGAAGCGGCCATGCACCTCGGTCTCACTACGGAAGCTGCGGACCTGGTGAATGTTATCAAACGTCGCGCGGCCTATCGCCCCGGCCTGAGCACTACGGAGATCAACGACCGCTATAACGCTATTGCGGTGGACGCATCGGATATTACGCTGGACTTTATTCTGGATGAACGCACCCGCGAGCTTGCCGGCGAGTACTCGCGCTGGCCCGACCTGGCGGCACGCGGCAAGCTGCTGGACCGCGTACCCACACGCAATACCGACGCGGTGAACCTACAGCCCTACCACGTGCTGCGGCCGATACCTCAAAGTCAGCTCGACCGTATTTCTGACCCCGACAAACGGAAGTATCAGAACGAAGGATATCAGTAACTTTATCAAGAGCAGGGAAACACTATTCCCTGCTCTTCATTCTTTAACTACATGCGCATGATGGCTCTACAACGCCCGGTATACCTGTATACGCTCTGCTTATTGCTGGGCATTACCACGACATCGGTAGCCCAGAAGAAATTCAACTCCCCTCCCGCCCTGCGCAAGCAAGGCACGGCCACACAACTGCTGGTGGAAGATAAACCCTTCCTGGTGCTGGGTGGCGAAACCGGTAACTCAAGCGCCTCCGACATGGCCTATATGAAGTCTGTATGGACTGCCGTAAACGCCATGCACCTCAACACGGTGCTGGTACCCATCTACTGGGAACTGCTCGAACCCGAGAAGGGACGCTTCGACTTTTCGCTGGTGGACAGCCTTCTGTATGACGCGCGCAAACATAACCTTAAACTCGCGCTGCTGTGGTTTGGCAGCTGGAAGAACAGTATGTCGTGTTACGCGCCTGCCTGGGTTAAGAAGGACTACGAGACCTATCCCCGCGCCTATACCAAAGACGGTGTTGCCCAGGAGATCCTCACACCCTTTAGCGCCAACAACCTCCAGGCGGACATCGCCGCCTACAGCGCGCTGGTAAAACACATCAAGGAACAAGACGAGGCCTACCACACGGTTATCATGATCCAGGTAGAGAACGAGATCGGTATGCTGCCCGACGCCCGCGACTATCACCCGCAGGCTACGCGCGCATTTATGAGCGAAGTGCCCAAGGAACTGATGCGTCACCTGCAGCAAAATAAAAAGACACTCGCTCCCGCCATTGTCAAAGCCTGGCAAAGCAACGGCTTTAAAACTACCGGCAACTGGGAGACCGTATTCGGCAAAAGCCTTGCTACCGACGAGATGTTCATTGCCTGGCACTTTGCTCAGTATACTAACCGTGTAACCGAAGCCGGCAAAAAGATCTACCCGCTGCCGATGTTTGTGAACGCTGCCCTGAACCGCCCTACTGTTAAACCTGGCGACTACCCGAGCGGTGGTCCGTTACCGCACATTATCGATATCTGGAAGGCCGGCGCGCCTGCTGTAGATTTTCTGTCTCCTGACTTTTATAATCCTGACTTTACGTACTGGAACGACCTCTACACGCGTGCTGACAACCCACTGTTTATTCCGGAAATCCGTTTTGACTCTACGGTGAATGCCAAGGTGTTTTATGCCTTAGGCCATTATCATGCTATGGGGTTCTCGCCGTTCTCTATCGAATCGGCTCACCGGCCGGAACAGCATCCGCTGGGAAAGAGCTACGCTGTGCTTCACCAGCTTGTACCGCTCATTACGGCGCACCAGGGAAAGGCGACTATGAACGGTAGTCTGGTGGATAAAACCAATGCTGTGGATACGCTGCGGTTCGGCCGATACATCTTTACGGTGAAGCATGACTATACGTTGGGATGGTCGGCTGATGCGAAGAAGGGCTCGTGGCCGCAAGGCGGCGTGACGATCGTGCAGCTTGGCGCTGACGAGTTTGTGGTGGCGGGTACGGGAGTGGTTGTTACGTTTGCTTCGGCTACTGGGAAAGGGCCTGTGGGGATATTAACGATTGAGGAAGGTGAATATATCGATGGGAAGTGGAAGGCAGGGCGGGTTATGAATGGCGATCAGAGTCATCAGGGGAGGCATCTGAGGTTTGCGGTTGGTGAGGTGGGAATACAAAGATTAGTATTGTATCAATACCATTAAGCAGGATTTCCAGGATTGACATGATGATCAAGATTGAAGTACCTACGTTATAGTAAAGTATTGTAGTTCTTTCCATCAGAACAACAGAGCCAAAAGACCTGGCTAACGGTGTTCTAATCCTGTTCATCATGTCAATCATAAGAATCCTGTTCAGCGAACGGTCAATATAACCTGCTGTACTTTGGATGCGCCTAATGTTTCGCTCCGAGTGCCGGGGAGAGAGCCGCCGACGGATATTCTGAACTCTCCGGATTCGATTTTACGTTCGCCTTTCAGGTCGACAAGTTCGAGCATGTCGGGGGTGATGGGGAAGCGGACAGTGGTGGAGGCGCCGGGTTTGAGGGAGACGCGTTGTATGCCTTTGAGGGAATACTTCGGCACGTCGACGGAGGCGGCTACATCGGTTATGTATAGTTGGACCACTTCTTCCGCTTCGAGTTTGCCTGTGTTTGTCAGGGTTACTTCGACCGAGGTGGTTTCTTTTTTACTGACTTTTGGCGCGGCTACTTTTATGTTGGAATATGTGAAGGTTGTGTAGCTAAGGCCGAAGCCGAAGGGATACATAGGCTCGGCTTCCATGTAGCGGTAGGTACGGCCTTTCATGGTGTAGTCTTCGTATTTGGGAAGCTGGTCAAGCGATTTGGGGAAGGTTATCGGTAGACGACCGGAGGGTGATGCTTTACCGAATACAACGTCGGCAATGGCGTTACCGCCTTCTTCGCCAGGGTACCATACGAGCAGGACGGCATCGGCATATTCGTGTACTTCGGACAGGTTCATGGGACTACCGCCGGTGACGATGGCGATGACGGGGTTCTTGTTACCGTCTTTGATCTTCTTAAGGAAGTTGATCTGGTTTTTGGGGATGTTGTAGTCGAGGCGGTCGCCGAAGTATGGCGATGCTACGGACTCTCCTTCTTCACCTTCGAGCAGGCCGGTGATGCCCATGACAACGAAGGTTGCGTCGCTTGCTTTGGCGGCGGGTGTAGTCCAGTCGATGCCATTGGCGTTATCGCGGTCCAATAGTATACCGGGGCGGTATTGCATCTGGCTGCCGGGCTTGATTTCGGCGGTAAGGCCTTCGAGCACGGTAACGATGTCTGGGTTAACGCCGAAATAGTTGCCGAGCATAGCGTCTATACTTGCAGCGTTAGGGCCGGTGATGAAGTATTTCGAGAGGTCGTTGCGCAGGGGCAACACGCCGTTGTTCTTTAACATTACGATGGATTTGCGGGCGACGGTGCGGGCAAGTGCGCGGTGCTTTTCGCTGTTGATTACGTCGGGGCCGATGGCATCGTACGGGTTCTTGCCTTTGGGGTCGAACATTCCGAGTTTGAAACGTGTACGCAGCAGTATGGCCAGGGCATCGTCGATTTCTTTTTCGGTTATGAGGCCTTTGCTTACGGCTTCTGTAAGCGCTGGGTATTCATCGCCACAGTTAAGGTTTACGCCGCTCTTTACGGCGAGTGCTACAGCCTCGGGTTGTGTCTTTACGATGTTGTGGCCGTTGTGGTAGAGGTCTACGATTGCCCAGCAGTCGCTCACAACGTGGCCTTTGAAGTTCCACTCTTTACGGAGAACATCGGTCAACAATACGTGGTTGGTACAGCAGGGTTCGCCGTTGGTGCTGTTGTAGGCACACATAACGGATTCTACGTTGGCTTCGGTAACGAGGGCTTTGAAGGCAGGCAGGTAGGTTTCGCGCAGGTCTTTTGGCGATGCCAGGGCATTGAATTCGTGGCGCAGTTTCTCGGGACCGCTGTGTACGGCAAAGTGTTTGGCACATGCGCCTACTTTAAGATAGTTTGGGTTCTCGCCTTGCAGTCCGCGTACGAACGAGACACCGAGGCGTGCGGTAAGGTAGGGATCTTCGCCATACGTTTCCTGGCCACGGCCCCAGCGCGGGTCGCGGAATATATTGATGTTGGGTGTCCAGAAGGTAAGGCCGCCGTATTGTTGGTAGTATCCTTTGGCTTGTGCGGCATTGTACATGGCGCGTGCTTCGTCGGATATGGCGTTGGAGACATCGCGTATCAGGCGTTCATCAAATGTGGCACCGAGGCCGATGGCTTGGGGGAAGATGGTGGCGACGCCGGAACGTGCCACGCCGTGCAGGCTTTCATTCCACCAGTTGTAAGCCGGTATGTTAAGGCGTGGAATGGCAGGGCTGCTGTGCAACATCTGACGTGCCTTCTCTTCAAGGGTGAGACGGCCGATAAGATCTTTGACACGGGCTTCGAGCGGTTGGGCAGGATCGAGGTATGGCGCGGCCTGTTGCGCGTGTGCCCGGCACACGATCAGAACAAGCATACACCACAACAGAACGTTGAACTTCATGGTTTGGGATGTTGTAGGTTATACAATAGTATAGTGTACCGTATCGGCTTGAAGCCGATACGGTACGCCTAAAGTTACAGAAAGATGTAAAAATTATGCAACCGATTGCATGAAAGATTTCATTTTTATACTATTATTGTACATCACGCAGCTATTACTTTGCTTATGTAATCGATTAACATGAGTAATAAGGAAACGACTATTTATGATATAGCCAAAGTTCTGGGTGTATCGCCAGCCACGGTAAGCCGTGGTCTGAAAGATCATCCGGGTATCCGCAAGGACACGCGCAAGCGTATTCAGGAAACGGCGCAGAAGATGGGGTATCAGCACAATCTGTTTGCGAGCAGTCTGCGCCGCAAGCAGACCAATACGATCGGTGTTATTGTGCCGCGTCTCAACAGCTACTTTATGTCTACGGTAATCTCCGGTATGGAGAAGGTAGCGAACAGCAACGGGTATAACCTTATTATCAGCCAATCACAGGAGTCGTATAAGAAGGAGATCGACAGTGTGCAGGCGATGTTCAACAGCCGTATCGATGGGCTTATGGTATCGCTGGCGTATGATACGAAGAAGACGGAACACTTCGATACGCTTATCAACAAACAGATTCCGCTGATTTTCTTCGACCGCGTGATCGATCACCCGGGTTGTACCAGTATTGTTATCGACAACAAGCGCGCGGGTTACGATGCGACACAACACTTAATCAGCCAGGGCTGCAAGCGGATTGTGGTGATCGCGGGAAACACGAACCGCAATGTATATGCCGACCGCCTGGCCGGTTATAAGAAGGCATTGTCGGAGAAGAAGATCCCGTTCGATCAGACGCTCCTTATAAAGAACAACCTCTCCGACCAGGATGGAAGCGAAGCGGCGAAGACTATTCTGAAGATGAAGAAGCTTCCCGACGGCATCTTTACGGCTAACGATACGTCGGCGGTAGCGTGTATACGCGAGTTGAAGCACGCGGGTATCAAGATACCCGAAACGATTGCCGTTGTGGGCTTTAACAACGACCCGATTGCGCGGGTGGTAGAGCCGAATCTTACGACGATTGAATATCCCGGGCCTGAAATGGGCGAGGTAGCCGCAACGACATTAATCAATAAATTAAAGAATACACCGGCGACTCATGTGAACTCTGTTGTGCTGAGTCACAGACTGATTGTGCGGGAATCGTCGCTGCGGAAGAAATAACGCCGCGACGCAGGAGGTGCCGGCGTTGATTGTACAACGCATTAACGTTATAACCGGATGAAGAAGATACTGCTGATTGCCCTTTCTCTTTTGACCGTTTCGCTGGGCGCCTTTGCCGAAGACGGCTACGACCTCTGGCTGCGTTACCCACGCATAACCAATGTGTCGGTACATCGTGCGTATAGCCGTGCCCTCACCAGCTGGCGTGTAGACGGCCAGTCTCCTACCCTAACCGCTGCGCGTACTGAATTGCAACGCGGACTCGACGGTTTACTGGGCACTCACGTTGCCGAGTCCCCTGCCTCCGCATCGTCTGTAACCTTGCTGGCCGGTACGGTAGCCTCCGTACGAATCAAGGCGTTACTATCCGAAAAACAGCAAAACGCGCTGACGGCCGAAGGCTTCACGATACAAAGCATACCACAGAAGGGCAAGTCGGTTATCGTTATTGCGGGCAAGACCGATGTTGGTGTGTTATACGGCGTGTTTCACTTTCTGCGGTTGTTGCAGAGCAACGCCTCCCTTGAGGCGCTGGCCGTTACACAATCGCCGGCATTAACGCTCCGGCTACTGAACCATTGGGATAACCTGGACCGCACGGTAGAACGCGGCTACGCGGGCATATCGCTCTGGAACTGGCAGACGCTGCCCGATTACCTTGACCCGCGGTACACGGATTACGCCCGCGCCAACGCGTCGCTGGGGATAAACGGCACGGTACTTACAAATGTAAACGCCAATGCCGCGATCCTTACACCGGAGTATCTTGCCAAGGTTGCCGCGCTTGCCAATGTGTACCGGCCGTATGGTATAAAAGTCTATCTCACGGCACGTTTCAGTGCGCCTATCGAGATCGGCAAGCTCAGTACGGCCGATCCGCTGGACCCGGCCGTGAAGCAATGGTGGAAGAACAAGGCCTCTGAAATATACAGTGCGATACCGGACTTCGGCGGCTTCCTGGTGAAAGCGAATTCCGAAGGCCAGCCGGGGCCACAGCACTATGGCCGCAGCCATGCCGACGGTGCCAACCTACTGGCCGACGCCGTGGCGCCACACAACGGCGTGGTTATTTGGCGGGCGTTTGTATACGATGCCGCCAATACCGAGGACCGTGCACGCCAGGCGTATACGGAGTTCAAACCGCTCGACGGCACGTTCCGCAAGAATGTACTGGTACAGGTAAAGAACGGGCCTATCGATTTCCAACCGCGCGAGCCGTTCCATCCGCTGTTTGGCGCGATGCCCGCCACGCCGCTGATGATGGAGTTTCAAATCACCCAGGAATATCTGGGCTTCAGTACACACTTGGTATACCTCGGCACGCTGTTTAAAGAATGCCTGGAGGAGAATACGTTTATCAAGGGCAACACTACGGTGAGTCAGGTCATAGACGGTTCGCTGGATAAGCATACGCTTACGGGTATGGCGGGTGTAGCGAATATAGGCGATGACCGTACGTGGTGCGGCCATCCGTTTGCGCAGGCCAACTGGTATGCTCTGGGTCGCCTGGCATGGAACCCGAGCCTGCGTGCCGACGCTATTGCGGAAGAATGGATTCGCCTGACGTTCGGCAACGACGCCGATGTGGTAGCGCGTTTAACAGCCTTGATGATGGGGTCGCGCGAAGCGGCCGTGCAGTATATGACGCCGCTGGGCCTTCACCACATTATGGGCTATAATCATCATTATGGTCCCGGTCCGTGGATACGCGACAAGCCGCGCGCCGACTGGACCTCGGTATATTACCATCGCGCCGATACGGCGGGCATCGGCTTTAACCGTACGGCTACAGGCAGCAAGGCGCTGGATCAATATGCACCCGGTCTGCAAGCCGTGTATGCCGATCCTAAAAAGATTCCGCAGAAATATCTACTCTGGTTTCATCACCTGCCCTGGGGCTATACCATGCCTTCGGGGCGACCGTTGTGGGACGAGCTTTGCCTGTCGTACCAGAACGGTGTGAACACGGTACGCGGCATGCAAAGCACGTGGGCGGCACTGGAGCCGAAGATCGATCGCGACCGCTTTCTGCACGTTAAGGCCTTGCTGGCTATACAGGAACGTGAAGCGGTGTGGTGGCGCAACGCGTGCCTGCTGTATTTCCAGACGTTCTCGAAACGACCACTGCCCGCCGGTGTAGAGCCGGCAGATCATGACCTGCCTTATTACGAATCGTTAACCTTTCCCCATGCGCCAGGCATTCGGCCTACATGGTGATTAAAACCTTTATATACTGCGTATGGATATTCCGAAGAAGAAAGTAGCCATCATTACCGGCGGTGCTTCCGGTCTTGGCCTTGCTATGGCCCGTAAGTTTACCGCACAGCGTCTCACAACGATTATCATTGGCCGCGATGCCGCGAAGCTGGACGCTGCAGCACAGGACCTGGGGCCGCTTTGCGTGCCGATAGCATTTGATGTGAATAACCTCGCCCAGGTGCCCGCGCTGGTTCAGGACATTGTGCGGCAGCATGGCTTTATTGCTATACTGGTAAACAACGCGGGTATCAACCTCAAGAAGCCGATGACGGAGGTTAGCGATGAGGAGTTCCAGCGTATACTCCTGACCAATGTTACCAGTGTGTTCGCGCTGACCCGCGCGGTGGCCAAAGGTATGCTTGCCGAAAAGTATGGCTGCATTATCAACATCAGTTCAATGGCGGCGCATTATGGTCTACCCGGAGTGGTGCCGTATTCAGCTTCGAAGGCCGCTATTGAAGGGATGACGCGGACGATGGCGGTGGAGCTGTCTCCTCAGGGTATTCGTGTGAACTGTATCGCGCCGGGTTTTATTGCTACCAAGATGTCGGCCACGGCACTTGACAGCGATCCGGAGCGTAAACGCAAGGTGCTGTCGCGTACGCCCATGGGCAAGCTCGGTATACCAGACGATGTAGCGAACGTGGCCTATTTCCTTACGACCGATGAGGCCGCGTTTATGACGGGTGCCGTGATTCCGGTAGACGGTGGTAATTCAATTGGCTTTTAAACCCGGTAACAATGGCAACTCTTCTGATGGAACAGACGATGCGGTGGTTCGGCCCGAACGACCCGGTAAAACTCAGTGATATCCGGCAGGCCGGGTGCACGGGCGTGGTTACGGCGCTGCACCACATTCCGGTAGGCGATGTGTGGACGGTTGAGGAGATCAACCTACGCAAGGCTGTTATCGAAGCCGCCGGGCTTGCCTGGACGGTGGTGGAAAGTCTGCCGGTGCATGAGGCCATTAAGAAACAGTCGGAAGGATACCAACAGTATATCGCGAATTATAAGACCAGCCTACGCAATGCCGCGGCGTGTGGGCTACGCGTGATTACGTATAACTTTATGCCGATACTGGACTGGCTGCGTACGAATGTCGACTACGTTATGCCGGATGGAAGCCGCGCGTTGTATTTTGAGAAGGCGGCGTTTATAGCCTTCGATCTATACTTATTGAAACGCCCCGGCGCCGAACGCGACTATACGCCGGAAGAAGTTGCCGGTGCCCGAGAGCACCTGAACGGTATGACACCCGCCGCACGCGATACGCTCTTCGGCAACGCGCTGCTGGGGCTGCCGGGCAGCGACGTGCCGTTTACGGCGCCACAGGTGCTGGAAGCACTAAAGACTTACGCGCACATCGATACACAACGGCTCAAACAACATCTCTTTTACTTTCTGCGTGAGGTTGCTCCAATAGCCGATGCGCTGGGCCTTCAACTGGCGATACATCCGGATGATCCGCCGTTTCCGGTATTGGGGTTGCCGCGTGTGGTGAGTACTGAAACCGATGTACAGGAGCTGTTCGATGCCGCCCCCTACCCCGCTAACGGCCTTTGCTTTTGCACAGGTTCGTTCGGTGCGCGCCCCGACAACAACCTGGAAGCAATTCTGGAACGCTTCGGCGACCGTATACATTTCCTGCACCTGCGGAATACGAAACGCGATGCAGCCGGTAACTTCTTTGAAGCCGACCACCTGGAGGGCGATGCCGATATGCCCAACCTTGTACGCCGTATTGTGCGGCTGATGCAACGCACCGGGCGCTCTATACCGATGCGCCCCGACCACGGCCATCAGATGCTTGACGATCTGAGCAAGAAGACCTACCCGGGCTACTCTGCCATTGGCAGGCTTCGCGGACTGGCTGAACTGCGCGGGCTGGAACGCGGCATTGCCGCACTGGGGATGTACTAAACGGAGGTGGTGTGCTTGGGCACGATAAGGGTGACGGAGAACCGATCTTTATCGTACTGGATCTTGAATGTATGGCGGTCTGGATATACCATCTGTAACCGCTTCCCGATGTTGGCCAGCGCTATGCCCCGCGCTCCGGCCAGCGGTATAACTGCCCGGCTGTTTTCGACTTCTACCCAGATGTTGTTTTCGTCTTCGAGAATGGAGAACAGCGCATAGGCTTTGGGATCGACACCAAGGCCGGAGTGTTTGAGGGTGTTCTCCAGTATGGGTACCAGCAGGTGCGGCTCGATGCAGCTGTTATCGCGATCGCGCACGTCCATGGTGATAATGAGGTTTAGCGGCTCTTCATAGCGCAGCTGGAACAGTTCGGCATAGGCTTCCAATGCGTCGAGCTCGCGGGCCAGCGTTACTTTGCCCGGTGATTCGTATAACAGGTACCGCAGTAAGCCCGACAACCGCATCAATGCCTCGGGCGCCTGCTCGGATTTTTCCAGGGTAAGGCCATAGATGTTGTTGATGGTATTGAAGAGGAAGTGCGGATTCATCTGTGCTTTGAGGAACTTGAGTTCGGCGTCAAGCTGGGCTTTCTGTAACATGATAACACGCTGCCGTGTGGTTTCGTGACTTACGGTCAGCCGGAGCAACATGGCAAAACCACTGATGGCTATTTGTGTAAAGATCACAAAACTGGTAAGACCGAACATGCCGAAGCGCGATTGCAGCCCGTTGGGAATGATGAAACTATCTTCAATATAATACCGTATGGGCGAGAGAACGATGTATAGCAATATCAGGCCGCCTAACGAAGTCCAGTATTTCTTCTTTTCGTAGAAGCGTGGCACCAGGAAGCTATAACATGTATAGAAGTTGATACTATGGCATGCGATGACCAGGACGTTACGAAGCATAGCCTGCTGCCACTCCAGCGATATCAGCCCGAAGTATGTGGTAATCGAAACCAATAAAAACCAGAAACCGATCTGGAGATTCCTTCCAAACGATGACTCTGACTGCTCAACCTCACTGGACATAACCGAAAATACACAGTTTTATACAATTCAGTATGGTTTTTAAGCTAACCGCAAACTTTTCCGGACTTCCGTGCGCTCTGTTCCGGGAATACGTCTGCAACCTTTGCTAACCCTTGTTGAGGGGGGTAATGATCTTCCGGCATCCCGTAGCCGGAAGATCATACCGCTATATTCTAAGACAGTGCGACGGTTTTATCGGCTACGCCGAGTGTGATGGGTTCACCCGATTCGAGTATGGTTTGTACACCATCGCGGGTTACTTTCACTTTGATAACGCGGCCGCGGAATTCGATCCGGAAGGAATACGAGGTCCAGCTATCGGGGATATAGGGATTGAAGTATAACATGCCGTCTTTTACACGCATACCACCGAATCCTTTTACGACGCTCATCCAGGTGCCGGCCATCGATGTGATGTGGCAACCGTCTTCGGTGTCGTTGTTGTAGTCGTCGAGGTCCAGGCGGGCTGTCCGAAGGTACAGATCATACGCACTTTGCTTATACCCCAATCGAGAGGCGAGAATGACGTGTACACAGGGCGACAACGACGATTCGTGTACGGTCATCGGTTCATAGAAGTCGTAGTTGCGGCGGATGGTTTCCATGTCGAACTGGTCTTCGAAGAAGTATAGTCCCTGTAATACGTCGGCCTGTTTGATGAAGCACGAGCGCAGAATGCGGTCCCACGACCACTTCTGGTTGAGGGGGCGGTCTTCGGGGCGCAGGTCTTTTACGGTGAGGATTTCTTTATCGAGGAAGCCGTCCTGTTGCAGATAGATGCCCCGGCGTTCGTCGGCGGGATAATACATTTTCGCAATGATGTCTTTCCAGCGCGCGGTTTCTTTTGACTCTTCAAATTCCAGTTTTGCGGCCAGCGCTTTGAGATGGTCTTCGTTATTCCGTCGCACATAGTCCAAAGACTGTAGCGCGTAATCCAGCGTCCACGTGGCAATGGTGTTTGTGTACCAGTTGTTGTTTACGTTGTTCTCGTACTCGTTCGGACCGGTTACGCCGAGCATGACATACTTGTTCCGGTCTGCCGACCAGGTGATGCGTTGCGACCAGAAGCGCGCGATGCCGATGAGTACTTCGAGGCCGTATTCGGTGTGATAGTGTTCGTCGCCGGTATAGCGGATGTAATCGAAGATGGCATAGGCGATGGCGCCGTTACGGTGTATTTCCTCAAAGGTAATTTCCCATTCGTTATGGCATTCTTCGCCGTTCATGGTTACCATGGGATACAACGCGGCGCCGTTGGTAAAGCCGAGTTTGCCGGCGTTTTCAATGGCCCGCTCAAGGTGTTTATGACGGTATACGAGCAGGTTGCGGGCGACCTTCTGTGGCGCTGTAGAAAGGTAGAACGGCAGGCAGTATGCTTCGGTATCCCAATAGGTGCTGCCGCCGTATTTCTCGCCGGTAAATCCTTTGGGGCCGATGTTGAGGCGCTCGTCCTGGCCGGTATAGGTTTGTGTGAGCTGGAAGATATTGAAGCGTATGCCCTGCTGTGCAGCGACGTCGCCTTCGATGGTTATATCGCATTCTTCCCACTTGTGTGCCCATTCGTCGCTATGTTCACGCAGCAGGGTTTCGAAGCCTTTGTCTACGGCGGCGGTGAGTACGCTGTGGCATGCATCGACCAGTTTTTCTTTGGAGTGATTTTCGGATGAAAGTACGGCGGCATATTTATAGACGACGATTTCTTTGCCCTGGGTCAAATCGATCTGCACGACGTTGCCGGAAAACTTCTCGCGTTGCTCCAGGTTGACACGTTCCGGCGTTACGGGTTTGCCGTCGGATTCGATGGCATACTGCATTCCGGTTGTTACGTGAAACAGTGTTTTGCGGGTCTGCGCGGTTACGATGGCCCGGCCTTCGGTGGCTTCTTTGTGTATTTCTTCCCAGAATTTTTCATCGTAGTTGGAGTCTTTGTTTACGACGTCGGCGTCGACGAATAGCGCCAGGGTAGCTTTGGCCGAGAAGTTCAGCGGGGTTATGGCGTATCGTATCGCTCCTACTTCGCCGTTGGCCATGCTGCAGAAGCGTTTGGCTTCCACGCGTACTTTTTTACCGTCGCGCAGGGTTGCGGCAAAGCTGCGGCTCAGCAGGCCGGTGCGCATGTCGAGTACACGGCGGAAGTCTTCGACTTTGCACTGTGCGAGGTCGAGCTTCTGGTTTTCGATGGTTATGTGGATGCCGATCCAGCTGGGGGCGTTGAGTACTTTGGCAAAGTATTCGGGGTAGCCGTTCTTCCACCACCCTACCCGCGTTTTATCGGGATAGTATACGCCGGCTACGTAGCTGCCGCGCAGTGTCTCGCCGGAGTATTCTTCTTCGAAGTTTGCGCGCTGGCCCATGCGGCCGTTGCCGAGGCTGAAGATACTTTCGGATATTTTATTCAGATGCGGGTCAAATCCTTCTTCAATGATCTGCCACGGATCGTGTTTGATGTAGTCTTTCATGTGATGAGGGTTAACACGAAAGCGCGGTCTATGTAGGTATACCGTAGCTTTCGCGTGTGCTAAAATTGTGTGAGTGTGTCCGGATCGAACTCGCCGGTTGTGGCGAGTACTACGTCAGCCTTGCCCAACTGGTCTTTGCTGCCAATGCCCACGCACTTCATACCGGCGGCCTTTGCGGCCTCTACGCCTGCCTCAGCGTCTTCGAACACGAGGCATTCGGCTGCCGGCAGGCCCAGTTTACTGGCGGCCAGCAGGAAGATCTCGGGATCGGGTTTGGAGTGTACAATCATATTACCATCGACAACGACATCGAACGCGTCTTCGATATGAAGCAACTGTATGACCCGCTTGGCGTTTTTGCTGCTGGAGGCCAGGGCTACTTTTATGCCGCGCTTCCGTAGTGTTGTGAGCAGTTCTTTTACGCCGGGAAAGATCTCATCGGGCGCCATGCGCTCGAGGTGATCAACAAACCAGGTATTCTTCTTGTTGGCCATACTTTCCCGTTCTTCATCGCCGAGGGTTACACCGCCGAGTGCCAGGATAATTTCCATGGAGCGCACACGGCTTACACCTTTTAACTTTTCGTTATCGGCGAGGGTCAGGTCAATGCCCAACTCCTGGGCCAGGCGCTTCCAGGCAATGTAGTGGTAGTGGGCGGTGTCGACAATTACGCCGTCGAGGTCGAAGATGATTGCTTTTATCAAATCAGTTGGGTTTTGGTTGAACATGTACTACGTTTCGCACGGTATGTCAGCTATACGTTTCCTGAATGATCCGATTGGTTTCGTCCAGCGACTTGAAAACGGCGAAGGTTTTTCCCTGTGTCCGCAGTGCTCCGAGCGTGTTGCCATACCGTGCGGCGCCAATGTAATCATCCGGGTCCTGAAGTAACCCGAAGCCTACACCACCGGCAAAGGAATCGCCACAACCGGTGGTGTCGACGACGTGATCGACTTTAACGGCGGGCACCATTTCTTCGTGCAGCTCGCCGTCGCGCTGGTAGTACACGAGACAGCCGCGCGAGTCGATGGTGATGTAAACACATTTTACGCCATAGCTCAGGCAGTGCAAGGCGAACTTGCGCAGCCTGCTGAAGTCGACGTCGGCATGATTTTCAGAAAAGTCTTCGCTTTCGTATTCTTTTTTGAACCAGGAGGCATAGGCTTCTTCGAGGTTCATTTTGAGAACGTCGATGTAGGGCAGCCATTGATCGCGATCGATCCAGAATTTGCGTTGTCGTTCTCCGTTCGCCAGGCACGCCGTTGTTGGGCCGTGGGCATCGAACACGATGATGCCTTTACTTTTCTTTTTGAGGAAGCGGAGGGTTTCGAGCGAGATTTCGTAGTCGCTGATGGGGATGAACACAAATACGCTGCAATCCAGAAGCTTCTTTACGTCTTCGGGCACGATGGGGTCCATAAACCCGGTTTGTCGTTCGAGCCGGTTGTTGACATCGATAAACCGCAGGCTGATGATGTCGCCCTGATCGTTGCGGGAGGATATGTGTTTGAGGTTAACGCCTTCGTATCCTTTGAAGACCTCGGTTACGTTGTCGAGGTCTACCTGTCGTACGTGGCTAACGGGTACTACTTCAATGGAATCGCCGGCCATTACCGACAATGCCACTACGGGGTGCGTTACACAGCCCCATTTTTGAATAAGGTCACCTTGATGGGTAACGATGTGGTCGCGTGGGACCGGTCCAAGAACTGCTATTCGTTTCATACGTTTGGGTATTGATCATGATTACTAGGTTAACAGTCTGGGATCCGGATTTACGCTGGGTGGTTACCGGGGTGTGGCGAACAAATATGCCGCACCATATACCCCGGCGCTGTCGCCCAGCGATGGTTTGACGATGGGTGTATCGAGGCGATCGTTGAAGACATATTTCTTCAGTGCATCGCGTCCACGATCGTACAGCAAGTCTATGTTGCCTACGCCACCACCGATGACGATTACATCCGGATCAATTATGTTAATGATTACGCTCATGGCTCTGCCGTAGAATTCAATGAGGCGCAGCATAGCTTTCTGTGCCGTTGGGTCTACTTTGGATTCAGCCAGCGCAACGATGTCTTTAAGTGGTTTACGGTTGCCCGTTTCCTTGAAATAGTAGTGTTCCAGCGCCGGACCGGAGATTACTTTCTCTACACAACCCGATTTGCCGCAATAGCATGCGCCACCCGATTCGTCTAAAAAGTTATGCCCCCACTCGCCGGCGATGCCGTGAAGGCCTGTGATGGCTTTGCCATTGATGACCAGACCGCCGCCTACGCCGGTGCCGAGTATGGCACCGAATACTACGCGGGCGTTGGGATACTCTTCGTGTACGACGCCAAAGTGTGTTTCGGCCAGCGCAAAGCAATCGGCATCGTTGGCCAGCATACATTCGAGGCCGAGCAGGGTATCGAGATCTTTTTTGAGCGGCTTACCGTCGAGCACGGCGTTGGCGGCTTTCATAACGCCGCGGCGTGGATCGAGCTTGCCTGGTGTGGAGAAGCCGATGTGCGCGGGCCGGTAGCCCACCCTGGCCTCCATCATGTCTACCAGTTTTTTAATCTGGTCCAGCAGGTGTTCGTAGCCCTGATCGGCTTCGGCAGGCACACGGTCGCGAAACAACGCCTCACGGTCGGTTGCAGAGCGGAGAATAATGCCTTCTACTTTCGTTCCTCCCAGGTCTATTCCCCAAAGATTCTCATGTTCCGGTCCTTTGCCAGTGTGTGTCGTCATCACGTGTTCGTTCAACCCTGCGGTTCGTTAGGATTATTGTTTTGAATATTGTGTACTGTTGGAATGGAATGTGCGCCATGAATGCCAGAATTCCTGGTATGCCTGTAGCCGCTCAAGTCGTTTACCCTGAAGCGGGCCTGCGGTACATTCGCCCAGTGTGTTCCACCGGGATCCGGTTTGCTCGTCGCGCATGAGGATACTGTCCTGTGCGGGAATGAACCGGAGTGTGTCGCGCTTCCATACGTGAAAGGATACATTGTCGCGGTGCAGCGCCAGCACTACGGGGGTACCGGCCAGGGTATCGTTTATGACGCGATCTTTTACGAGGTCGTTCCATACATACGCGCGGGACTGCATCCCGATCTGCAAGCCAACTACCCACGACTTGTTGTGGCCCCGTGCCGAATCGGTACGGGTGAGCTGACTGGTCGTTTCACCTTCGTCGTACAGGCTCAAGCTTTCGTACTGGGCCGCGAATGCTGTGTCCGGCTGCATGATGTAGGTGTCCGGGTGATCGTGAATCCAGGCTTCGAGACGCACCTGCTGTGCCGGGATTTCGCGCAGACGTTTCCCCAGCAACGGGCCGGCTACGGCTTCGCCTGAGGCCTGGCGCCACCAGGTTCCGGTAGCAGCGTCTTCGAACATGGCGTTGTAGTGATCCATGCCGACGAGGCGGAAGGTATTGTCCTGACCGTCGATCAACGGACTGTATACACGTCCGGTACGGCATACGGTACAGTAGGTTACCATAATCGGTGTTTTGCCTACGGTGTCGCGCACCTGGTGGTGATAGCCGATCAGCTCGATGGGATACGCGCGTGCTTCGCCGTCCTGCACGACACCGAGTACGAGCGACCGCAGCGGCACCTGGCTTTCGCCATATTTCGCAAAGGTTTTGCTGGAGGGCTGGTAGAACATCTTTTCAGCCAGCAGTTCGAAGTTGAAGAGGTAGAAGATGCCGGCATACAGGATCAGGCAAACGCTTACCAGTATTTTCGCGCCGATGCTGCCGAATTTATAGAAGTGGATTACCGGAACGGCAATCATTAACAGGCCGATGAAGCGAAGCCAGTATATGTTTTGATGGATGAAGTACGCGGTGCCGAGGGTATCGGATTCCTGACTTCCGGGGAAGGGCATGATGTAGTATACCCGGAGTATTTCGATGGCTGCCAGTATGATAAAGGCAAAGGCGAATTGAAAGATGCGGTTCATGTGTTACGGCGATCAATAAAGCCTGTGGTCTGGTCAACCAGGCGATCGAGGTTTTGCAACTCGCGTTGCAGGTCTGCGTCGCTCCAGTGAAGGTGGTCTTTCAGCACACGGGCAACGGCTTGTTTGTTTTTGCGGAGCCGCTGGATGTCAAAGTAAAGCAATCCTGTTCGCCTGACAAAGAAATCGGCGAGGGTAACGACCATTTCATTTTGTACGGTAAAGATGGCCTCTGCCAGTACGAGCCGCTGGTCTGCATCGGCCGGTTCTTTTAGGGTCGAGAAATGCTCCAGGATCGTGGCGGCCTGACGGCCATAGTTTTCTACGAGATAACGGGCTGTGTGCTCGGAAAGGCCCACGGTTTTGATTTGGTAGATGATGGCGTGGATGTACAGCTTTACGTCTTCGACACCCGCGAAGCCATCGCCAGCCAGTTTTATATCCTGTGTGTAGCAAGCCTTAAGCTTTCGGCCTGCGAAGTGTTTTTTCACGACGAGGGTTACTACACGTTCGGCCATTTTACGGTACCCGGTGAGTTTACCGCCGGCGATGGAGATGAGGCCTGTGGCTGATTCGAAGATTTCGTCTTTGCGCGAGAGCTCGGAGGCCGACTTGCCATCTTCGTGAATCAGGGGGCGGAGTCCTGCCCAGCCAGACTCTACGTCGGCCAATGTTAACGCGGCAGACGGGAAGGTTGTGTTTACGGCGGCGATGAGGTAGCGCGCATCTTCTACGACGGGGAATACATCTTCTTTTCCGCCGGTATAGTTGGTGTCTGTGGTACCGATATAGGTTGTGCGGCCGCGGGGTATGGCAAAGATCATTCGGCCATCGTCTACGTCGAAGTATATGGCCTGCTGCACGGGCAGCTTTTCGCGTGCCACGACGAGGTGAACGCCTTTGGTAAGGTGCAGGCGTTTGCCCTGGCGCGATTTGTTAATCTCGCGCAATTCGTCTACCCACGGGCCTGCGGCATTGACTACGGCGTGGGCGCGAATGGTATAACTATCGTTGGTTACGAGGTCTTTTACTACGGCACCGTGAACGTTATTCTGCTCGTAGAGAAAGTCGGTGACCTGTGTATAGCTCACACAATCGGCGCCATGCTGTACGGCCGCTTTTATGATTTCGATGGTCAGGCGGGCATCGTCAGTGCGATACTCGGCATAGATAGCGCCGCCTTTTACGTCGTCGTCGCGCAACAGCGGCTCGTTGCTCAGTGTTTGCGCCCGCGATAACATTTTACGCTGGTCGCGTGGCTTTACACCTGCCAGCCAGTCGTAGAGTTTAAGGCCCAGGGATGTGAGCCAGTAGCCGAATCCCTTTTTCTCGGAGAGCGGCAGCAGCATTTTCTCGGGCACTACGAGGTGCGGCGCCAGGTTGTGCACTACGGCCCGCTCGCTGCCGACTTCTTTAACAAGACCGAATTCCAGTTGTTTGAGGTAGCGGAGGCCGCCATGAATAAGTTTGGTCGAGCGGCTGCTGGTACCGAAGGCAAAGTCGTTCTTTTCGACCAACGCGGTTTTTAGTCCACGTGAGGCGGCATCGAGGGCTATTCCCGCGCCGGTAATTCCGCCACCAATCACCAGCAGATCGTAATTCTCTGTGTGGAGGTTATGGATGATGATGGGCCGTTGCGGGAAGGAAAATTGCATTCAACCTGGGTTAGGGTACCGGGAAAAGATACGAAAAAGAAATCAAAGACCGTAGAAATACGCGGCGCCGATCATTCCCCCGAACAGTGCGAGTTCTGCGCCACGCTGTATGAGGCCGCGCCAGGGCTTCAGGAATTTGAGCGACATGATTACGCCGCCAACCATAACGATGTATGAAGCCGCTGTGAGCATGGTGATGCCCTCGGTTTCGAGGTCGAGCTTGGCCAGTGTAAGCATGAGGTAGCCGCCACCGATGTATTCTACAAAACCGCCGGCATTGTGTATATGTTGCCGCACCGAGCCGCCGGTCATGGGGCACCCCGGATCACAGGGAAACAGCGCGGCCACGGTGTAGCCTATGCCGGTGCAGACCATGATGCCGCTCAGCAATGTATGCTCGGGCGCCGAGGCGTTGAGGTATACATACAATGCCAGTATGAGCATTACAAGACCCACTACCAGAAACAATGTATAGTTCACGGCCCGTGCATGCCCTTTGCTATTCTCGCCCAACTCGCTGATGGTATGCAGGATGGGGTTATAATCGCTGCGCCGCAGTCCCCATACGATCGTAGCCAGTATCAGGTAGAGAAATACAAGTATTAAGATGCTTAGGACCATGTGTTAGGTGTTTCCTGTTTTGTTATTCGTCGTTATCGATCCAGCCTTTGGATCGTTCAACCGCTTTTTGCCAGCCGCGGTACAGTTTGTTTCGCGTTTTCTCGTCCATCGCGGGTGTGAAGCGCTTCTGGATCTTTCGGTTGTTGCGTATATCCTGCTGTGTCCATAAGCCAATTTCGATGCCAGCGAGGTATGCTGCTCCTGCGGCGGTGGATTCGATGACTTCGGGGCGACGCACTTCGGTGCCGAGTATATCGGCCTGGAATTGCATAAGCACTCCGTTGATGCTGGCGCCGCCATCTACGTTGAGTCCTTCGAGTTTTATACCGGCGTCTTCCTGCATTGCGGTAAGGATGTCGCGGGTCTGATAGGCCAACGATTCGAGGGTGGCTTTGATAATATGTTCTTTGCCGGTATCGCGTGTAAGCCCGAAGATGGCACCGCGTGCATACATATCCCAATAGGGTGCGCCAAGTCCGGCAAAGGCGGGAACAACGTATACTTCGTTTGAGCCCAGTGCCTTTGCGGCAAAGTATTCTGAATCCTGTGAGTGATCGATGATGTGCAGGCTATCGCGCAGCCATTGTATGGCGGCACCGGCAATGAACACGCTGCCTTCGAGCGCGTAGGTTACGTTGCCGCCGAGGCTCCACGCTATTGTGGTGATGAGTCCGTTTTGTGACTGGTGTATGGTTGACCCTGTGTTGATCAACATGAAGCACCCGGTGCCATAGGTATTTTTGGCCATGCCGGGGTCGAAGCAGGCCTGGCCGAACAGGGCCGCCTGCTGGTCGCCGGCAACACCACGGATAGGTATCTCCACGTCGTCGAGTATACAGGTGCCGAAGTCGGCGGCCGATGGTTTTACTTCGGGCAACATGCTGACGGGGATGTTCAGTTCGCTTAGCAGCGTATTGTCCCAGGCCAGCGATCGTATATCGAACAGCATGGTACGCGATGCGTTGGTTACATCGGTCACATGGCGTTTGCCTTTGGTCATGTTCCAGATGAGCCAGCTGTCGATGGTGCCGAATGCGAGCTCGCCTTTTTCGGCACGCTGGCGTGCGCCCGGTACGTTGTCGAGAATCCAGCGGATCTTGGTTGCCGAGAAATAGGAGTCGATTACAAGGCCGGTGGTGGTGCGTACATGATCTTCGAGGCCACGGCGCTTCAGGTCTTCGCAGATGGGCGCGGTGCGTTTGTCCTGCCATACGATGGCATTGAATACGGGCTGACCGGTGACGCGATCCCAGACGACGGCGGTTTCGCGTTGGTTGGTTATACCGATGGCCACGACCTGTTTTGCGGTGATACCGTTGTTATGCACTACGCTGCGCAATACTTCGAGCTGTGTCTGCAGTATTTCGCGCGGGTCGTGCTCTACCCATCCGGGTTTAGGGAAGATCTGTTTGAATTCTTGCTGGGCTATGCCGCGGATGGTTCCGGCTTCGTCGAACAGCACCGCCCGGGAGCTGGTCGTGCCCTGGTCGAGAGCAATAATGTATCGGGCTGACATAGATATTTCGGATGATGGGTTAAAAGCGAATGTATGGAGGAATAACGTTTTTAAAACAGGTATTTGTATAAGAAGGCGGCGAGTAAACTGCCGAGCAGCGGGGCCACTACGGGAATCCAGCTATAGGACCAGTCTGACGACCCTTTACCGGCAATGGGCAGCAGCGCGTGTGCTATGCGCGGACCGAGGTCGCGTGCGGGGTTTATGGCAAAACCGGTCGTACCGCCCAGGCCAAAGCCGATCGCGGCGATCAGCGCGCCGATAGCCACGGGGTTGAGCCCTTCGGCAAACTTGTTGGCGCCGATGAGCAGAATGGCGAGTATGAGTACGGTGGTCGCTATTACTTCGCTGAAGAGGTTGGCGGATACCGACCGTATGGCTGGCGCTGTACAGAACGCGGCGCGTTTAAGCTCGGCGTTGCCGGTACGCGCCCAGTGCGGCAGATAATATATCCACACCAGCACGGCCCCGGCGAAGGCGCCTGTAATCTGTGCGAGTATATACCCCGGCATCTGGTCAATGGGAAACTCGGAGGCAATGACCAACGCGAGTGTTACGGCGGGGTTAAGGTGCGCACCACTGATGCGGCCAACGGCATAGATGGCGATCATAACGGCTAAGCCCCAGGCCAGCACGATGGCTACCCAGCCGGCCTGCTCGCCTTTGGAATCTTTGAGAAGAACACCCGCAACGGCACCATTGCCTAACAGGATCAGAAGCATGGTACCAAAGAACTCAGCGGCATACGGGCTCATAACGTTCAGGGTCCGGGGTTATAACGGATACCGGATCAAGATAAACAAACGTTACCAATGTTGTATACCGTACATGGGCTACGCGGAGAATATCAGGGCCGTTCGGCCAGCAGCGCCAGCGCCACGCCGTTTGTCCAGCCGAAGCCGTCCTGGTTGGGATACTCCCCACCACCGGCTACCAGGGTTGTATCCATAACGTTATATTTCTCCATCATCTTACCGGTAGCCTGGTATACACGCATGTTCTGGCGCAGCCAGCGGTGTCGTATTTCGCCCGCCAGTTGGGTATGCCCGTAATTCTTGAGTCCTACATAGGCCAGCCATTGCAACGGCGCCCAGCCGTTTGGGGCGTCCCATTGCTGGCCGGTTACGGTTAAGGTGGTGGTAAGGCCACCCGGCTTCAGAAACTCCCGCTCCAGCACGGCCGCTACGGAATTGGACTGCTCGGCCGTAGCCAGTGAGAAGAACAGCGGATACACACCGGCCAGCGATTTCACGGTGGACCGTGTGTTGGTTTTGACGTTGTAGTCGTAGAAGAAACCGGTTTCAGGATCCCAGCAATTGGCCAGAATAGCTTTACGTCGTTCGGCGGCTTTGCGTTCGTAGGCCGCTGCCGCGGTGCTATCGCCGGTTTGGGCCAGGCCGCGGGCGATCATACGCTCCAGGTGAAAGATCAATGCGTTAAGGTCTATCGGTACGAGGTCGGCGGTATGTACGGTGGCCAGCGACTTTCCATCGCCCAGCCAGCGGCTGCTGAAGTCCCAGCCGGACTCGGCTGCCGATCGCAGCGCATTGTATACTACTGCCGGTTCGCGTCCCAGTTCAGGCTCCCCTCCTGCCTGTTGGGCAATGGTAACGTCTTCTTTAAACGCCTCCGGTCGTGGCAGCTCGCCACTGTCGAAGTAGCGGTTCAGCACGGCACCGTCGGGCATGCGTACGGTGTGTTCCGCGGCATCGCCGGGTGCCCGCAGCTTATCGGTGCCACGCATCCAGAAGGCATATTCTTTCTGCAACTGCGGCAGGTATTGCTCCAGGGCTTTGGGTTCTTTTGATGCCAGTAACTCGACCATCAGCGAGAAGAACGGCGGTTGTGACCGGGTAAGGTAGTAGTTACGGTTGCCGTTGGGGATGAAGCCCAGGGTATCGATGAGGTAGGCGAAGTTGCTCACCATGCCACGCATCAGGTCGAGGCGCCCCTGCACGTTCAGGCCTACCATGGTGAAGTAGCTGTCCCAGTAGTACACCTCCGAGAAGCGGCCGCCGGGTACGACGTACGCGTTGGGCAGGTCGATCAACGACGATCCGGGATCGTAACGGTCGGGCTGGCGTGTAAGTGTTGCCCAGAGGTTGGTGATGTGCTGCTCCATCGATACGAGCGTATCGGTCATAAACGTTGACTGTGGCCGTTGCGGCAGGGCAAAGTTTGCCGTTACAAAGGCCTGCAGGTCGAAGTCGGGCGCTGTATGTTGTTTCGTATACTCGTCAAGAATCTGGTCGATTGGCCGTCGTGGCACACAGTCGGCAAATGTTTTGGAATCGGGGAACAGGGCACGAAGCTGTACATCACGAAACAGGTCTGTTCCATAAAAACCGGCGGGGACTTCTTTATTCTCTTGCGGCCGGCAAGCCGTAAATACAAGCATGATAATCGTAAGGATCCAGGTATACCGCATAAATCAGCGCGAGGACGAGGGTGAGCGCGAAAAATACAAAAAAAAAGAGGCAAGCTATCTAGCTTACCTCCTTTAATCAAGCGCAGTGGTATTTATCGCTCTCGCGTTGCGCCCGCTATAGCGTTAGCAACGGCAGGCTCACCCTGATTTTAGTATCCGGGGTTGGGTTGGAGGTTATCGTTTGCATCTAACGCGGCTTGAGGTATGGCGAACAATGTTCGATATGGATCACTGGCAGGTTTCTCGTGCCACGCTTCGTTGAACTTACCGAAGCGGATAAGATCGTTCCTTCTCCAGCCTTCCCAGTACAGTTCGAAGCCCCGTTCATTAAGCAGGGCATCGAGCGATACGGTAATGTGCTGTCCATTGGGAATGCGGTTCTGGCGAAGCTCGTCGAAGTCTGCCTGTGCGCTGCCGACGTCTCCTTTTCTGAAGAATGCTTCGCTACGTAGCAGGAGCATATCTGCCCAACGGTAGATAGGATAATCTGTTTCCGGCTGTTGTATGTTTCCGGAGAATGAACCGTCTTCCGTTTCTCCGGAAAAGTCAGGCTCGTATTTTACAACGCGTACACCGCGGGCCTCGGTTGCTCCGGTGAGCGGCACATCTACGGTAAAGACGAGGGGCTTGCCGTTGCGCTGGTTGAGGTCGTAGAGCTTAACATTACCGTTCGCTTCGCGATCAAGCACCTTGTCTCCATCGCGGTTTTGAGGGCCGTGTTGCTGTCCCACCAGGAGGCCGAAGGAAAGTCCGCTGTTACGTCTCATGGCAGCGGTTGGCGGTGCATGAAAACGCAGATCGTTTGCAGAATCCCACCGATTAAAGAAGGTTGGCGTTGTGGCGTAACCATTCCAGCCGCTTGGGTTTGAATTGTAGTGCATGGTAGCGTATAGCCGCGCTCCAAACCCGGCACCATCACTTCGATTTACTCCTGCCTTGTTAGGGAATGCCCAGATTATTTCAGGTGACGTAGCCCGCACGTTGTTATTCACGCCAAAATTGGACGTGAAGTATTCGTTACCCGCTGCCAGCATGAAGCCTTCAGCCTCGATGGCGTTTACGTAACTAATAACCTTATCCATATCTGCCGGGTCTGCACTTGCCTGCCCGGTGAAAATGAATTTATTGATGTATATCTTGGCCAGCAGCGCCCGGGCAGCAGCCTGTGTTGGCCTTCCGTAATCGTCGACAGGCAAATCGGGCAGCATGGCTTCGAGTTCGCCGATGATATAGGCGGTTGCCTCGGCACGTGACTTTACCGGCGGAGGCGCCAGGAAGTCGGTATCGTTTTCATCACGGAACGGTACCTGTCCGAAGAGGTCGATCAGGTTATAGATCAGGTACGATCGCATAAAACGAGCCTGCGCTTTCCGGGCACCGGTTGTAGCAAGGATAGCCTGGTTTGCACGTGTTACGCTCTGGTGAAGCGAGTTCCAGCTTTCAAAGAGCTGTTGGTGCGACGCATCCCATTTATGTGTATAGAGCGTTGTCCACATACCGAAGTCGTACCAATCGGTACCGCGTACGGGAGGGATCATTTCGTCTGTCGATAATTCATTCAGGGCCGTTACCTGATCCTGATTGATGATGGCCCGAGCCAACGAATTATAGATCGGTTCAAGCGCTGTTTCGGGATCCACGACACCCGGCTCGAGTACGGCCTCGTCGCGCACGAGCGAGTCATCGAGTTTTTCATCAAGCGAACATGCACCGAACAATACGGCGCATATTGTTATGTATAGAAAGCGTTTTATGATAAGCATATGTATATTCGTTAAAAGCTAATGTTCACACCGGCAGTAAGCGTTCGAGGGCGAGGAAAGGCTGTATAGTCGATACCAACGGAGGGCACACCGTTCATACTTTTATCCACATTCACCTCCGGATCATATCCGGAGTAATCGGTTATCACAAAAAGGTTCTGACCGGTTACAAACAGTCGGGCACTGCTCAACCAGCGTACAGCCGAAACGTTAAGGTTGTAGCCCAGCGTAACATTGTTGAGTCGCAGGAACGAGCCGCTTTCCAGGTACCGGGTCGATACCACCGCAGCCTCGGTTGCGTTCTCGTTGTTGTTGGCCACATCTGTGGTTATATTCCGGCCGTTGGCCAGCGAGCCTTTTATGAAGATAGCGTTACGCGTATTGTTGTAGATCTGATTACCGGCTACACCGTTGAAGGTCAATCCCAGGTCAAATCGTTTATAGGTCACGTTGCTACTGAAGCCATACACCATATCGGGCTGTGGCGAGCCTACAAAACTCAGCAGACCGCCGTTGGCAAATACCTGCTGTCCGGCTTCGTTAATGCCATCATATTGCTGCATGTAGAACGCCGCGAGGGGCTGGTTATCTGCAATGCGCTGAGCGTACGCGCCGGTGAGCCCCTGCCCGCTGATCTGCCCGGTATTAAAGTAGGTCCCGAGGTTCTTGACTTCATTTTTCGTGAATACTGTCAAGTTCGCTGAAGCATTCCAACGGAACGGCGCCCGATCAATGATGACACCTTGCAATCCAAATTCAAAACCGGTGTTAACAACGTCTGCGTTCAGGTTACGCCATGCATAGTCTGTAGGCGCGGGTGACGGTGTGAAGAGCTGAATCAGCAAATCCGAAGTAGACTTGTTGAAGTAATCAACGGTACCGGACAGTCGACCGCCTAAAACTGCGAAGTCAACGCCAACGTTCAGTTGGGTGGTCTGCTCCCATTTAATGTCGGGATTTGGCGTGCTCAGCAACGTGAGGGCACCGGTAAGGTTGTTGATCTGATAACGGGCTTTAGAAATACCACCAGGAAATTCCTGATTGCCTGTAATACCCCATCCCGCACGGAGCTTCAGGTCCTGAAAGGCTTCGGGAATGAACGCTTCTTCGGACAATCGCCAGCCTGCAGCAACCGATGGGAAGATACCATAGCGGTTATTCTTGCCGAATTTGCTGGACCCATCGGCACGCAATGTGGCCGTAAGCAGATATTTGGAATTCATCGAATAATTCACACGACCATAAAAGGATTGTAATGAATTCGTCTGGCTTTCGGAGGCAAATGGGTTCTGATTGGGTTGAGGAGACTTTCCACCGTCAACATTGTTATATCCCAGGAAGTACTCTCCCGAACGCAGGTTGTTTACACCGAATGAATGTGCGTCGTTGGAAAACTCCTGAAAAGAATAGCCTGCCAGAATGCCCAACTCGCTGGTGCCTAGTTGCTTCTTGTAATTGAAGTAACCTTCGAATAACGAGCTGTTGAGGTAACGGTTATAAATGGTGGCACGACCCTGCATCTTTTCGAATTCTTCGCTGAGCTTCAGGCGCGAATCATAATAGACACGGCGCACAGCTGCCGCGTTATCGATACCGGTATTGACGCGGAAATCCAATCCTTTGAAGATCGTCCAGGTCACACCGAGGTTACCGAGAATACGAGTGGTCGATTCATGATCGTTCGTGTAAGCCAGCATAGCCAGCGGGTTCCGAAAATCGGATGAAACGCCGACCCCATTGACATTTCCTTTACGCTGCACAAAGTCTCCATTGGCATCGTATACAGGCAGTGTGGGATTTGCCTGTAAGGCTGCTCCGATAAGGGATCCCTGATAACCTGCGTTATTACTAATGGGCGCATTACTGTTAGCAGTATTGGATACTGAAAGCTGAAAATCAATAGCCAGCTTGTCTTCTATAAACTTATGATTACCGTTTATACGCGCGGTGTAACGCTTCATCTCACTGTTCTTCACAATACCTTCCTGATCCATATAACTGAGCGACGCACGGTACGATGTCCTGTCGGAACCACCACCAAATGAAAGGGCATGGCTTACCGTGGCGGCATTGCGATAGATGGCATCCTGCCAGTTGGTAGCTCCGCCGAAGTTGATGCTGGATTCTTCAGCGCCGGCACGCACCGCCGCATCAACATAATTGCCGGCATCGAGCAGATCGTATTTCCGGTTATCGGGCAACGATGCGACACCAACGTAGGTGTTATAGGTTACACTTCCCTTGCCCTGCGCGCCCTTCTTTGTTGTGATGAGCACGACACCGTTAGCGCCGCGCGAACCATAGATCGCGGTAGCGGAGGCATCTTTCAACACATCGATCGACAGTATATCGTCTGGATTAAGGAAGTTAAGTGGGTTCTTCGGAGAACCCGACCCCATATCAGCATCGTTTAATGCCCCATCGCCGGTAGCCCGCCCATCAAGCGGAAATCCATCGACAACATACAACGGGTTATTGTTGCTACGTATGGACGATGCACCGCGGATGGTGACGTTAACACCTGCCCCGGGCTCGCCACTGGCGGAGGTTACCTGTACACCGCTGAGTTTACCCTGGAAGAGCTGATCGGGCGAGGTGATGACGCCGGGGTTGAAATCTTTGGTGGACAACGAGCTCATGGCACCGGTGATGTCTTTCTTTTCGGCCTGTCCGTAACCGATAACGACGACTTCAGACAGGGCGGTGACATCGGGTTCGAGCGCGAGTGGGATGCTGGATTGTGTGCCTACTACGATCTCCTGAGTTTTGTAACCTACAAAGGTTACCACAAGGGTTGCGTTGGGACCTACAGTGATGCTGTAATTCCCTTCAACGTCGGTAATGGTACCGTTGGAGGTACCTTTTTCGAGGATGTTGACGCCGGGAATACCGGATCTGTCTTCTGCGGATGTTACTTTTCCGTTAATGGTCTTATTTTGCGACCATGCGAGAGAGGTAACCGCGACAAACAGCACCGTGAGACACGTGCGCGTCTGCAGATAAAATTTTGACATACGGTTTTTGGTTTGGGTTAAATGTTTCTAACTAGCAATCCCGCGAAATTGATTGTTTCACACGATTGCGATTCTATACTTAAAGTAGGGAGAAGCGTTGAAAGTATCAGATTGGGAATCGGGATTTATTTTGCGGAATCGACACCGCAATCGTTTACGGTTTCGTTGAAGGCAATAAACTTACGCCGATCGGTCACACCAAAACCCGGCGCTCTTATATTTCCGGCCTAATTAGAAATCAATCGTATGAAATCAGTGCTATACGGCATTTTACTGTCTCTGACCTTCCTTACAACCCATGCCCAGACCCCCGACGTATATCCCACTCATTGGTGGACGGGCATGAAACACAAATCCATTCAACTGCTCATAAAAACTGCCGATCCAAACTTCGGCCAGTCGGAAGTGACGCTCACCTACCCCGGCGTAACGCTGGATAAGGTGAACCGCCTCGACAACGGCAAGTTCCTGGCCCTCGACATTACGATAGCCGATAACGCCGCCCCCGGCATCCTGAACTTTGAATGCAAACAAGGGAAGAAACGTCAGAAGATTGCCTGGCCCCTCAAAGCCCGCGCAACGAACCGGACGTACGCACAAGGCATCACATCATCGGACTTCATCTACTTTCTGATGCCCGACCGCTTCAGCAACGGTGACCCTACGAACGACCGCCTCAAAGGCATGCGCGACCAGACACTAAACCGCGACTCGATCTTTCACCGTCACGGCGGCGACCTGCAAGGTGTTATCAATCACCTGGACTATCTGCAAGAACTCGGCGTAACAACGCTCTGGCTCACCCCCATTATCGAGAACGATATGCCTAACCGTACCGAGCACGGCTACGCGTTTACCAATCACTATAAAGTAGAACCTCGCTTCGGCGGCGACGCTGCCTATAAGAAACTCAGCGACGAACTACACAAACGCGGCATGAAACTTATTCAGGACGCCGTATACAACCACGTAGGCCTCTACCACGTGCTGGTACAGGAAAAGCCTACCAAAGACTGGCTGCACGAATGGCCCGCCTATACCAACACAACATATAAGGATCAACCGCTGATGGATACCCACGCCGCAGCAGCCGATCAGAAGGTTATGAGCGATGGCTGGTTTACACCGATGATGCCCGACCTGAACCAGAATAACCCGTATGTAGCCAACTTCCTGATTCAACACGCGATCTGGACGGTTGAAGAATTCGGTGTCGACGGCTGGCGCATCGATACCTATATCTATAACGATCTGCCGTTTATGAACCGCTGTAACCAGGCGTTACTCGACGAGTTCCCGAACCTGACGATGTTTGGCGAGACGTGGGTACACGGTGTACTGAACCAAGCTTACTTTTCGAAGAACCACCTGGACATCCCGTTTAAAAGCAACCTGCCCGGCGTAACCGACTTCCAACTGAATCTATACGGTATCGGCAATGCGGTTAACGAACCATTCGGCTGGACCAACGGTGTGAACCGCCTGTACCAGACGCTGGCCAACGACTTTATATACGAGGACCCGATGACGAATGTGATCTTCCTCGACAACCACGATATGACGCGCTTCTTCTCTACCGTGGGCGAAGATGTTGCCAAGCAGAAGATAGGCCTCGCCTGGCTCCTCACCTGCCGTGGCATTCCACAGCTCTATTACGGCACAGAGATCCTGATGAAAGGTATCTCTAACCCCGACGGCTGGGTACGCCTCGATTTCCCCGGCGGCTGGCCCGGCGACAAAGCCAACAAGTTCACCGCCGCGGGTCGTACCGCCCCGGAGAACGATGTCTTTACATGGACCAAACGCCTTGGAAATTTCCGTAAAACATCGAGCGCCATCCGCACCGGCAAGTTTATGCAGTATGTGCCCGAGAATGGCGTATACGTATACTTCCGCTACGACGAGAAACAGACGGTTATGTGCGTGATGAATACGAACGAGAAGCCTGCGACAATAGAGCTGGGTCGTTTTAATGAACGTACTAAAGGATTTACGCGCGGTCGGGAAGTAACGACGGAGAAGACGGTGCCGGTGCAAGGTAAGCTTACGGTGGAGGGGAAATATATGATGGTGCTGGAGCTACAGCGGTAACGTCACGGTATATGCCCGACAGGGTAGCTTTTATATAACAGCAACGGCGTCTTTGGAGGGACGCCGTTGTTTGTTTTGTAGTGGTTGTGTTGGCCTGGCTTCGGCAAGCGAAGCAAGTCAGCACCTGCGGTAACGACCTTGCACCAGCGGGGCCACGATTTATTATGGTTTCGTTATTACGTATTTATTCAGGGTATCGCGCAAAGAAGCATGAGGAATATCTTTGGCGATGATCCTTCCTTTTGGATCGATTAAGAAGGACGTGGGATACTTACTGATATTGAAGTTATCTACGACATCGTCGTTGCCCGCCGCCTGAATTTGTGGCCAAGTGATTTGCTCTTTGGCTATGATCTTATCCAATGCTTTAGAGTCGCTATTCACGGCTATGCCAATGAACTGTACTTTCGTTGTGTCCAGTGTTTCGTAAACCTTGCGAATACCGGGTAATTCCATCAGACAGGGTCCGCACCATGTTCCCCAGAAATCGAGGTACATATATTTGCCTTTAAATCCAGAGGACGAAAGTTCTGCCCCTGTTATATAATTGGTCCCCGAAAATGCATTGGACATGAAACCTACTTGCGAAGAATACAACACCTGATTACTATTCACTTCCTGAACACGTAATAGCATTTTATCGCGATCAACGTTCAGAAATTTGTACGTTTTGCCTTTGATTGAAAAGAATTCGCCTTCGGCTAAAACACCGGAGTTTAGGTCGGGTAATGAAATCGTTGTGGTGGTAAAATCGAATGTTACATGGCTAGTGGATGACACCTCGACCCTGGCGCCATCAATTCGCGCTTCATGGTGTACCGGAAAGTTACGCAACAACTGGCCGCCCTGCTCCACCAGCATGAAGGGGATTTTGTCCTCTACTACTCTACCATTGGTGACTCGTTCGTAACGAACGACATGAGCATACAACACCGCCAGGGAGTCGAGCTTAAGCCACATGTTCTTTACTGGTTGGTAATCCTTCTCATCGCTGAAATCCGAATCATTATCTTCATCGATACGGTAAACAATGCCGCCTTGAGCTGTTTTTCGGTAGATAATATTAAGATAACTTTTCACAGATCGATCTATAACCGTTTTGAAGAAGTGAGCCCCCCACCCTTTCTTTACATCATTGTATGCGCTATCGGCCAAATTTCCCGCCAGATAGTTCTGATGCGCAAATTGTATCGGGTCGATCATGATGTAGTTTTGTACATAGTCAGAGCCCCAGCTAGCCGGTACGCCGGAAATCACCGGCATACACTTTGCCCACGAGTCCGCAGGATCAAGTTTTTTCCAACGAAGCGGATTCAATCCCGGCGGGATCGATCCATATCCCGAAACGCGCGTTAACGGTAAATGATGAATCCTGTCCTCATGGGACGACTCCAGGAAAGCTCCTAAAGTAAAAATGAGAATGGAATGGATAAAATTGATATGACTAGCCATCGATAAACGTTTTAGTATATCCCTTGGTTCGCCTAGTCTTCCGTCGTAAGCACCTCAACAGCTGCATATCAATCGTCACAACGTAAATTCTTACGCGTAACCTGCGTGGAGGCTAATATAGTGGTCTCGTATTGAAAATCAAGCGGGTCGGCAGAGGATGATACCGAACCAGATTGAAGACCGGGCAACGTCTGTAGGTTGGATGAATGGGGCTGAAGCACATTAACGCTTACATGACCTTGGCAAAGGGGGCTTACGCCAGACAATTTATTCAAACTCTCCTTTCAGCATCAATAATAATCTACGTACTACGTTTTTTATGCGGTCGTAGTCTACGGTTTCGTTGATTTCTTCCCAGATGTAGTCGGCGAAATCAGAGAGGGTCATGGTGTTGAGGTCGGTGACGGCGGATTCGAAGAAGGTGATGGCCCACGTTTCTTTTTCGGGGGTGTTCAGGATGTTGTCGTCGAAGAGGTATTTATAGATGACGATTTCGGAGTTCAGTTCCAGTTCGTCGGACCATTTCCGGATCCATTCTTCCTGCTGGGCGAAAGGGCGTAATCGTTTAATGACGAACAGCTGTACCCAGGTTATGAGGTGTGGATTTTCTTTGAAACTCTTTCCTTTATAATCGAGATCTACGTATGCCATAGTCCAGCGTTTTAGGATCGTGAGGTATTTTAGGAAGGCCATCTATGTGCGATGGCCTTCCGTGGTGTTATTGTTTAATGATCTTTTGTGTGCTTACGTTTCCGGTATGGTCGGTTAGCTTTAGCATATAGATGCCGGGAGCCAGGCCGGACAGGTCTAACGTATTGCCTGTACTGCTGTAGGTTACTGAACGGCCGAAGGCGTCGGTTATGGCTACATTGAAGCTGACATCGGATACTCCGAGGGTTACGATGCCGGTGGTGGGATTGGGATAGAACGAACGCAAGCGGACTGCCTTTTCTTCTTCGATACCTGTAATAGGACCACCGATGTTAACGTCTGTGTAGAGCTTGTAGGCGCCGGCCGGGAGTGTAACGTTTTGGGTGGCATTGGTTACGGTGATGGCTACGCCGGGTGTGTAGTAGTCGTACCAGGTGCCGGTGTGGGGGAAGTTAACCG
>Ga0065165_1000506_pt1 | contig 60005 bp, 64 predicted proteins | sample AraplaMF_Cvi_mMF_FD_63813 | JGI IMG/M metagenome (GOLD analysis project Ga0065165, IMG submission 63813) | Arabidopsis root microbial communities from the University of North Carolina, USA - plate scrape MF_Cvi_mMF (version 2) (version 3) | ecosystem: Host-associated > Plants > Roots >...
TTCTAAGGAAACGATCATGGCTCGCAGAGACGAACAGCGCGGCGATCGTCGCAATCGGAACCCCGAAGAAGAACGCGACAGCGAAATCGTCGAAAAGCTGGTGCACATCAACCGCGTCGCCGCCACCGTGAAGGGTGGCCGCCGCTTCTCGTTCGCCGCCCTGATGGTGGTGGGCGACCAGAAGGGCCGCGTGGGCTTCGGTCACGGCAAGGCGCGGGAGGTGCCGGAAGCCATCCGCAAGGCGACCGAAGAAGCCAAGAAGTCGATGATCCGCGTGCCGCTGCGCGAAAGCCGCACCCTGCACCACGACGGCAACGGCCGTTGGGGCGCGGGCAAGGTGATGGTCCGCGCGGCGCCTCCCGGCACCGGCGTCATCGCCGGCGGTCCGATGCGCGCGGTGCTCGAAACCCTGGGCGTCCAGGACGTCGTCGGCAAGTCGGTCGGCTCGTCCAACCCCTACAACATGGTGCGCGCGACGTTTGAAGCGCTGAAGGCCCAATCCTCGCCCCGCCAAGTGGCGGCCAAGCGCGGCAAGAAGGTCTCGGACGTGATCGGCCGCCGCGCCGACGGCGCCTCGGCCGCCCAGCCGGCCGCCGACGCGGAAGGTTAAGCTCATGGCCGACAAGAAGACGCTCAAGGTTCGCCAGACCGGCAGCCCGATCCGCCGGACCAAGGACCAGCGCGCCACGCTCGCGGGCCTGGGTCTGAACAAGGTGGGTCGCGTGTCGACGCTCGAGGACACCCCCTCGGTGCGCGGCATGATCGCCAAGGTCCACCACCTCGTCGAAGTGGTGGAATAGCCAGACTAATCGTGCCATAGGCACGGCGTTGAAGGGCGGGGCGCGAGCCTCGCCCCTCGGCGTTTCTACGCCGACCATTTTTCAAGCCGAGTCGGGACCCGCGTCCCGGCGACAGATCTCCAAGGAGAGGCGCATATGACCAAGCTGAACGAACTGGCCCCGCAGGAAGGCTCCACCAAGGGCCGCATGCGCGTCGGCCGCGGCCCGGGTTCGGGCAAGGGCAAGACCGCCGGCCGCGGCGTGAAGGGCCAGAAGGCCCGCACCGGCGTGTCGATCGCGGGCTTCGAAGGCGGCCAGATGCCGCTGCACATGCGCATGCCCAAGCGCGGCTTCAACTCGCGCAACCGCAAGGACTTCGCCGAGGTGAACCTGTGGCGCATCGAGCAGGCGATCGCCGCCGGCAAGCTCGACGCCAAGGCCGCCATCGACGCCGACGCGCTGATGAAGGCCGGCGTGATCCGTCGCGTGAAGGACGGCGTGAAGCTGCTGGGCGAAGGCGAACTGAAGGCCAAGCTCAACCTGACCGTCTACGCCGCCACCGCCTCGGCCCGCGCGGCCGTGGAGAAGGCCGGCGGCTCGCTGACGACCACCAAGGTCGAAGCCAAGGCCGAAGAAGCCTAAAAGGTCCCTGCGACGACGCCGGCCTCGCACTCGGGGCCGGCGCGTCCTATCTCCCAGAGATAGCGCCTTCCGAAAGGAAGGCTTTCGACTAAGAAGTGGCGCGTGACGGGCGCCTGAACCGGGATCCACTTCCGGCTGTCACGCACCGGTGTCAGGGGATTTGCTGAATGGCTTCGGCCGCAGAACAGCTCGCCGCCAATCTGAACTTCGACGCCTTCCGCAAGGCCACGGAGCTTCACAAGCGCATCTGGTTCACGCTCTGGGCGCTGATCGTCTATCGCCTGGGCACCTACATTCCGATCCCCGGCATCGATCCGGTGGCGTTCCAGCAGGCCTTCTCGGGCCAGGCCAAGGGCATCCTTGGCATGTTCAACATGTTCTCGGGCGGCGCCGTCGAACGGATGGCCATCTTCGCCCTGAACGTGATGCCCTACATCTCGGCCTCGATCATCGTTCAGCTGCTCGGCACGGTGTACCCGCCGTGGGAGAAGCTGCGGAAGGAAGGCGGCGAGGCGGGGCGCAAGACGCTCAACCAGTACACCCGCTACCTGACCGTGGTGCTCGCGGTGTTCCAGTCCTCCGGCATCGCCGCGGGCCTGTCGCAGAGCCCCGGCCTGGTCGAGAACCCCGGCCTCTTCTTCGTGGTCTCCACCGTCGTCACCCTGACCGGCGGCACCATGTTCCTGATGTGGCTGGGCGAGCAGATCACCAGCCGCGGCGTCGGCAACGGCATCTCGCTGCTGATCTTCGCGGGCATCGTGGCGGTCCTGCCGCAGTACCTGTTCCAGGCGCTGGAGCTCACCCGCACCGGCTCGATGAACACCGGCTCGCTCTTCCTGATGATCATCCTGGTCGTCGCCGTGACCGTGGCCATCGTCTTCATGGAGCGCTCGCAGCGGCGGCTTCTCGTGCAATACCCCAAGCGGCAAGTCGGCAACCGCATGTTCGGCGGCGACACCTCGTTCCTGCCGCTGAAGATCAACACCTCGGGCGTGATCCCGCCGATCTTCGCCTCGTCGCTGCTGCTGCTGCCCGCGACCGTGATGGGCTTCGCGGCGACGGCGAATCTGCCGGAATGGCTGCAATGGCTGCCGCTCGCGGTGGGCCAGCTGCAGCACGGCCAGCCGCTGTTCATGGTGCTCTACGGCGCCCTGATCATCTTCTTCTGCTTCTTCTACACGTCGGTGGTCTTCAACCCCGAGGACACGGCGGAGAACCTGCGCAAGTACGGCGGCTTCCTGCCGGGCATCCGCCCCGGCAAGCGGACGGCCGAGTACCTCGACTTCGTGCTGACCCGCCTGACCGTGATCGGCGCGGCCTATATCACTGTGGTCTGCCTGGTGCCCGAAGCCCTGATGAAGGTCACGGGATCGCAGTTCTACATGGGCGGCACGTCGCTGCTCATCGTGGTCAGCGTCACCATGGACACCGTGGCCCAGATCCAGTCCCACCTGCTGGCGCACCAGTACGAGGGCCTGATCAAGAAGTCGAAGCTCCGGGGCGGCCGCCGCTAAGACGGCCTGCCTTGGGTGACGTTGCGATAGGGCGCCACAAGAGCGCCGGGTGAGGGGATCGCTATGAACCTGATTCTGTTCGGGCCGCCGGCGGCGGGGAAGGGCACCCAGGCCAAGCGCCTGGTCGAGACCCGCAACATGGTCCAGCTGTCGACCGGCGACATGCTGCGCGCGGCTATCGCCTCGGGCTCCGACCTGGGCAAGCGCGTCGAAGGCATCATGCAGCGCGGCGAGCTGGTCTCGGACGAGATCGTCATCGAACTGATCGAGAGCCGCCTGCCGGAGGCCGAGGCCGCTGGCGGCGCCATCTTCGACGGCTTCCCGCGCACGCTTCCCCAGGCCGAGGCCCTGGACAAGATGCTCAAGGGCCGCGGCAGCCAGATCGACCTCGTCCTGCGCCTGAAGGTCGACGACGAGGCGCTGAAGCAGCGCATCGCCGGCCGTTTCGCCGAATCGGGCCGTGCCGACGACAACCCGGAGAGCTTCGTGGTCCGCCTCGAGGCCTACAACCGCCAGACCGCGCCGCTGCTGCCGTACTATGAAGGGCAGGGCAAGCTGGTGGAAGTCGACGGAATGGGCACGGTCGAGGCGGTCGCCGCCGGGATCGACGGCGCGCTGGACGCCGCCCGCGGCTAAGCAGCCTGGCCGATTGCGGATCGGCCGCTCTCATGCTTTCCTTTCACGGTCCGGTGCTGAAACCGGGGTGGCGAACGCGTGCGAGGCCGTCCGACCCTTGCACGTGCAGCATTTCGTTCACATTTGGGCGTTTCCGCCATTGACGGGGACCCCCCGATCCATATAACGAAGCGCTTCCGCGAAAGAGCGCGAAGGACGCGCCGGCCTATGCCTATGGCAGAGAGGGGCCGGGGCGCCGTTTGCGCTTTTCTTGCGTGATCAGGAGATTACCTCACGTGGCCCGTATCGCTGGCGTCAACATTCCTACGAACAAGCGCGTCGTGATCGCGCTGCAGTACATCCATGGCATCGGCGAGGCTAAGGCCCGCGAGATCGTCAACAAGGTCGGCATCGAAGACGCGCGTCGCGTCAATCAGCTGACCGACCAGGAAGTGCTGCAGATCCGCGAGACGATCGACCGCGACTATCTGGTCGAAGGCGACCTGCGTCGCGAGACCGCGGTCAACATCAAGCGCCTGATGGACCTGGCCTGCTATCGCGGCCTGCGTCACCGCAAGGGCCTGCCGGTCCGCGGCCAGCGCACGCACACCAACGCCCGCACCCGCAAGGGCCCGGCCAAGCCGATCGCCGGCAAGAAGAAGTAAGAGAGCTAGTCGATGGCCAAGGAACCGGCGCGCGTCAAACGCCGCGAGCGCAAGAACATCACGTCGGGCGTGGCCCACGTGAACGCGTCCTTCAACAACACCATGGTGACCATCACCGACGCCCAGGGGAACACGATCTCCTGGTCCAGCGCCGGCCTGATGGGCTTCAAGGGTTCGCGTAAGTCGACGCCCTACGCCGCCCAGATGGCGGCCGAGGACGCCGGCCGTAAGGCCGCCGAACACGGCGTGCGCACGCTGGAAGTCAACGTCTCGGGCCCCGGCTCGGGTCGTGAATCGGCTCTGCGCGCCCTGCAGGCGGTGGGTATGACGATCACCACTATCCGGGATGTGACGCCCATTCCGCACAACGGCTGCCGCCCGCCCAAGCGCCGGCGCGTCTAGTCGTTAGAGCTACAATTCCCTGACGCCGGCCGTGGATTTACGGCCGGCGATCCTGCGTTTTCGAGGGACACACGTGATCGAACGAAACTGGAATGAACTAATCCGTCCCGAGAAGCCGCAAATCGAGACCGGCGCCGACGCCAGCCGCAAGGCGCGTCTGGTGGCCGAGCCACTCGAACGCGGGTTCGGCGTGACCCTGGGCAACAGCCTGCGGCGCGTGCTTCTCTCCTCCCTGCAGGGCGCGGCGGTGACCGCGGTGCAGATCGACGGTGTGGTCCACGAGTTCTCGTCGCTGGAAGGCGTGCGTGAGGACGTCGTCGACATCGTCCTGAACATCAAGCAACTGGCCCTGCGCATGCACGCCGAGGGCCCGAAGCGCATGACGCTCCGCGCCACCGGCCCGGGCCCCGTCACCGCCGGCCAGATCGAAGCGCCGTCGGACATCGAGATCCTGAACCCCGACCACGTGCTCTGCACGCTGGATGACGGCGCCAACGTGCGCATGGAGTTCACGGTCCAGACCGGCAAGGGCTACGTCGCCGCCGAGCTGAACCGCCCCGAGGACGCCCCGATCGGCCTGATCGCCGTTGACGCCCTCTATTCGCCGGTCAAGCGCGTCGCGTTCCGCGTCGAGCCCACCCGTCAGGGCCAGTCGCTCGACTACGACAAGCTGATCATGGAAGTGGAAACCAACGGCGCGATCAGCCCCGTTGACGCGGTGGCCTACGCCGCCCGCATCCTCCAGGACCAGCTGCAGATCTTCATCACCTTCGAAGAGCCGAAGAAGAAGGTCGAAGGCGAGGCCAAGCCGGAACTGCCGTTCAACCCGGCGCTGCTGAAGAAGGTCGACGAGCTCGAGCTCTCGGTCCGTTCGGCCAACTGCCTGAAGAACGACAACATCGTCTACATCGGCGACCTGATCCAGAAGACCGAGGCGGAGATGCTCCGCACCCCGAACTTCGGCCGCAAGTCGCTGAACGAGATCAAGGAAGTTCTCGCCGGGATGGGTCTCCACCTCGGCATGGACGTGCCGAACTGGCCGCCGGAGAACATCGAAGAGCTCGCGAAGAAGTTCGAAGACCAGATGTAATTGCTTTCGCGCCGACTCCGGGCCGCTTCTGCGGTCCGGGCCCGACGAAGCCGCAATCGCGGCGGAGGGGCCCGGCGCTTCGTGTTGACCCAGGCGGGAGCAGGCTGGGACTTGGTTAGGCGACGCTCAGCTATCGGGCGTCAGGCGGGCCGGAGAGCCCAGGAGAATTGAAATGCGCCACGGTAAAGCCCACCGCAAACTGGGTCGTACGTCCGCCCACCGCACCGCCATGTTCGCGAACATGTCGGCCAGCCTGATCAAGCACGAGCAGATCGTGACGACCCTGCCGAAGGCGAAGGAACTGCGTCCCTTCGTCGAGAAGCTGGTGACCCTCGGCAAGCGCGGCGACCTGCATGCGCGTCGCCAGGCGATCAGCCAGGTGCGTGACGTCGAGCAAGTCGGCAAGCTGTTCGCCGTCCTCGGCCCGCGCTACGCCAACCGCAACGGCGGCTATATCCGCGTCCTGAAGGCGGGCTACCGCCACGGCGACAACGCGGCCATGGCCGTGATCGAGTTCGTGGACCGCGATCCGGCCGAGAAGGGCAAGGATTCGGGCCCGACGGCCGAAGCCGGCTTCGGCGGCGACGACGAATAAGAACCTCGCACACGCGAGCGACGAGCCCCGGAAGCCCCGCTTCCGGGGCTTTTCATTTGCGGAAGCGTCGCAGAGGCGGGCTAGAGAACGGGCATGATCGTCCGCCTCTTCGCCCTCGTCCTCGCGTTCGTGGCGCTGGCCGCGCCGGCCGTCGCAGCCGAGCGGCCGCCGACCATCCTGGTCTCCATCGACGGCTTCCGCGCCGACTACCTGGACCGCGGGATCACGCCGGTGATGTCGCGGCTGGCCGCGGAGGGCGCGCGGGCGGCCATGCGGCCGTCGTTCCCGTCCAAGACCTTCCCCAACCACTACGCCCTGGTCACCGGCCTGCGGCCCGACCGCAACGGCATGGTCGAGAACACCTTCGAGGACGCGCGGCGGCCGGGCGTCACCTTCAAGATGTCGAACCGCGACGAGGTGCGGGACCGCTTCTGGTGGGACGAGGGGACGCCGATCTGGGTGACCGCCGAGCAGGCGGGCCTGGCCACCGCCCCGATCTTCTGGCCGGGCGCCGAGGCGGCGATCCACGGGGTGCGGCCGCGCCACTACGTGGTCTTCGACATGGCCACGCCCAACGACAAGCGGGTCGACGACCTGCTGGCGCTGCTGGACCTGCCGCCGGCCGAGCGCCCGGCGTTCCTGACGCTCTATTTCGACACCGTGGACTCCGCCGGCCACGACTTCGGCCCCGGCGCGCCCGAGACCGACAAAGCCGTCGCCGGCGTCGACGCCGAGATCGGCCGCCTGCTCGACGGTCTGAAGGCGAGGGGGATCGCGCCCAACCTGGTGATCGTGGCCGACCATGGCATGGCGGCGATCTCGGACGACCGGAAGCTCTACATGGACGACCTGTTGCCCAAGGCGGCCTACCGCGGGCTGTCGGGCGGGGCGTTCATGACCCTCTATCCGAACCCCGGCCATGAGAACGAGGTGGCGGGCGCGCTGCTCAAGGCTCACGACCACCTGCAGTGCTGGGCCAAGGCCGACATCCCCGAGCGCTTCCACTATGGCCGCAACCCGCGCGTGGCGGCCTATTTCTGCCTGCCCGAGACGGGATGGACCATCACCACCCGCGACTACAAGGCCAAGAAGCCCGAGCTGGGGAACCACGGCTTCGATCCCTACAGCCCGGAGATGGCGGCGGTGTTCGTGGCCAACGGCCCGGCCTTCCGCCACGGCGTCACGTTGCCGGCCTTCGACAACGTCAGCGTCTATCCGCTGCTGGCCCGGCTGCTGGGCGTGAAGCCGGTCGCCGGCGACGGAAAGCCCGGCGACACCGCGCCCGCCCTGAACTGAACGGTTCGCCGACCGGCGGTCGCCCGCGCTTGACGATATAATTGCGATATGCGTTAAATATTGTCGCTGAACGCAAGGAGATCGCCATGAGCTCGCCCGTCGTCGTTCCCGCCGTCTTCTACAAGGACCCGCTGGCCGCGCTGAAGTGGCTGGAGCAGGCGTTCGGCTTCGAGACCGTCACCCTGGTGACCGACGCGGAGGGCAAGGTCGGCCATTCCCAGATGGATTTCCTGGGCGGGGCGATCCAGGTGGGCGGCGAGTGGGAGAGCGCCGAACTGGTCGGCCGGGCGCGGATGCGCAGCCCGTCGTCGGTGGAGGGGATCAACACCCAGTTCATCCGCATCCAGATGCCGGACGGCCTGGACGCCCACTGCGAGCGCGCGCGGGCGGCCGGGGCGCAGATCGTCGCCGAGCCCGAGGACCAGTTCTACGGCGCGCGGGTCTATCGGGCGCTGGACCCGGAAGGCCACGTCTGGAACTTCTCCCAGGAGGTCAGCCAGCCGACCGCCGCCGAGATGGAGGCCCGATCGGGCCTCACGATCCGCACCTCGCTCGAGGAGGCGTGAAATGGCGGATTGGCGTGCGCCCCTGATGTCGGCGGTCTGCTACCGCGATCCCCGGGCGGCCCTGCGGTTCCTGGAGGACGCCTTCGGGTTCGAGCTCTCGATGCTGATCGAGGACGGGGAGGGCAATATCGCCCACTCCGAGATGCGCTTCGGCAACGCGGTCGTCATGGTCGGCAACGAATGGACCGACGACCACAAGAGCCCGGCCTCGATCGGCGGCAAGAACACCCAGACGGTGCACATCCAGGTGGAGGGCGACGTCGACGCGCACTGCGAGCGGGCGCGCAAGGCCGGGTTCGAGATCCTGATGGAGCCGGCCACCCAGTTCTACGGCGACCGCACCTATCGCTGCCGCGACCCCGAGGGCCACATCTGGACGGTCGCCCAGACGGTGCAGGCGGTCAGTCGCGAGGCGGCCGAAGAGGCCAGCGGCCTGAAGATCACGGGCTGGATTTGAGCGCCGCCCTCGACCGCACGCTGGCCGCGCTGGCCGATCCCGTCCGGCGGCGCGCCGTCGACCTGCTGGCCCAGCGGCCGCGGGCGGCGGGCGAGCTGGCGCGCGAGCTGGACGTCTCGGCGCCGGCCATGAGCCGCCATCTGCGCACGCTGCGCGCCAGCGGCCTGGTGGAGGAGAGCCACCCCGAGTTCGACGCGCGCGTCCGCATCTATGCCCTGAGGCCCGAGCCCATGGTCCATCTGCTGCGCTGGCTGGAGGAGAGCGAACGGCTGTGGAGCGCCCAGCTCCTGGCGTTCAAGGCCCACATCGAGAAGGACGCCCGGGACCAACCATGACGTCGAAGGTCTATGTGGCCCTCCGGGTGAAGGCGACGCCCGAGCGCGCCTTCGCTGTCTTCACGGAGGAGATCGGCGCTTGGTGGCGGCCGAACGGCCTCTTCCAGACGACGCCGCGCGCGCCGGGGCGTCTGGCGTTCGAGGACGGCCGGCTGATCGAGACCCTGGCGAACGGCAAGGTCTTCGAGATCGGCAGGGTGCTGGCCTGGGAGCCGCCGGAGAAGCTGGTGTTCTCGTGGCGGCAGGCGAATTTCCCGCCCGATCTTCACACCGAGGTCGAGGTGCGGTTCGAGGCGGTGGGCGACGAGACGCGGGTCAGCGTCGAGCACCGCGGCTTCCACCAGGTTCCGGCCGGCAGCGCCGCGCGCCATGGCTTCCCGGACCATGCGCTGCTGGCCCGCTTGGCCGACTTCTGGCGCGCGCAGATCCGCGCCGTGGGCGAGCGTTCGGCATGACGGCGTTGCGCGTGTTCGCATTTTGTTTCATGGTCGGCGGCCGAGAGGGAACGTCATGAGCCAAGGGCCATCCGCCAGCGCGCCCGCGCGCGGCCGCCGCGCCGCCGTGGGCTTCATCCTGGTGAGCGTGTGGCTGGACGTGCTCTCGCTGGGCGTGATCATCCCGGTCTTCGCCCCGCTCATCCAGACCCAGTTCACCCACGGCGACGCCTCGGCCGCCGCCTGGTACATGGGCCTGTCGTCGACGGTCTGGGCGGCGGCGCAGTTCTTCGGCGCGCCGGTGCTGGGAGCGCTCAGCGACCGCTTCGGCCGCAGGCCCGTGCTGCTGATCTCGCTGTTCGGCCTGGCCTTCGACTATCTCGTCATGGCCTTCGCGCCGTCGCTCGGGTGGCTGTTCCTGGCCCGGGTGATCTCGGGATTCACCGCCGCCGGCATGGCCGTGGCCAGCGCCTATATCGCCGACGTGGTCGAGCCCGAGAAGCGGGCCCAGACCTTCGGCTACATCGGCGCGGCCTGGGGCGTGGGCTTCATCGTGGGCCCGGCGATCGGCGGCCTCCTGGGCGACATCAGCCTTCGCGCGCCGTTCCTGGCGGCTGCGGCGCTGACCTTCGTGGGCGCGCTCTACGGGGCCTTCGTGCTGCCCGAGTCGCTGAAGCCCGAGAACCGCGCGCCGTTCGCCTGGAGCCGGGCCAATCCGGTGGGCTCTCTGGGCTTCCTGGCCGCGCACCGCGAGCTGCTGCCACTGTCGATGATGAACCTGCTGCTGCAGACGGCCCACTACGTGCTGCCGACGATCTTCGTGCTCTACGCCTCCAACCGCTACGGCTGGACGCTGGGCCAGACCGGCGTTGCGCTGGCGCTGACCGGGGTCTGCAACATCATCGTCCAGGGCTTCCTGGTGAAGCGGGTAGTGGCCTGGATCGGCGAATGGGGGGCGGTCATGGCCGGGCTGGTGTTCGGCGGCCTGGGCTTCGCGATCTACGGCCTGGCGCCGACAGGCTGGTCGTTCCTGATCGGCACGCCGGTGTTCGGGCTGATCGGCCTGTTCGGCCCGGGCTTCCAGGGCCTCGTCACGCGTAGGGTCGCCGCCACCGAACAGGGCCGGCTGCAGGGCGCGAACGGCAGCCTCGTCGGCCTGGCGGGGGTTGTGGCGCCGACGATGTTCGGCTTCACCTACGCGTGGTTCGTGGCGCCCGGCCATCCGCACATTCCGGGCTCCGCCTTCCTGCTGGCCGCCAGCCTGCACGCCATCGCCGCCCTGATCGCCGTCGCGGTGATGGCCAGGGCGCCTAAGACCTCGGGGGCCGCTTCCGCATGACCGGTGAGACCACGACCGCGGCGGCCGGCCGACAGGCCAGCTTCCGGTTCATCTTCGCGCTGGCGCTGATGAACTCGCTGTCGTTCGGGATCATGATCCCGATCCTGCCCAACCTGATCAAGCAGTTCACCGGCGGCGACACCGCCGCGGCGTCCGAGTGGAACGTGCTGTTCGCCACGACCTGGGGGCTGATGCAGTTCTTCTGCGGTCCGGTGCTGGGCCTGGTGGCCGACCGCTGGGGCCGGCGGCCCGTGCTGCTGATCTCGCTGTTCGGCCTGGGCGTCGACTTTCTGTTCATGGCCTTCGCGCCCACCCTCTGGTGGCTGTACGTAGGCCGGGTGCTGAACGGGATGACCGCCGCCAGCTTCTCCACCGCCAACGCCTACCTGGCCGACGTCACCCCGCCGCAGGAGCGGGCCAAGGTGTTCGGCTGGATGAGCTCTGCCTTCAGCTTCGGCTTCATCTTCGGCCCGGCGATGGGCGGCTGGCTGGGCGAGGTGGACCTGCGCCTGCCGTTCCTGGCGGCGGCGGCGATCACGCTGCTGAACTTCCTCTACGGTCTCTTTGTCCTGCCCGAGAGCCTGCCGCCCGAGCGCCGGGCGACAGCCTTCGACTGGAAGAAGGCCAATCCCCTGGGCTCGCTGCGGCTGCTGCAGTCGCATCCCGGCCTGCTGGGGCTGGCCGGCGTGGGCTTTCTGTTCCAGCTCGCCCACATGGTGCTGCCGACCATCTTCGTGCTGTACGCGGGCTATCGCTACGGCTGGACGCCGGGGATCCTCGGCATGACCTTCATCGCCACCGGCGTCGCCGGCGTGATCGTGCAGATGCTGCTGATCGGCCCGGTCGTGAAGCGGATCGGCGAGCGCAACGCCGTGCTGCTGGGCGCGCTGGCGGGGATGGCCGGCTTCTCGTGGTACGCCTCGGCGCCCACCGGGCTGCTCTACCTGGCCGCCGTGCCGATCTTCGCGTTTACAGGCTTCCTCATGCCCGGGCTGCAGGGGCTGATGACCCGTCGCGTCCCGCCGCACCAGCAGGGCCAGCTGCAGGGCGCGAACCAGAGCCTGCAGGGCGTGGCCTCGATCTTCGCGCCGCTGATGTTCGGCGAGGTGTTCGCCTGGTCGATCCGCAACCAGGCCTTCCACGTGCCGGGGCTGGCGATCTATCTCGCCGCGGGGATCATGGGCCTTGCGTTCCTGCTCGCGATGGCCACGGCCCGCCACCCCGTGCCCGCGGCCGCCGCAGCGGAGTAGGCGCTCGCAGACTTCGCCATGATTGCGCCGGAAACCGGTGTAGCGTTCCGCCGTTCGTATCCGGAGACCCCATGCGCGCGCCTCGCGTCCTGATTCCCGCCCTCATCGTCGCCCTGGCCGCCGGCCAGGCGCTGGCCCAGCCCGCCGCCTTCGCCGAGCCCACGACCCGCGCCGCGCCCACGAGCGCCACGGCCATGAAGTCGTCCTTCGCCCCTGTCGTGCGCCGCGCGGCGCCGGCGGTCGTGAACATCTCGGCCAAGCGCGTGGTGCGCCAGCAGGTGGACCCGTTCTGGCAGATGTTCGGCCTGGGCGTGCCGCAGTCGCGCGTGGCGCAATCGCTGGGCTCGGGCGTGATCGTGCGCGCCGACGGCATCGTGGTGACCAACAACCACGTGATCGAGGGCGGCCAGGAGATCACCGTCGCCCTCAACGACCGGCGCGAGTTCGCCGCCCGCGTGCTGCTGGCCGACCCGCGCACGGACCTCGCCATCCTCAAGATCGACCCGCCCGGCGGCGAGCGCCTGCCCGTGCTGGCCATGGACGAGAGCACCGACACCCAGGTGGGCGACCTGGTCCTGGCCATCGGCGACCCCTTCGGCGTCGGCCAGACCGTGACCAACGGCATCGTCTCGGCGCTGAACCGCATCACCGACCCGAACGGCGAGGGCGGCTCGGCCTATATCCAGACCGACGCGGCCATCAATCCCGGCAACTCGGGCGGCGCCCTGATCGACATGGACGGCGACCTGATCGGGGTGAACAGCTTCATCCTCTCGCGCTCGGGCACCTCGTCGGGCGTGGGCTTCGCGATCCCGGCGGCCGTGGTGCGCCGCGTGGTCGAGACCGCGGTGGGCGGCGGCCGCTCGGTCGTGCGGCCGTGGCTGGGCGCGCGCACCCAGACCGTGACCGCCGAGATGGCGCGCAGCCTGGGTCTGCCGATCCCGCAGGGCGCGCTGGTGGCCGACCTCTATCCCAACGGCCCGGCGGCGCGGGCGGGCCTGCGCCAGGGCGACGTGGTGCTGCAGGCCGACGGCCGGCCGGTCGATGACGCCGCCGCCCTCAGCTACACGATCCGCAACCACCGCCCCGGCGAGAGCATCGCGCTGACCATCCGCCGCGCGGCGGGCGGCGCCGACCAGACGGTGACCCTGCGGGCCGAGGCCGCGCCCGCGACGCCGCCGCGCGACGAGCGCCGCATCTCGGGCCGCAACCCGTTCGACGGGGCGACGGTGGCGAACCTGTCGCCCGCCGTGGCCGACGAGATGGGCCTGGACCTTTTCACCGCCTCGGGCGTGATCATCACGGCGGTCGACGCGGGCGCAGCGCAGAACGTCGGGATGAAGCGCGGCGACCTCATCCGGGCGGTGAATGGCGTGCAGATCGGCAGCGTCCGCGACCTCACCGCCGCCACGTCGGCCCAGGTGCGCAGCTGGAAGATTACCATCGAGCGCGACGGTCGGCAGATCACGGCGGTCTTCTCGGGCTAAGGCGCCCGCCGCTTGCGGCGGCTTCGCGCGGCAGGCCATGCTCGCGCCTTCGAGGTCGAAGGGGCAGGGCATGGCGATCGCGCGGCGTACGGTGTTGGGCCTGGGACTGGCGGCCGGGGCGGCGTCGGTGTCACGCGCGGCCGAGGCCGACGTCCAGGTCGAGACCCGCGGCGCCCCCGAGCTTGCCGCCGGCGGCGCGACGGGCGCCATCGCCGCCTATGCCCGCCAGCACATGGCCGCCTATGGCCTGCCGGGCCTGACGATCGCCCTGGCCGGCCCCGGCGGCTTCACGGGCCTGATCCGCCTGGGCCACGCCGACGTGGCGCGGCGTGTCCCCGTCGGGCCGGATCACCTGTTCCAGATTGGCTCCATCACCAAGTCGCTCACGGCGCTGGCCGCCCACCGGCTGATCGACGCCGGCAAGCTGCGGCTGGAGGACGACGCGGCCGACCTGCTGCCCGACCTGCCGCTGCCGGGCCGCGGGTTCACCATCCGCCGGCTGCTCGAGCACAGCACCGGCCTGCCGCACGACGTGCCGCTGTTCCCGCGCGGCGGCGACGGGCGCATGTGGCAGGGCTTTCCGGGCGGGACGCAGTTCTCGTACTCCAACACCGGCTACATGATCGCGGCGCGCTGTATCGAACGGGCGGCGGGCCGGCCGTTCGGCGAGGTGCTGGAGGAGACGGTCCTGAAGCCGCTGGGCATGGCGGCGACCCGGCCGCTGATCCTGGCCGCCGACCGCGCCCGCTACGCCACGGGATATGCGCCGTTCTACGCTGATCGCCCCGCGCCGCGGGCCGGCCGCCTGGACGTGGCGCCGTGGACCGACATGACCGAGGGCTCGGGCTCGGTGGCCGCGACCGGCGCCGACATGGCCCGCTACCTCCACTGGATCCTGGCGGCGACGAAGGGCGAGGGCGGCCCGCTGCTGTCGCGCGCCGGGGCCGAGCGCTGGCTGACCACGACCATCGACGCGCCGGGCTGGGAGAAGGGCGCGCGCTACGGCGGCGGCCTGGCGCATGTGCAGGTGGCCGAGCGGCCGATGCTGCACCACACCGGCGGCATGGTCAGCTTCTCGTCGGCCTTCCATCTCGACCCCGAGACGGGTGTCGCGGCCTTCGCTAGCACCAATGTCGGCGGCCTGGGCTATCGGCCGCGCCAGATCACCGCCTTCGCGTGCCAGCAGATGCGCGCCGTGCTGGGTGGCGCCACGGCGCCGAAGCCGCCGCCCGCGCCGCCGCCGCTTCCGCCCCGCGCGGCGCTGGCGGGCCGCTACAGGGCGCGAGGTGGCGAGACGCTCGTGATCGCAGAGAGCCGCGACGGGTTGGTCGCCACCCTCGCGGGCCGGCGCATCGCGCTGCAGCCCGGCGGGGCGGACGCCTGGATCGCGTCCGATCCGACGCAAACCACGCTGCCGCTGGTCTTCCGCCGGGATGGCGAGGCGGTGGCGCGCGCCTGGTGGTCCAGCGTGGAGTATGTGCGCCTGCGGGCCGAAGGGACGCCAGCCGGCGAGCCGACGCCACCGACGCCGCCCGACCTGGAGCGGCTGCTCGGGACCTATGTCAGCGACGATCCCTGGCGCGGGACCTTCCACGTCACCGCCGAGGGGCCGCGGCTGTTCCTGGACGGCCTGACGCCGCTCACGCCGCTGCCCGGCGGCGGCTTCCGGGCGGGCGAGGAGGACTGGTCGCCCGAGCGGCTGGCGTTCGACGCGCCGGTGGAGGGACGGCCCAGCCGCGCGATCTATTCCGGCGTCGACTTTCTTCGGCGCCCCGCCTGACGATTTGCTAGACCCGCGGCCATGGCCGACCTCTTCGAAGCCGCGGGCCTGACGCCGCAGCAGCCTTCGCCGCTCGCCGACCGCCTGCGGCCGCAGAAGCTGGACGAGGTGGTGGGTCAGGACCACCTGCTGGGCCCCGAGGGCCCGATCCGGCGCATGGCCGAGGCCAAGCGGCTGTCGTCGATGATCCTCTGGGGCCCGCCCGGCACCGGCAAGACCACCATCGCCCGGCTGCTGGCCAAGGAAGCCGGCTACGAGTTCCAGCAGCTCTCGGCCGTGTTCTCGGGCGTGGCCGACCTGAAGAAGGCGTTCGAGACGGCGCGGGCGCGGCGGCTGGCCGGGCAGGCGACCCTGCTGTTCGTCGACGAGATCCACCGCTTCAACCGCGCCCAGCAGGACGGCTTCCTGCCCTTCGTGGAGGAGGGGATCGTCACCCTGGTGGGCGCGACCACCGAGAACCCGTCGTTCGAGCTGAACGGCGCGTTGCTGTCGCGCAGCCAGGTCTATGTGCTGAAGCGCCTGGACGACGAGGCGTTGGAGACCCTGCTGGCCAAGGCCGAGGAGCACGAGGGGCGGGCCCTCCCGCTCGACCCGGAGGCCCGCGAGGTCCTGCTGGCCATGGCCGACGGCGACGGCCGCTACCTGCTGACGCTGGCGGAGACCCTGTTCAACATCGGCTCGGCGACGCCGCTGGACACCAAGGGCCTGGGCCAGGTGCTGCAGAAGCGCAGCCCGGCCTACGACAAGGACCGCGAGGAGCACTACAACCTCATCTCGGCCCTGCATAAGTCGATCCGCGGCTCGGACCCCGACGCGGCGCTCTACTGGCTGGCGCGCATGCTGACGGGCGGCGAGGACCCGCTCTTCATCGCCCGGCGGCTGATCCGCGCGGCGGCCGAGGACATCGGTGAGGCCGACCCGATGAGCCTGGTGCTCGCGAACGCCGCCAAGGACACCTACGACTTCCTCGGCTCTCCCGAGGGCGAGATCGCCCTGGCCCAGCTCGTGGTCCACCTGGCCGCCGCGCCCAAGTCGAACGCGGTCTACAAGGCCTTCGGCGCGGCCATGAAGGCGGCCAGGGAGACGGGCTCGCTGATGCCGCCGGCCCACATCCGCAACGCGCCGACGCGGCTGATGAAGGACCTGGGCTACGGCAAGGGCTACGCCTACGACCACGACGCGCCCGAGGGGTTCTCGGGCCAGAACTACTTCCCGGACGGCATGGAGCGGCGGCAGTTCTACCAGCCGCGGGGCGAGGGCTCGGAGGCCCGGATCAAGGAGCGGCTAGACCGCTGGGCCCAGCTGCGGCGCGAACGGGGCGGTTCCTAGCGCGACCGTTGTTATCCGGTCCGCGCGGGCCTAGGCTTCCCCATCTTCTGGGGAGGGAAGACCATGACTGCGACTGCGGACACCCCGCGCGCGGGGCCGGCCTGGCACTTCTGGCTGGTCTCGCTGATCGCGCTGCTGTGGAACGGCTACGGTTGCTACGACTATGTGATGAGCATGACGGGCGGCGACGCCTATCTGCGCAGCGCCGGCATGACCGACGCCCAGATCGCCTATTTCCATGGGATGCCGGTCTGGATGGTCTGCGCCTGGGCGATCGGGGTCTGGGCCTCGGCGGCCGGGACGCTGCTGTTGCTCGCCCGCTCGAAGTGGGCGGTCCATGCCTTCGGCCTGTCGCTGCTGGGCTTCCTGGCCAGCCAGGTCTACACGCACCTGCTCTCGGACGGCGGCAAGCTGTTCGGGACCCAGGGGATGATCATGAACGGCGTGATCCTCGCCGGCATCGTGTTCTTCCTCTGGTACGCGTCGCGGATGGCGAAGCAGGGCGTGCTCCGCTAGATCGGCAGGGGTGAAGACCCCCCAGCCTGTCCAGCTCTCCGCCGAGGAGGTCGCGTTCGTCCGCGGCCTCGTGATGTACGAGGACGCCGAGATCCTCGCCCTGAACAAGCCGTCCGGGCTCTCCAGCCAGGGCGGCCGCGGCCAGGTGAACACCCTGGACGAACTCTTGTGGGCGTTCGCGAAGCCGGGGAAGGCGCGGCCACGGCTGATCCACCGCCTGGACCGCGACACCTCGGGCGTGATCCTGACGGCCAAGACCAAGCCGGCCGCAGGTTTCCTCGGCAAGGCCTTGATGGCGCGGAAGTTCTCCAAGACCTACCTGGCCATCGTCACGCCGGGCGCGCCCGAGCCGAAGGGCGGCCGCATCGACCAGGCCCTGCGCCGCGACGAGCAGGGGCGCGAAGCCTATATGCGGCCCTGTCCGCCGGACCATCCCGACGCCGAGCGCGCCGTCTCGCGCTATCGAACCCTCGCGGAGGCGCCCGGCGCGGCGCTGCTGGAGCTGGATCCCGAGACCGGCCGCATGCACCAGCTTCGGGTTCACCTGGCCCATATCGGCCGGCCCATCGCGGGCGATCCGCGCTATGGCGGGGCGCTGGTGATCGGCGGCCAGCCCGTGCCGCGGCTGATGCTGCATGCGACGGCGCTCGCGTTTCCGCATCCAGCCGGTGGGACGAAACGGCTGGAGGCCCCGCCGCCTACCGACATGGCCGAGCTGATCAAGGCCTTGAAGCTGGGATAGCGGAACGGCGCCGCCAGATCGCCCGTTTCGTCGTATAAGCGTCGGAAGGGACACGTCTTTCCGAGTTTGGACCGTTCACCATGAAGCGCCTGATCATCGCCTTCGCCGCCCTCTCGCTGGCCGCGTGCGCCACTACGCCGACGCTCTACCAGCCTCAGGCGCGGCCCGATGGCGTCGGCTATTCCGAGTACCGCATCGAGCCGGGCCGCTATCGCGTGACCTTCCGCGGCGGGCCCGGCGCGCCGCCGCAGCAGGTGCTGGACTACGCCCTGGTCCGCGCCGCCGACCTGGCGATCCGCGACGGCTACGACTGGTTCCAGGTGGCCGACCGCTTCTCGGAGGGACTGCCGGACCGCGGCCCCCGGGTCGGCGTGGGTGTCGGCGGAGCCGACTTCGGCCGGCGCAGCGGCGTCAGCCTGGGCGTCGGCACCAGCTTCAATCTGGGCGGCGGCCCGTCGATGGCGACGACGCTGGAAGTGGTGATGGGCAAGGGCCAGCGACCGGTCGGCCGCGACGCCTACGACGCCCGCGCGCTGCGCCGGAGCCTCGGCGAGCGGATCTAGCCCGCCGCCAGCTGCAGCCTCCCGTTGAGGTGCGCCCGGACCAGCGCGGCGACGCCGCCGGCCTGGAACCCGGCCCAGAGGATCATGGCCGCTTCGGCGAAGCCCGGCGCGTACTCCTGGTAGCGGCTGACGGGCTCGTAGGCGTAGACCGCCACGAAGAAGTTCACCATCAGATAGCCCGCGCCGCCCAGGGCCAGCAGGGGGCCGCCCGCACGCCAGGCGTCCAGGAACGCCATCGTCCGGATCGCCCGGTCGCCGGGCGCGCGGCGGAGGCGACGCAGAGCCAGGGCCCAGACCACCACCGAGGCCAGGGCGGCGCCCCACAGCAGGACGCTCAGCAACTGCACCTCCGGCGCGGCGTCGCCGAAGGTCATGGCGACCTTCTTGCCGCAGCAGAGCTGCTTCGCGTGGACGGGATCAGTGAGCAACAGCGCGAGGGTTGGGCCGAGGGCCAGGGGTGTGCGCTTCATTCGGTCCTCCATTGCGGAAGACCGGACCTTCGCGAGCTTTTCTACGATTGTAAATTACAATTCTTACGAACGTAAAAAGTTTGGGTCACGCGACGTCACGGTTGAGCTGGGTCTGGGTGATCGGGGCGGCGCGCATGCTGGCGTGCGTGAAGCCTGCCTTGTCGGCCAGGTCCATGTGCGCGAAGCCGGCCACGCCCTGGGCGATCAGGGCCGGGGCCTTGCCGCGCATCTGGTGGGCCATGGCCCGCATGAGGTCCTCGATCCGGCTGATGGGCAGGGCCACGTCGGCGAAGTCCAGCGTCAGGCCGTTGAACCGGGCGCCCTGCACGGGGCTGAGCGCGTCGCGGCCGGGCTGCAGCCGGGCCAGGACGCCGCGGGTGAGGCGACCGACCAGGCTGACCACCTCGACCATGCGGCCGGTGGGCGTGCCGCGATCGATGTCCACGAACTCCAGCATCACGCCCTGGCGCACCCGTTCGGGCGAGACGCCCTCGATGGTGGTCAGCAGGTGGCGGCCCTTGCGGCTGCCCATGGTGCGGAACGAGGCCGGGACGATCAGCGGCGGCTGGCTGCGGGCGTCCACGGGCGTGAAGAGGGCGCCGAAGGCGAGGGTGGCGCGGTCGATGGCCAACAGGTCCTCGTCGGACAGCCTGCTGAAGCGGCGCGCGGGGATCACCTCGCCGGTGGCGGCATAGCTCACCGTCGGCTCCACGCGCAGCACGGCGGTCACCTTATGGCTCAGGCTGACGATGTGCTCGAGAGCGAAGTCGATCTGCAGGCGCTGGCCGTTCGAGGCGACGAACGACACCGGGTTGCGCTCGCGCTCGCGCTCGGCGCTGACCTGGCGGCGGTAGGACTGGGTTCCTTGCGTTTCCAGGGCCACGGCGATCTCGGCCGGGTCGAGGTCGGCCACCGTCAGCTCGTCGCCCTCGATCTTGCTTACCGTGCGGATGCGCACGTCCATGCGGTCGACCGAGCCCAGGAAGAACTCGAGCACGTCCTCCAGCACCTTCATGCCCACGGCCTGGGCGGCGACGCCGTCCTCGGTGGTCATCGCGACCAGCACGTCGGTCTCGCTGATGCGGTGGTGGACGTCCTGGTACGAGAGGTATTCGTTCAGCTTGCGGCCCAGGTAGCCCCAGACGTCGTCGCGCTTCTTGGGCCAGCGGTCGCCCGACCGCTCGCGGATCGCCTCGACGCTGATGACGTAGACCGCGCCCTTTTCCACCCGGTCGGAGCCGGACAGCCGTTCGAGCACCGCGGCGGCGTCCGCTGCGGTGATCTTGGCGACCGTCATGCCGACTTGGGGCCGGGACATGCCGTCACCATCGGCGACGTTGGCAAATAATGTCTTGCCGTCGCATAAGGCCGTGGTGATGCAGACTCTTTTCCTGGTGGCGGCCGGCGGGGCGACCGGCGCGGTGGCCCGCTACCTGCTGGGCGTGGGCGCGCTCAGGGCGTTCGGGCCCGGCTGGCCCTGGGGCACCCTGGGCGCGAACGTGATCGGCGGCTTCCTGATGGGCGTGCTGGCGGGCATCCTGGCCCTGCGCGGCGGCGCCGACCAGGAGAAGTGGCGCCTGCTGCTGGGCGTGGGCGTCCTGGGCGGTTTCACCACCTTCTCGTCCTACTCGCTGGAGACGGCGCTCATGATCGAGCGCCGCGAGTGGGTCTCGGCCGCGGCCTACAGCCTGGGTTCGGCGGTGCTGGCCATCGGCGCGCTGTTCGCCGGCCTGATCCTCATGCGCCGGGTGCTGGCGTGAGGGAGGTCCGCACCCTCTACGTGGACAAGGGCGAGGAGGGCGTGCGCCTGGACCGCTGGTTCAAACGCCGCTGGCCGCACCTGAACCACATCCAGATCCAGAAGTTGACCCGCTCGGGGCAGATCCGGGTGGACGGCGCGCGCGCCAAGCCCGACACGCGGCTATCGGCCGGCAGCCAGGTGCGCGTGCCGCCGCTGCCCGACGCGCCGCCGCCCGAGGAGAAGGGCAAGCTCGCCGCCCGCGACGTCGCCTACGCCAAGAGCCTGGTGATCTACGAGGACGAGGAGGTCCTGGCGCTGAACAAGCCGTCGGGCCTGGCCGTCCAGGGCGGGACCAAGACCTCGAAGCACGTGGACCGGCTGCTGTCGGCCTGGGGCGAGGGGCTGGAGCGGCCGCGGCTGGTCCACCGGCTGGACCGCGACACCTCGGGCGTGCTGGTGTTGGGCAAGACGCCCGCCGCGGCCGCGCGGCTGGCCGGCGCCTTCGCCAAGCGCCGCGCGGAGAAGATCTACTGGGCCATCGTGGCCGGCTTCCCGAAGCCGGGCGACGGGGTGCTGGACCTACCGCTGGCCAAGCGCGGCGTGGGCGACCGCGAGATGATGGTCCCGACCGACGCCAAGGACGAGCGCGGCGAGCAGGCCGAGACCGAGTTCGTCACCATCGCCCGCGCCGGGCCGCGCGCCGCCTGGATGGCGCTGTGGCCGCACACCGGCCGCACGCACCAGCTGCGCGCGCACATGTTGGCCATGGGCCACCCGATCCTGGGCGACCCCAAGTACAACAGCGAGGCTTCGGTCGAGCTCTCCGAAGGCCTGAAGCTGCAGCTGCACGCGCGCCGGCTGGTGCTGCCGCACCCGTCCCGCGGGACCCTGATGCTGGAAGCCCCGATCAGCCCCGAGCTGAAGGCCGGCTTCGAACGCTTCGGCTTCGACGAGCACGAGGCCGACCCCGAACCCTTCAAGAGGCGACGTTGAGTATCGATCCCCTGGACCGCGCCAAGGCCCTGCTGGACGAGGGCCGGCTGGACGAGGCGCTGGCCATCACCCGGCCGCTGGCCGACCGCCGCGACCCCAGCCACCGGGCGCTGGCCATGCACGCCACCGCGTTGAAGGCCGTCGGCCGGCGCGAGGAGGCGCTGGTGTTCGACGACCGGGCGACCACGCGGTTCCCCGACAGCGCCGTCGCCTGGCACAACATGGCCGCCACCCTGGGCGACCTCGGCATGGGCCGCGAGGCCGTGGAGGCCATGAGCCGGGCCTTCCGGCTGGGCCTGGACGGCGCTCTGAGCTGGGGCGTCATGGCCCGCGCCCGGGCCTCGGCCGGCGACCTGGATGGCGCCGAGCAGGCCTATCTGGAAGCGATCAAGCGGGCGCCGCAGCACGTCGAGACCGCCGCCGAATACGCCGACATGGTCTGGATGCGCCGGGGCGACCTGGCCGCTGCCCAGGCGGTGCTGGACCGCTGCGCGCACTCGGGCGGCCCGCCCGCGCCGCTGCTGCTGACCAAGGCCAAGCTGTTCGAGGCGGCCGGCGATCCCGACAAGGGCGCCGACCTCCTGGCCGTGGCCGCCGAGCGCCTGCCCGACGACATCGCGGTGGCCCTGGCGGCCAGCCAGGCGGCGCTGGAGCGCGGCCGGCTGGACGAGGCCGAGCGGCTGGTGCTGGCCGCCGAGGCCCGCCTGCCGGAGTCGCCCGGCGTGCTGAACCAGGTGGCGATCGTCCACCTCGCCACCGGCAAGGCCGACCTGGCGCTGGAGAAGGCCCGCAAGGGGCTGGCGTTCTCGCCCGAGAACCAGTCGCTGTGGGGCTGGGCGGCGACGGCGGCCCGCGCCGTGGGCGACCCGCTGTACAAGGACCTCTACGACTACGACGCCATGGTCGGCGTCTACGAGATCGAGGCGCCTGCCGGCTGGGCCAGCCTGGAGGCCTACCTGGCCGACCTCGCCACGGCCCTGAACGCGATCCACCTCTACAACGAGCATCCGTCGTCGCAATCGCTGCGCCACGGCAGCCAGACGACCTATCGGCTGACCGGCTCGAACGACCCGGCGATCAAGGCCTTCTTCAAGGCGATCGACGCGCCGATCCGCCGGCACATGGCCGGCATGGGCGAGGGGAGCGATCCCGTCCGCTCGCGCCGCAGCGGCGACTACCGGATCGAGGGCGCTTGGTCGGTGCGGCTGAAGCCCGGCGGCTTCCACAAGGACCACTTCCACCCCGAGGGCTGGCTGTCGTCGGCCTTCTACGTGGAGACGCCCGACAGCGCGCTGGACAGCGCCGAGAAGCAGGGTTGGATCCGCTTCGGCCAACCGCCGTTCACGACCCAGCCGGCGCTGCCCGCCGAACATTTCGTGCGGCCGAAGCCGGGCCGGCTGGTGCTGTTCCCGTCGTACATGTGGCACGGCACCGTGCCCTTCACGACCGACGAGCGCCGCCTGACGATCGCCTTCGACGCGGTGCCGAGCTAGGCGACGCCTAACTCTTCCTGCTCGTCATCGCCCGGCTTGTCCGGGCGACCCATGATCTCCGCCTCCGCGGGCGAGCGCGGGCGGCGCCGCAGCGTGCGTTCGAGAAACTCCTGCGATCATGGGTGGCCCGGACAAGCCGGGCCATGACGAGCTTTTGGGATGTGCTGATCTCGCTTACGCAATCCCCAGCAGGGGCCGGACCCCGGCGCTGTCGGGGAAGATCGTGGCGTCCAGGGCGCGGCGGTCGACGCCCAGGTGGTCGGCCAGCAGGCCTTTCTCCAGGGCGCGCATGTCGAGGGCGGGATAGACGTCTCGGTCCTCGAACAGGGCCTGGCGTTTCAGCGTGGGCCAGTCGCCGACGATGCCGCCCGCCTTCAAGCCGCCGCCCAGCACCAGCGCGGTCGAGCCGGTGCCGTGGTCGGTGCCGCCCGTGCCGTTGGCGCGCGCCGTGCGGCCGAACTCGGTGACCACCAGGACGACGGTGTCCTTCCAGACCGGTCCGAGGCCGGTGTGCAGGCCGTCCAGCAGGGCGTCCAGCGACGCCAGCCGGGTCGCCAGCAACGGCGCCTGGTTGGCGTGGGTGTCGAAGCCGTCCAACGACACCGCGGCGATCTGCGGCCCGCCAGGCGCCTTCAGGAACTCGGCCAGCGACTGGCCCATGGCCTGGGCGGCGTCGCGGCCCTGGCCGGCCGCCGGGCGCATCTGGCCGCCCGTCATGCCGTCGCCGGCGGCGCCGCTCTCGCGCGCCAGGGTCTCGGTGGCCAGGCCACGCGCCAGGGCCGGGCCCAGCAGCGGGTCGTCGCGGTAGAGGTCCTGCAGCAGCGTCGGCAGGCGCGACGTGGCGTCGACTCCACGGCCCGGCGACCAGGAGCCGGCGGGCGCGGGTCCGCGCAGGATCAGGGGCGCGGTCGGGCCGACCGACAGCGCCTCGACCTTGCCGGCGGCGGCCATCGACTGGACGGCGCGGTTCAGCCAGCCGGACGTGGTGGCGTAGACGCCGGCCGCGCCGGTCTCCAGCACGTCCTGGGCCTCGAAGTGTGAGCGGGCGCGGTCGGGGGTGGCGGCGGCCGGGGCGATGCGCGCCTGGCCAGCCAGGGCCAGCTTGTGGACGGCGGGCAGGGCGGGGTTCAGGGCGAAGGTCCCGTCCAGCTTCAGCGCGTCGTCGCCCAGCGCCAGGCCGCCGCGCAGGGCGCGGTAATCGGGATCGCCGACCGGGGCTGCCACCGACAGGCCGTCCATGCCGCCCCGGCAGATCACCACGACGAGCTTCTTGCCCGCCGGAACCGCCGCCTCGGCGACGCGGGCCAGGAAGGGCAGGGCGAGGCCGGCGGCCGCGAAGGCCCGGCGCGAGAGCAGGGGAGCGGTCATCGGCGCTGGAACTCCGGCGACATGAGGAGGAGGGCCACCGCCTCGGGACGCGACTCGGCGCGCGAGATGGCGGTGGCGACGGCGGGCGTCAGTCGCGCGCCCAGCGTCTGACTGGCGAGCTCGGTCGGCGCCTGGACGCGTGGGCCGAACACCGAGCCCAGCTGCTGGGCGAACTGCATCCGCTTCACCAGGGCGTCGGAGGCGGCCCACGGCCCGGCCTCGTCGGGCCAGCCCTTGGGCGAGGGCGCGCCGAACGGCCGCTGGCCCAGGCCATTCAAGGCGGCGTTCACCTGCCCTAGCCCGCGCGGTTCCTGGCCCAGGGCGCGGTAGCTGGAGACCACGTATTCGTAGGGCGTCTTCAGCTTGGCGGGCTGCGGCGCCCAGGCCTCGGGCGCGTCGACCAGCGCCTCGGCGACACGGCCCAGGTCGCCGCGGCTGGCCATCCAGGCCTTCTCCAGCCGCGCCGCCAGGGCCGGCGGCGGATCGTCGGCCACGAAGTGCCGGGCGATCTTCGTGCAGACGAAGCGGGCGGTCTGCGGCTTGGCGGCCAGGTCGGCCAGGACGGCGCCGGCCTGCGCCTTGCCGTCCTGCGCGTAGCGGACGCCCATGATCGTGCGCTCGCCCGGCTCGTGGGTCGCGTCGCGGAACACCACGCCTTCGACGCCCGGCTCGCGCGGCCCGGCGATGGACAGGCCCGTAAGCGCGCGGGCGAACTCGGTGACGTCGGCCTGGGCGTAGCCGCCGTCCACGCCCACCGTGTGCAGCTCCAGGATCTCGCGGGCCAGGTTCTCGTTGAGGCCGAGGGTCCGGCGGGGCTGGTCGTCGTTTCGCGCCAGCCCGCGCCGGGGGCCGCCACGACGCTGGAACTGTGCCGCGCGGCTGTTGGGTCCGACCGACTGCGCCTGGTCGAGGTAGATCAGCATCGCCGGATGGGTCTCGGCGGCGGCCAGGAGGTCGGCGAAGCGGCCGAAGACGTGGGGGCGGATGGCCTCGTTTTCGAAGGGGCCGACCAGCCCCGCGAGCTGCACCTTGTTGGCCGAGACGGTGAAGTGGTTGGCCCAGAACAGCGCCCAGCGCTCGCGGAACCCGGCGTCGGTCTCGGAGGCCAGCTGGATGCGCCCCAGGACGTCGCCGGCGGCGTTCTGCCGGATGAACTGGCGGGCGGCCTGGACCGGATCGGCGGCGGGCTTGATGGCGTCCATCTGCATCGCCGAGCTGGGGGGCGTCGGGGGCGTCGGGGGCGTCGGGGGCGGCGGGGCGGCCTTGTCTTGCCGCGCCATGGCGCGTTCCTGGCGGTACTCGCGGAACTCGGCGAGGCGCTGGCTGGAGGTCTCGCCGTCGGTCTTGAAGATATCCGCGCCCTCGGGGCGGATCTGGGCCTTCAGCCAGCCGCGGGGGTCCTTGCCGGCCGCGTCGATCTCGCCCGGCCGCGCGCCCAGGCCGAAGCGCGTGACGGCGATGGCGGCGTCCAAATCCTTCTGGGTCACGCTTCCTCCTTGCGGCCGGCGCGTTTCGTCCCCATTCCACGCCCACGACGACGCGATCCGTCGGAATGAGGTGAAGTCTTGGACCTTCGCAAGGGATTCCACGAGCCGGCCGAGAAGCCGCGCAAGTTCTACAAGCAGACCGCGGTGGTCCACGCGGGCACGGGCTGGCAGGTGCAGCTCGATGGCCGCAACCTGCGCACGCCCAAGGCCGAGCTGATGATCCTGCCGACCCGCGAGGTCGCCGACCAGATCGCGGCCGAGTGGGATGCTCAGACCGACGTCATCGAGATGGCGACCATGCACGCCACGCGGCTCGCCAACACCGCCATCGAGACCATCCCGGGCGCCCGCGAGGGCGTGGCCGACCAGGTGGCCCAGTATGCCGGCTCGGACCTGGTCTGCTACTTCGCCGAGGATCCGGCCGCGCTGGTGGTGCGCCAGGACGAGGGCTGGGGCCCCGTGCTGGCCCGCGCGGCCGACGAGGAAGGCCTGCACTTCGAGCGCTGCACGGGCATCGTCCACAAGGAACAGCCGGCCGAGACCCTGGCGCGGGTGCGCGAGATCGCGCTGGCGCAGGACGACTTCCGCCTGGCCGGCCTGGCGTTCGGCGTGGCGCTGTTCGGGTCGGCCGTGCTGGCCATCGGCCTGCTGCGCGGCTGGTTCTCGGGGGAGGAGGCCTACGACCTCTCCCGTGTCGACGAGGCCTTCCAGGAGGAGAAGTGGGGCGTCGACGAGGAGGCGGCCGAGCGGACCCTGCGCCTGCGCGGCGAGGCGGCCATGCTGGACCGCTGGTTCCGCAGCCTGGGGAGCTGACGGCTTGCTCCGCCGCCTGCTCGGCGCCCTGGCGGCGGCCCTCCTGGCGGCGTCGGCCCATGCCGCGCCCGCCGACCTGGAACTGGTGGACCTGACGCCGGCGTTCACGCGGGCGTGGCAGGCCACGGCGACGCTGCCCGACGCGGAGCGCCCGGCGGCGTTCCGGAGCCGCTTCGCGCCGACGGGCTTCTACCCGCGCGAGATCCTGGCTCCGCCTGCCGCGGCGCGGTTTGATGAGCGGCTCCTGCGCGCCCTGAAGGCCTACCCCAAGCAGCGGCCGGCCATCGAAGGCGTCAGCCACAGTTTCGAGGCCATGTTCCGCGCCGCCGCGCCCAGCTTCGAGGCGCGGTTCGGGCCGATGCAGGGCTATCCGCCGGTCTATCTGCTGCACAGCCTGGGCGAGTTCGACGGCGGCACGCGCACCATCGCCGGGCGCACGACGCTGCTGTTCGGCGCCGACATGATCGCCCGCTACCACGCCGGCGACCACCTGCAGCCGTTCTTCCACCACGAGCTGTTCCACCTGCTCCACCAGCGCGCGTTCGACGAGTGCGCGCAGGCCTGGTGCTCGCTCTGGACCGAGGGACTGGCGGTCTACGTGGCGGCGACGCTGAACCCGAAGGCGACGGACTCCGAGCTGCTGCTTGTCCAGCCCGAGCCGATCCGGCCGGCGGTGGACGCCCACCGCAAGGCCGCGGTCTGCGCGGCCGTGGCCCGGCTGGACTCCACGGCCGACGCCGACCTCCAGGCATTGTTCAGCTTCGGCCGCCTGTCACCCGAGCTGCCGCCGCGGTTCGGCTACTACGTGGGCTATCTGGCCGCTGCGGAGCTGGGTAAGACGCGGTCGCTAACCGAGCTGGCCGCGCTGGACAACGCCGCCGTCCGCCCGCTGCTGGAACGGACCCTGCGCAGCCTCGCCGGCGGCTGCTAGTCCCGCTCGACGATCGGCAGGATCTTCACCCGCGTGCTGCTGGCCGCCAATTCGCGGACGGTCTTCATGAAGTCTAGCGATCCGGGCTCGGCGAAATGTACGTCCAGCGCCGCGCGGTCGGCCCATTCCTCGTAGAAGAACAGGCGCAGCGGGTTCTCGCAGTCCACGTGCACCGCATGGCTGACGCAGCCCGGCTCGCCGCGCGAACGATGCGTGTGGGCCAGCGCAGCCTCCAGCAGGGCCTCGAAACTGTCGGGCCTGGCGGTGACCGATCCGGTGACGACGAGCATGGGAATCTCCGTTCGCGCGGAATGTAGCAGGCCCTCCCACTATTGCTCGTCATCCCCGCCCTTGTGGCGGGGATCCATGGGGCAGCCGCCGCGAAACTCTGCGGCGGATCGCGCAGCGCAATCCGCTCCCGCGACCCTCCCGCCGAGGAACGGATCCCCGGGACAAGCCCGGGGATGACGAGCGAAAATTTGATGGCCCTGGGAAAGGCCTTCAGGGCGCCTACATTGGCCGGATGGTTCCGCTCTCCGTCCTCGACCTTTCGCCTATCGTACAGGGCGGCAGCCCCGGCCAGTCGCTGCGCGCCAGCCGCCAGTTGGCGCAAGCCGCCGAGCGCTACGGCTACCAGCGCTACTGGCTGGCCGAGCATCACAACATGACCGGCATCGCCAGCGCCGCGACGGCGGTGGCGCTGGCCTTCGTGGGCGACGGGACCTCGACGATCCGCCTGGGCTCGGGCGGCGTCATGCTGCCCAACCACGCGCCGCTGATCATCGCCGAGCAGTTCGGGACGCTGGAGGCGCTCTATCCCGGCCGCATCGACCTGGGCGTCGGCCGCGCGCCCGGCACCGACCAGCTCACCGCCCGCGCGCTCCGCCGCAACCTGACGGGCGGCGTCGACCAGTTTCCGCAGGACGTGCTGGAACTGATGGCGTTCCTGAAGGAGGCCCAGCCGGGCCAGGCGATCCGCGCCGTGCCGGGCTCGGGCTCGAACGTGCCGGTCTGGATGCTGGGCTCCAGCCTGTTCGGCGCGCAGCTCGCCGCCGTGCTGGGCCTGCCGTTCGCCTTCGCGTCCCACTTCGCGCCGCAGATGATGGACGAGGCGGCCGACATCTACCGCCGCGAGTTCGCGCCTTCCGAATACCGCTCCAAGCCGCACCTGATGCTGGGGCTGAACGTGGTGGCCGCCGAGACCGACCAGGAGGCGCGCTTCCTGTTCACCTCGCTGCAGCAGGCCTTCATCAACCTGCATCGCGGCATGCCCGGGCCGCTGCCGCCTCCGGTGGACGACGCCGAGGGCCGGCTGGCCGGCACGGTGCAGGCCGGCTCGCCGCTCTCCAAGGCGGTGGTGGGCGGGCCCGAGACCGTGCGCGCCGGCCTGGAGGCCTTCATCGCCCGCCACAGGCCCGACGAGATCATCGTCACCGCCCAGATCTACGACCAGGACAGGCGCCTGCGCTCGCTGGAGCTGGTGGCCCAGGCGCGCGACGCCCTGATGATGGCCGCCTAGTCCTGATCAGGCGTGGATCGGCTTCCTGCGGGCGCGGAGGGCCGCGCCGGCCAGGCCGAAGCCCGCGATCATCAGGCTCCACATCGCCGGCTCGGGAGCCGGCGCCGCCGCGACGGCGACAGCGCCTGCGTTGAAGTCCTTCTGACCCGTCGCCGCGCCGTTGTTGATGGTGGAGAGGCCGACAAAGCCGTCGAGCGTCCATTGGCTGTAGATCGAGCGCGCGGTGAACCCCGCGAACGAGACGTCGGCGAAGGGGCCGCCGGACGCGTTGAACGGCGCGCCGGCCCAACGGAACACGAGGTTCACCAGGGTCGGGTCGTCGTTGAAGCCGATCGGCGCGAACGACGATGTGAGCTCCGTGGAGACGTCGACGTCCGCGGCGTAGATCCCCGCGCTGATCGAGCCGTCCACGTAGCCGGCGAAGTCGTAGATGATCAGGAGATCGTCGCCGACCAGCCCCGTGTCACCCGACAGCGTGCCGCTGTACGAGAATTCGTAGTCCGTGCCGACGAGCGTGACCGTGTCGAGGACGGGAACAACCCCCGCCTTCGCCGCGACCGGGAGTGCGAGCAGCGCCGTCGCTGCCAAAAGAAGCTTTTTCACAGGCAGTCCCTCCGATGACGCCACCCCGCGCCTGGGCGCCCCGGACACCGCTGTTCTCGGGGCTGCGATTGGACAACTGCGTTGCCCCACCAATTGTTGTGCTTGGGGGTGTCCGATCACGCATTGGTGACCAGCAACCGGGAACCGGCCCGCCGCCGACGCCGACCGTCACCGGGCGTCAGCTTGCGCGGGAGAGGCGCGACGACTACGCCTTCGCCTTTCGTCCGTTACGAAGGCCTCCGCGCGTGAAGCAGATCCTGGAAGAACTCGAGAAGCGCCGCGGCGAGGCCCGGCTGGGTGGTGGCGAGAAGCGCATCGCGAGCCAGCACGCCAAGGGCAAGCTGACGGCGCGCGAGCGGATCGACCTCCTGCTGGACGAGGGCTCGTTCGAGGAATTCGACATGTTCGTCGAGCATCGCGTCAGCGAGTTCGGCATGGACAAGCAGCGCATCCCGGGCGACGGCGTCGTCACCGGCTGGGGCCGGATCAACGGCCGCGTGGTCTTCGTCTTCTCCAAGGATTTCACGGTCTTCGGTGGATCTCTTTCGTCGGCCCACGCCGAGAAGATCCTCAAGGTCCAGCGCCAGGCCATGAAGGTGGGCGCGCCCGTGATCGGCCTGTTCGACGCCGGCGGCGCGCGCATCCAGGAGGGCGTGGCGGCCCTGGGCGGCTATGCCGACATCTTCCTGGAGAACACCCTGGCTTCGGGCGTCATCCCGCAGATCAGCGTGATCATGGGGCCCTGCGCCGGCGGCGATGTCTATTCCCCGGCCATCACCGACTTCATCTTCATGGTGAAGGACACGTCCTACATGTACGTGACCGGCCCCGACGTGGTGAAGACGGTCACCCACGAGGAGGTCAGCCACGAGGAACTGGGCGGCTATCGCGTGCACGCGCTGAAGTCCGGCGTGGCCGACGGGGCCTTCGAGAACGACCTGGAGGCCCTGACCCAGGTCCGCCGCCTCATCGACTTCCTGCCGCTGAACAACCGCGAGAAGCCGCCGGTCCGCGAGAGCTACGACGAGCCTTCGCGGCTGGAGATGAGTCTGGACACCCTGGTCCCGGCCAACCCGAACAAGCCCTACGACATGAAGGAGCTGATCCTGAAGGTCGTGGACGAGGCCGACTTCTTCGAGATCAGCCCGGACTTCGCCAAGAACATCGTCGTGGGCTTCGGCCGCATCGACGGCCAGCCGGTGGGCATCGTCGCCAACCAACCGCAGACCCTGGCCGGGGTGCTGGACATCGACTCGAGCCGCAAGGGCGCCCGCTTCGTGCGTTTCTGCGACGCCTTCGAGATCCCGATCGTGACCTTCGTGGACGTGCCGGGCTTCATGCCGGGCACCAAGCAGGAGCAGGGCGGCCTGATCCGCCACGGCGCGAAGCTACTGTTCGCCTACGCTGAGGCCACCGTCCCGAAGATCACCATCATCACCCGCAAGGCCTATGGCGGCGCCTACGACGTGATGAGCTCCAAGCACATCCGCGGCGACATCAACTACGCCTGGCCGACAGCCGAGATCGCGGTGATGGGCTCGAAGGGCGCGGTGGAGATCATCTTCCGCAGCGAGATCGGCGATCCCGAGGCCATCGCGGCCCGCGAGGCGGAGTACAAGGCGCGCTTCGCGAACCCGTTCGTGGCCGCCTCACGCGGCTACATCGACGACGTGATCATGCCCCACTCGACCCGCAAGCGGATCGCCAACGCCCTGAAGAACCTGAAGGGCAAGCAGCTGACGAATCCCTGGAAGAAGCACGACAACATCCCCCTCTAGAGAGGGCGGGGTGGACGCGGCTGCACACGCGGGTCAGCGCCGTACCAGGGGTGCATGCCATCGTGGCGTTGGGGTTCGCAGCCGCGCCCAGCCCCAATCTGCGGAAATCCGGCGGGGGCGGGGATCAGGTTAAACCCTGAACCCGGCCGCGCCCCGACCCTAAGGGTCAGACCTGGATCAGGTTGTGCTTCAGCGCGAAGCGGACGAACTCGGGCCCGCTGTGGACGCCGGCCTTGCGCATCGCCGCCGCCCGGTGGGTCTCCACCGTCTTGATGCTGATCCCGAGGACGCGGGCGATCATCTTGTTGGAATTGCCCTCGGCGATCAGCTGGGCGACTTCCAGCTCGCGCAGGCTGAAGGTCTCCAGCCGTCCCGGCGTGCGTCCGTGGACCACCGTCTCCAGCAGGAGGTCCGAGACCGAGGCCGAGAAGTAGGGCCGGTTCGCGCCCAGGGCCGAGATGGCGGCCTCCAGGTCCAACTCACTGTCCGACTTGAGAAGATAGCCCCGCGCGCCGGCCGCCAGGCCGCTGGCCACGGTCTCGTCGTCGTCGTGCATGGTGAACAGCAGGATGCGGACATTTGGCCGGTCGTGGCGTATCCGCCGCGTCAGCGCGATGCCGTTCAGGATCGGGAGCGAGACATCGAGGATCGCGATGTCCGGCGCCTGGTTGAGGGCGATCTCCAGGGCGCGCTGCCCGTCGGCGGCCTCGCCGCACACCTCCCAGCCCACGTGACTCTCGATCAGGTCCCGTACGCCCTTCCGCACAATCTCATGATCATCGGCGATCATGATCCGCAACATATTCCCGTCTCCAAGCCAGGGCTCGATGACAGGAGTACGTGCCGACGCTACCCGGACGCCCATCAGGCGAAACCCTCATCCCGGGCCCGCAGACACGGGAGGCGTCCGACACTTTATGCGGGAATATCGTGTACGAATTCCCTCCAAGGCTGTACCTTTTTCAAGGGGAACAGGCGGGATTGCTGAACCTTTCTAGGTTCTTAGATATCCCGATGCGAGGCGCGCGGATGCTGGCCCGGACTCAAGCGGGGCCTTTAGGCTCCACCGACTATCGGAGCGTCTTCGGGGCGCTTCCGATGCCGATGGCGCTCGTCTCGTCGGAAGGCTCCGCGGTGCGGATTCTGGCGGTGACCGAGCGGCTGGCCAGCCAGCTCGGGGTGCATGCCGCCGACCTCGAACCCCGAACCCTGGATCAGGTGTTTCCTCCGCGGTCCGCCGAACGCCTGCGCCAGGCGATCGGGGCGGCCGTCCGCTCCGAACAGCCGGTGCTGACCCGCGTGGCGCTGGCGCGCGGCGAGCGGGTGACGCGGCTGGACGTCGAGGCCCGGGCGACCGGCGAGGGCGTCCTGCTGTCGTTCGCCGAGGCCGTGCGGGCCCCCGGCGCCCCCCTCGGCGCGACGACGACCGATCCGGCGCTGGCGGTGGCGCAGGCCGAACAGAACGAGCGCCGCCGCGTGGGGCGCGAGCTGCACGACTGCACGTCACAGCTGCTGGTCGCCGCCCAGCTCGGCCTGAGCGCCCTGGAGCGGCGCGCGGAGCTGAAGGGCGAGACGCGTCGGATCGCGGCGGACGTGCGCCGTTCGATCCTGTCGGCCCTGACCGAGATTCGCACCTTCTCGTTCCTGCTGCACCCGCCGGGCCTGGTCGACAACGGCCTGCCCAAGGCGCTGGAGGACTTCGGCGCCGGCTTCGGACCCCGGACGGGCCTCAAGGTGACCGTCGAGACGGACGAGGGGCCCTGGACCTTGCCGCGCACCATGGAGATGGCGCTGTTCCGCGTGGCCCAGGAAGCGCTGATGAACGTGCACCGCCATGCCGACGCCCGCCGCGCCACGGTTCGCCTGCTGCGCGAGGCCTCCGCGGTGGTGCTGGAGGTCGAGGACGACGGCGTGGGCCTGGGCCGCCGCAGCGGCCGCGCCGCGCCCCCCGAGCCGCTGGGCGTGGGCCTGAGCGGCATGCTGGCGCGGATGACCCAGCTCGGCGGGTCTCTGACGCTGGAGGAGCAGGCCAAGGGCCTGAAGGTCCGCGCGTGGGCGCCACTCTCCGGCCAGCAGGGCAAGCCCACCTGAGGCCCCGCAAAGGGTTTCACCCGATACCGAAGCTCAACCGCAGCGCGTACCCCTGATCGTGGCCACGCCAGCAGAAGGACGCAACCCCGACGCGTCCGGTCTTGGCGGGTCTAGGGTGGGCTCATGTACCGCAAGGTTGCACCGACTGGCTTGCTGCAGACCGTCCTCGACCGGAACGCGGTCCGCGCAAGGCCCTTGCGGCGCGCTGAGCCCACCCGTTGGCCGCTGGGGATCTCGCTGACCCTCGCCCTGATGGTCTCGCTGGCCCTTTGGGCGGCGGCGATCGCGGGCGCCATGACGCTGCTCGCGATGTTCTGAGGACCCGGCCGGAACCCCTCCGCCACCCTCTCGTTCCCCACGCCAAAGCGGGCTCGCCCGCGAGAAGCGAAGGAGTACGAGCATGGCCGGTCGGTGGACGGATGACAGGGATTGGCGCGATCGCGAGGCGCAGCGGCGCTACGACGACCGCTACGACGTCTTCGGGCTGAACGACGAGGGCGACCGCTACGCCGGGCGCGAGGATCGCAGCTTCGATCGCGACGAGCGGGTGTTCGGCGAGCGCGAGAGCGGCGTCGGCTACAACCGCCCGCAGCGCGGGGGCTACGGTGGCCGGAGCGACGGGCCGGGCTGGCAGGACGAACACTATGGCGGCGTCTCGCCGGCCATGCGGCGCGGCGACTACGAGACAGGCTACCGGGCCCATCCGCGCTTCCGCACCCAGGACTACACCCGCGGCGACTACGACCGCGGCGGGCGCTACTACGGCGACGACGGCCGCACCCGCCTCTACGGCGGCGAGTACGACTACGGCGCCAGCCATCGCCCCTATGACGGCGAAGGCCGCCGCTTCGGCAGCTATTCGGCCGACCGCCGATGGGAGCGCGAGATGCGCCGTGAACCCGGCCGCGTCTATTCCGGCGGAACCGGCGGCTACGACTACGAACGCGGCTACGGCGACGGCGGCCGGGAGTACGACGCCCGCGACCGTGGCGACTTCGAGGACCGCGCCCGCGAGGCCGGGGAGTTCTTCCGCCGCACCGGCCGCAGGATCTCCAACTGGTTCGCCGACGTGGCGGGCGAGGCGGGCTACGGCGAGGACCGCCAGCGCTACGAGGACTTCCGCGGCGCGCGCGGGCGCGGCCCCAAGGGCTACCAGCGCTCGGACGACCGGATCAGCGACGAGGCCCACCAGCGGCTGACGGACGACGCCTGGCTGGACGCCACCGAGGTCAACGTCTCGGTCTCGGGCGGTGAGGTCACCCTGTCGGGCACGGTCGACAGCCGCGAGGCCAAGCACCGCGCCGAACGGATCGTCGAGGACGTCTCGGGCGTGAAGCACGTGCAGAACAACCTGCGCGTCACGGCGGGGAACTACTTCACCACCGCCGGCCGCGGCTATGGCGACAGCGTGCAGGAGGCGCGCATGGCCTCCAGCGAGCAGGTGAAGGACGTGACGGACGGCAACACGACGCCGCCGGCTCAGAAGCGCAACTAGAGGCCTGGAACCGGCGGTGGGAGCCCTGGCCGCTCGGCCACGGGCTCGCCGCCGGCGAATGCTCCGCAGCGCTTCCAGTTGAAGGCCGCGACACCGAAGGTCTGCACGCAGGCCGGCACGTCGTCGCGGCCGATGCGCCCCTGGCGCTCCAGCCAGGTGCACTGGGCCACCGCCCCGATCAGGTAGCTGGCCACCGGCGTGTCCGGATGCTGGCGGTCGGCGATCTCGCGGTCGGTCTCGTTCGTATCGGTGAAGGCCACGTGGTAGCCGACCGGCGTCAGCGAGATGGTGTGGGCGTACTCATGCGCAGCCACGTTGATGGCGCAGGAGCGGGTGACCACGTCAGTGGCGCCGAACGCCCGCAGGACGCCACGGGTGATCAGCACGTCGGAATAGCGGCCGGTGGTTCCGCCTTCGCCGGCGGCGCCCAGGGCCGAGCCGTTGTCGTCGACGACCATCACCTGGGCCGGCGCGAACCGCGAGCCCGGCGGCTCCAGGGCGATCACCGAGGCCACGTCGCGGACGCTGAGCGCCTGGGCCGACGGGCGGCCGTAGATGGTGGCGTAACGGGCGTCGAGGCCTTCCAGGTTGGCGCGGAAGGCCGACGAGGTCAGGACCGCGCGGGCCTCCTCCATCAGCCGGCTGGCCGCGCCGCGCTCGGCGTCGGAGGCGCCGTCGATGGTGCTGAACGCGCGGTCCGGGCGGGTGTCCTCGGCGCGGTTCTGCCAGGCCACCCAGCCCAGCATGACGATGGCCGCCAGGAACGCCCACATGCCGGACGCCCAGATAGACGCCGATCCCTGTGGGGACTGGGGCTGGTCCTCGCTCAGGCGTAGACGCCGGCGGCGTGCTCGTTGTCGCCCCGTCCCAGTGGGTCGGGCAGCTTGCCCCCGCCCGGCACGAACGTCAGCGAGATCGAGTTGATGCAGTAGCGCAGGCGCGTGGGCGGCGGGCCGTCGGGGAAGACGTGTCCCTGGTGGCTGCCGCAGCGGGCGCAGAGGGTCTCGATCCGCACCATGCCATAGGACGTGTCGCGGATGCCCTGCACATGGGCCTCGTCCACCGGCGCCCAGAACGAGGGCCAGCCGGTGCCGCTCTCGAACTTGGTCTTGTGCTGGAACAGCGGCAGGCCGCAGAGGCGGCAGCAGTAGACGCCGTCGTCCTTCTGATCGAGCAGGCCGCCGCAGAACGGGGCCTCGGTGCCGTGATGTAGCAGGACCTCGGCCTCTTCGCGCGTGAGCGAGGCTTCCAGTCGCTTGCGTTCCTCAGGGTCAGGCGGCGAGAGAGAGAAACCGGAGGGGGAGACTGCTGGCGTGTCCATGACCGCCAATTTAATGTCGCGCCCTTCGCGGCGAAAGACCGCCGTTGGAGCCATCGCTTAAGGGTTCGGATGTTCTCGAAGATTCTGATCGCCAACCGGGGTGAGATCGCCGTCCGGATCATCAAGACCTGCCGCCGTCTCGGCATCAAGACGGTGGTCGTCTACTCCGAGGCCGACGCCGATTCGATGGCCGTGGAGATGGCCGACGAGGCCGTGTTCATCGGCGGAGCGCCCGCGTCCGAGAGCTATCTCGTCGCCGACAAGATCGTCGACGCCGTGCGCCAGACCGGCGCCGAGGCGATCCACCCGGGCTTCGGCTTCCTGTCGGAAAACGCCGGCTTCGCGCGGCGCCTGGCCAAGGAAGGGATCGTCTTCATCGGCCCGAACCCCAAGGCCATCGAGGCCATGGGCGACAAGATCGAGTCGAAGAAGTTCGCCCAGAAGGCCGGCGTCTCGACCGTGCCGGGCCACGTGGGCGAGATCGACGACACCGCCCACGCCATCAAGATCTCGGAAGAGATCGGCTATCCGGTGATGATCAAGGCCTCGGCCGGCGGGGGCGGGAAGGGGATCCGCGTCGCCTGGAACCGCAAGGACGTCGAGGAGGGCTTCCCGGCCGTGCGCGCCGAGGCCAAGGCCAGCTTCGGCGACGACCGGATCTTCATCGAGAAGTTCATCGAGAGCCCGCGCCACGTCGAGATCCAGGTGCTGGGCGACAAGCACGGCAACGTGGTCCACCTGTTCGAGCGCGAGTGCTCGATCCAGCGTCGGAACCAGAAGGTCATCGAAGAGGCGCCCAGCCCGCTGCTGGACGAGAAGACCCGCAAGGCCATGGGCGACCAGGCCGTCGCCCTGGCCCGTGCCGTCGGTTACGATTCCGCCGGAACGGTCGAGTTCGTGGCCGGCCAGGACAAGAGCTTCTTCTTCTTGGAGATGAACACCCGCCTGCAGGTGGAGCATCCCGTCACCGAGATGATCACGGGCGTCGACCTGGTCGAGCAGATGATCCGCTCGGCCTATGGCGAGAAGCTGCCGTTCGCCCAGAAGGACCTGAAGATCAATGGCTGGGCCATGGAGAGCCGGATCTACGCCGAGGACCCGTACCGCGGCTTCCTGCCCTCGATCGGCCGCCTGGTGCGCTACCAGCCGCCGGAGGAGGGCGAGCTCCCGTACGGCTTCGTCCGCAATGACGCCGGCGTGCGCGAGGGCGACGAGATCTCGATGTTCTACGACCCGATGATCTCCAAGCTGTCGACCTGGGGGAAGACGCGCGACGCGGCCATCGACGCCATGGGCCGGGCGCTGGAGGACTTCCACATCGAGGGCCTGGGCCAGAACATCCCGTTCCTGGCCGCCGTGATGGACCAGCCGCGGTTCCGCTCGGGCAAGCTGTCGACCAACTACATCAAGGACGAGTTCCCCGACGGCTTCCAAGGGCTGCCGCCCACCGACTGGCAGCGCGACCTGGTGAGCGCGGTGGCCCTGGCCATGCACCGCGCCCAGCTCGCCCGAAGCGGCCGCAGCGACGTGCGCGACGACTGGATCGTCGTGGCCGGCCACAAGAAGCAGGCGATGAAGGCCAGCGCGGTGGACGGCGGCCTCACGATCGACGTCGACGGCCGCAAGCTGCGCCTGGAGGACATCCAGTGGCGTCCGGGCCAGCCGACGTTCCGGGGCAACCTGGACGGCAAGGACTTCACCGTCGCGGTGAAGCCGGCGGCCGAGGGCTTCGTCATCCGTCACCGCGCCTCGACCCTGAACGTGCTGGTGCTGACCCCGCGCTCGGCCGAGCTGCACGAGAAGCTGCCGCCGAAAAAGGCCGCGGACACCTCCAAGATGGTGCTGTCGCCGATGCCGGGCCTGGTGGTCTCCATCGACGTGGCCGCCGGCCAGGAGGTGAAGACCGGCGAGGTGGTGGCCGTGCTCGAGGCCATGAAGATGCAGAACATCCTGCGGGCCGAACGCGACGGCACGATCAAGGCGGTCAACGTGAAGTCGGGCGACAGCGTCGCCGCCGACGAGGTTCTGGTAGAGTTCGCCTAGAGCTGATCGCTCGGGGGATTCGGTGGGCTTCGCGGAGCTCTTCTTCTCGGCTCAGGGCCGCGCGCCACGCCTGCCGTCGCTGATCGCGGCGGCGGCGCTGGTGACGCTGGCCGCCGTCTACGAGGCGCTGGTCGGCTCGACCCTGCACTGGATCACCGGCTGGGCGGTCTATCCGGCCCTGTTCTTCTGCGGCGCCTGCGTGCTGTCCAAGCGCCTGCACGACCGCGGCCGCTCGGGCTGGTGGGCGGCGCTGATCCTGGCCTCGGTGGTCGCCGTCTGGCCGCACCCCGAAAGCTTCCTGGACTTTCCGTTCTTCCTGGTCCTGGTCTGGGCCTTCGGGGAACTGGCCGCCATGCCGGGCGAGCAGGGGGCCAACCGCTACGGCCTGAACCCCGTCGTCCTGACGCCCGCCTGAACCTGTCGAAGATTTAATCCCCTCAGAGGTTTACGCGTCCCGGCTCCGGCGACACGCTTCGCCATCCTGAGCCGGAGGCCGCGCCATGATGCTGCGAACGAAGCTGCTCTCGCTGGCCGCCGTGGCGGCCCTGGCCGTCGGCGGCGCCCTGGCCGCGCACGCCCAGCAGGCGTCGCTGACCTGGCAGGTCGAGGACGCCCGCGATCCTGGCGAGGTCCAGCTCACCCTGACCCACCGCGAAGGCGGCAGCACCGAGAGCCACGGCCGCAACCTGCCGCTCGCCACGCTGCAGGGCCTGGACGTTGCGCAGTTGAGCGCCGGCGCCGCCCAGCCGGTCCGCTTCCGCCTGGCGCGCGACGCCGGGAGTTTCGTCTGCGAGGGCTCGGCCCAACGCGGCATGGGCGCTGGCGTCTGCGACTTCGAGGCCGGCCGCGCCTTCGCCCAGCGCCTTCAGGCCGAGGGGCGAGGTTCGGCCAGCGACGACCAGCTCCTCAGCCTCGCCATGTCGGACGTGGGCGGCGCCTATCTCGACGAGCTGAAGCGCCAGCGCTACGCCACGGCCAGCGTGGACGAGATCGTCGGGGCCGCGCACCACGGCGTGGGCCTGACCTATCTCCAGGGCATGGGCGCGGCCGGCTATCGGATGGGCGACCTGGCTTCGCTCTCGCGGCTGCGCGATCACGGCGTCGATCCCCGCTACATCGCCGCGCTGAAGACCGCTGGCTATTCCGGCCTGTCCGCCGAGGAGATCACCCGCCTGCGCGACCACGGCGTCTCGACCGACTTCATCAGCCAGATGGGCGAGCTCGGCTACCGCAAGCTGTCCGCGGAAGACCTGGTGCGGCTGCGCGACCACGGGGTCAGCGCCTCGTTCGTGAGCCAGCTGCGCGAACTGGGCTACGACGACCTGACCGCCGCTGAGCTGGCCCGCCTGCGCGACCACGGGGTGACGGCCAGTTTCATCCGCCGCGCCAATGCCGACGGCCCGAGGCTGGAGGCCGACGAATTGATCCGCCTGCGCGACAGGTAGGGCGGTCCGCCGCAGCAAATAACCATTCCGCTTAACGCGGCGGGCGCCCTGGCGCGCCACCCTGCGACGCGAGGGCGTCAGGGTGGATTTCAACATGCGTTTCCGTGGCTTGGCCGTAGCGGCGGCCGTCTTCGGGTTTCTGTGGGCCGCGCCTGCATCGGCCGCCGACGACTTCGAGGAAGAGGTGCTGGCGGTGATCAACTACGCCCGCGCCAAGCCCCAGGCCTTCGCCCGCACCCTGGTCGAAGCCGACGGCGAGTACGCCACATGGCTGGGCGACGAGCCCGGCGCCCGCGACGAGGCGATCGCGTTCCTGATGGCCCAGCGGCCGCTGCCGCCGCTGCGCTGGGACGACCGCCTGGGCTCGGCGGCGCGCGGGCACGCCGACGCCCAGGGCGGGACGGGGGAGGTGGGCCACCGCGGCCCCGGCGGCGACACCTTCTCCCAGCGCCTGCAGCGCGTCGGCTTCTACGCCGGCCTCACCGCCGAGGGCATCTCGTACGGCCAGATGTCGGCCGAGGACGTGGTGCGCCAGCTCGTCGTCGACAGCGGCGTGCCGAATCGGGGCCACCGTGGGGACATCTTCAGCGGCAGCTACCAGGCCGCGGGCGTCGGCTGCGGCGAACACGCGCGCTACGGCGGCATGTGTGTGATCGAATACGCTGGCGCGATCGTGGTGCGCTAGAGCGGCGGCGGGGCGTCCTCGACGGCGCCGAACACCCGCTGGAAGCTGGACTTCAGCGCCTCGTCGGCCTCGTCCATGGTCACCGGCAGGCCCAGGTCCACCAGGCTGGTGACCCCGTGCTCGGTGACGCCGCAGGGCACGATGCCGCCGAAGTGGCCGAGGTCGGGCTCCACGTTCAGCGAGATGCCGTGGAACGAGACCCACTTGCGCAGCTTCACGCCAATGGCCGCGATCTTGTCCTCGCGGACCGGCGCGCCCGGCTGGCGGCGCTCGACCCAGACGCCCACACGGCCCTCGCGGACCTCGCCCTTCACGTTGAAGGCGTCCAGGGCGCCGATCACCCAGGCCTCCAGCGCCGCGACGAAGGCGCGCACGTCGCGACCGCGCTTGGTCAGGTCCAGCATGACGTAAGCCACCCGCTGGCCGGGCCCGTGGTAGGTGTACTGGCCGCCGCGCCCGCTCTCGAACACAGGGAATCGGTCGGGCTGGATCAGGTCGGCCGCCTTCGCAGAGACGCCGGCGGTGTAGAGCGGCGGATGCTCCAGCAGCCAGACGAGCTCACCCGCCTCGCCGGCGGCGATGGCCGCGGCGCGCGCCTCCATGGCCGCCACCGCCTCGGGATAGGCCACGGGCCCGCGCGAAACGGCCCAGCCGGCCGGCGCCGCATCGGTGCGACCGAACAGCGCTTCGGGCGACGGGCTTAACACGTGATCAAGCATGTTGAGACCAATGTGGGGCTCGGGCCTGCGTCGCGCAAAGCCCATGAGTCCAGTCGAGGTCTTCCTTCGTGAGCCAGGTCAAGGCGGTCAACGTCGAAATCCAGGTGGTGCTCGGGCGCGCCCAGCTCCCCATGGCGCAACTGCTGCGCATGGGCCGCGGCGCGGTGATTCCGCTGGACACGACCGTGAACGAGGAAGTCTGGATCCTGGCCAACAACCACCCGGTGGCGCGCGGCGAAATCCAGATCAACGACGAACGCATCGCGATCACCGTGACCCGCGAGGCCAACGTCTACGACTACATGGCCGGCAGCTCCTGACCGGGTCTGTTTAACGCACTTCACAAGGCGGGCCGGGTTTGCTACCTGCCGCGCCTCACCACGAGCGGTCGTGGCGGAATTGGTAGACGCGCAGCGTTGAGGTCGCTGTGGGGCAACCCGTGGAAGTTCGAGTCTTCTCGACCGCACCATCCTGCTTCGCCCTACGGGCTCCGCAGGATTTGAAGTAGGTGTACCGCTGCGGGCGGCCCGACGCAGCGATTGCGATCCCCTCGACCGCGCCAGTGAATCAGGGCCTTAACCGAGGAACGAGCAAAGCCGTCCACAGATAGATCGGGGAGGTCCGCATGGTACGCGAAACGGACGACCTCACCGACGTGGCCGACGTCGAGGAAGACCTCGAAGACCTCGCCCTCGAAGACGACTACGCCCTCAATCCCGAATTCGTCTCGGACGTGGCCGACGCGCTGGACCGCGGCGACGCCGAGCGCCTGCGCGAGCTGCTGAGCGCGCTGCACCCGGCCGACGTGGCCGACCTGATGGGCTTCCTCTCGGCCGACGCGCGCGAGGAGCTGATTCCGCACCTCGATCCCGAGACCCTGGCCGAGATCCTGTCGGAACTGGACAGCGAGATCCGCGAGGAGGTGCTGGAGCACGTCCCGTCCGCGACGCTGGCCAAGGCCATCGGCGAGATGGAATCGGACGACGCCGCCGACGTCGTCGACGATCTGGAGGACGACAAGCGCGCCGAGGTCATGGCCGCCATGCCCGAGCTGGAGCGGGCGGCCATCGAGACCACGCTGAGCTACGAGGACGAGACCGCCGGCCGCCTGATGCAGCGCGAGGTGGTGGCCGCGCCGCAGTTCTGGACCGTGGGCCAGGCCATCGACCACTTTCGCAGGGATTCGGACGAGCTGCCCGAGCTGTTCTTCGACATCTATGTCGTGGACCCGGCCTATAAGCCGGTGGGGGCCGTTCCGGTCAGCATGCTGCTGCGCAGCAGCCGCCAGACCCCGCTGGCCCAGATCATGGAGCCGGTGACCGAGATCACCGTCGACCTCGATCAGGAAGAGGTCGCGTACATCTTCGACAAGTACCACCTGATCTCGGCCCCGGTGGTCGACGCCGCCGGGCGGCTGGTGGGCCAGATCACCGTCGACGACATCGTCGGCGTCATCCAGGAAGAGGGCGAGGAAGACATCCTGGCCCTGGCCGGGGTGACCGACGCCGGCCGCGACGCCGGTGTCTGGGACATCGTGAAGTCCCGCCTGCCGTGGCTGGTGCTGAACCTGGCCACCGAGGCGGTGGCCGTGCAGGCCATCAACGTCTTCCAGAACGAGATCGCCAAGCTGGTGACGCTGGCCATCCTGATGCCCATCGTGGCGTCGGTGGGCGGCAACGCCGGCACCCAGGCGCTGGCCGTGGCCGTCCGCGCCCTGGCCAACCGCGAGCTGACCGCCGCCAACTCCCTGCGCATCGTCGTCCGCGAGATGACGGTGGGCCTGGCCAATGGCGCGGTGGTCGGCGCGATCATGTCGATCGCCACCTGGGTCTTCTTCCACGACCTGCGGCTGGCCCTGACCATCGCGCTGGCCCTGCTCATCAACATCTTCGTGGCCGCCCTGGCCGGGGTGCTCGCGCCGCTGACGCTTGAGCGCTTCGGCCGCGATCCGGCCGTGTCCTCGTCCGTGTTCGTAACTTTCGTCACGGACCTCATGGGTTTCCTGTCTTTTCTGGGATTGGCGAGCCTTATCCTGTTGTAAGTGGCGTCTGGTTTGCGCCTGATCCTGTCAGGCGCTCGCCGCCTGTGCCGATTTGGGACGATTGGGAGCCATGCTCTCGCGCCACCGCGTTTCCCGGGCGGCCATCGAGCTGATCAAGCGGTTCGAGGGCTTCCGCCGACACGCTGTCCAGCTGCCCGACGGGCGCTGGATGATCGGCCACGGCCATACGCTGACGGCTCGTGAAGGCGCCGAGGTCTCGGAATCCGACGCCGAGGCGCTGCTGGTCTACGACCTCATCAGCGTCCAGCACGCGGTGAACGAGAACATCTACGCCCCGGTCACGCAGAACCAGTTCGACGCGCTGTGCAGCTTCGCGTTCAACATCGGCCTGGACAATTTCCGCCGCAGCCAGGTTCTCAAGCGCATCAACGCCGGCGCCGCCGTCCAGGCCGCCTGTGCGATGGAGCTGTGGCGCAAGGCCGATTTCGAGGGTGAGCGGATCGTCGTCGACGCGCTGGTCCGCCGCCGTGCGGCCGAGAAGGCCCTGTTCCTGACCCCGCCGGGCGACGATTTCGCGCCCGCGCCGTCGCCGATCATCCGGCCGGTGATCGACCTGGACGCCCTGGACCTCGTGCCACTGCGCCGGCCGGTGGAGCTGGAGACGTCGTTCGACGACCGCCGCATCACGGTCCGGCGCGAGGCGCAGCTGGAGGAGGCGTTCCCGGCCCAAGCCGAGCCCGCGCCCGAGCCGTCGCCGCCTGAGCCGGCGGCGCCTAAGATGACGGCCGCCGCCGAGGCCGTGGCCGCGCGGCTCGAGACCATCTTCCCGGACCCCGGCGAGGAGCCCGAGCCGCCGCCAGAGCCCGAGCCGCTCTCCGAAGCCGAGCCGCCGTCGGCCTCCGAGCTGCCGGCCGGCGCCGAGCCCGACGTCATCGATGTGGGCGAGACGGGCCCGGAACCCGAGGGCGCGCCCGAGCTGGAGCCGGCCTTCGACGCGCAGGACGACGACGCGGTCGAGCTCGCGCCCGAGGTCCGTCCGCAGGCCGATTTCGCCCCGCCGATCACCGCTCATCCGGACATGGAGCCGGAGGTCGAGCCCGAGCCCGAGGCTGAGGACGAGCTGCTGCTCGAAGACCCGCCTTCGGACTCCCCGTTCGAGCCGCAGCCCGAGCCCCGACCGGACGCCGACGCCGAGCTGGAGATCCCCAAGGCGCCGGTCGCTGCGTTCGAGCCGCCGCAGCCCGAGCCGGCGCCGATCGAGGCGCAACCCTACGAATTCATCCCCGCCCGCCCGCGCCCCGCGCCCGCGCCGAAAGAGATTTCGGTGGTGTGGGACCTGCTGCTGGCGCTGTTCGGCCTGGCCTTCTTCGGCTTCGGCATCTTCTGGGGCCTCAGCGCCCGCGCCCCGGCCGGCGGCTTCGTCACCCCGCTGATGGTGGCCTGGCCCGCGGGCCTCGCCGGCGTCGGCTTCGTGGTCGTGGCCGTCTTCCGCCTGCTGCAGCGCCTGGGGCGCGAGATGGAACGGGACTAGTTCGCGCGGCCGCGTGGGGCATGCTAACCACCCGCGCATGATCCCGAACCACGGCCCCAACATGGAATTCGGCCTCGGCGAGACCGCCGACGCCATCCGCGACACGACCGCCCGCTTCGCCGCCGACCAGATCGCGCCGATCGCCGCCGACGTGGACGCCACCAACACCTTCCCGCGCTCGCTCTGGCCCCAGATGGGCGAGCTGGGTCTGCACGGCATCACGGTGGAGGAGGAGTTCGGCGGCCTGGGCCTGGGCTACCTCGAGCACGTGGTGGCCATGGAGGAGGTCTCCCGCGCCTCGGCCTCGGTGGGCCTGAGCTACGGCGCCCACTCGAACCTCTGCGTGAACCAGCTGCGCCGCTGGGGCACGCCCGAGCAGAAGCAGCGCTACCTGCCCAAGCTGATCAGCGGCGAGCACGTGGGTTCGCTGGCCATGAGCGAGGCCGGCTCGGGCTCGGACGTGGTGTCGATGCGCCTGCGCGCCGAGAAGCGCGGCGACCGCTACGTCCTGAACGGCACGAAGTTCTGGATCACCAATGCCCCGCACGCCGACACCCTGGTGGTCTACGCCAAGACCAGCCCCGAGGAGGGCTCGCGCGGCATCACCACCTTCCTGATCGAGAAGGGCTTCAAGGGTTTCAGCGTCTCGAACAAGCTCGACAAGATGGGCATGCGCGGGTCCGACACCGCCGAACTGGTCTTCGAGGATTGCGAGGTGCCGGAAGAGAACGTCATGGGCCCCGAGAACGGCGGCGCGGGCGTGCTGATGAGCGGCCTGGACTATGAGCGCACGGTGCTGGCCGCCGGCCCGCTGGGCATCATGCAGGCCTGCCTGGACGTCGTCCTGCCCTACGTCCGCGAGCGCAAGCAATTCGGCAAGCCGATCGGCACGTTCCAGCTCATGCAGGGCAAGATCGCCGACATGTATGTCGCGCTGAACTCGGCGCGGGCGTATGTTTACGCCGTGGCCAAGGCCTGCGACGCGGGCCAGACCACGCGGTTCGACGCGGCTGGGGCAATCCTGATGGCGAGCGAGAACGCCGTGAAGGTGTCGCTGGAGGCCATCCAGGCGCTGGGCGGCGCCGGCTACACCAAGGAATATCCGGTCGAGCGCCTGCTGCGCGACGCCAAGCTCTACGACATCGGCGCGGGCACGAACGAGATCCGCCGCTTCCTCATCGGACGGGAGCTGATCGGCGGATGATTAGAGCGGGGGCCGGGGCCGCGATCCTGATGCTCGGCTTGGCGGGCTGCACCAGCGCGCCCAAGCCGCAGGCCTGCCCGGCCGGCCAGGCGCCGCTGCGCACCGCCCAGCTCTTCCTCGGGACGAAGGCTCCGGCCACGCCCAACGATGGCGACCTGCGCCGCTTCGTCGACCAGGAGGTCACCCCGCGCTTCCCCGACGGTGTCACCGTCGTGAACGGCGGCGGGCAGTGGAAGGGCTCGGAGAATCGCCTGATCCGCGAGGCGTCCAAGGTCGTGCTCGTGGTCCTGCCGGCCTCGGGCGAGGGGCCCACCAAGGTGGAGGCGGTCCGCACCGCCTACCGTACGAAGTTCAAGCAGGAGCCGGTGGTCGTCCTGCCCCCGCCGAGCTGCACGTCGCTCTAGGCGGCCCGGCCGATCGCCCGGAAGAGCGCGTCGGCGACGGCTTCGGCCCGATCCTCCGGCACATTGGTGAAGCTGATCAGCAGTCCGCGGCCGACGTCGTGCGCCAGGCCCTGGCCCGAGAGCGGCGCGGGCCTCAGGCCGGCCCCCAGCGCCTGCTTGGCCAGCGCCACGTCGTCGTCGCAGCCGGGGAAGCGCGCCAGCACGTGCAGGCCGCCGGGTTGCAGCACGATCTCGATGGCCGCGCCAAACCGGGCTTCCAGCGCCGCGACGAGCGCGGCGCGCCGGGCCTTGTAGGCCAGCATCATGCGGCGCAGGTGCCGGGCGAAATGGCCCTGGCGCATGAACTCGGCCACGGCCATCTGTTCGAAGACCGCCGCGCCGCGATGGCGCAGCTGCTGCGCCGTCCGGGCCGCCGTGACGAGTTGCGGCGGCAGCACCAGGTAGCCCAGCCTGAGTGAGGGCAGCAGCGTCTTGCTGAAGCTGCCGGCGTAGAAGACCCGGCCGGCCCGATCCATCGCCTTCAGAGCCGGCGGCTTGCGGCCGCTGTAATGGAACTCGCAGTCGTAGTCGTCTTCCAGCACCCAGGCGCCGGCCTCCGCCGCCCAGTCCAGCAGGGCGCGCCGCCGGGCCGGCGAAAGCGCGACCCCTGTCGGGAATTGGTGCGTGGGCGTCACGACCGCCAGCCGGGCGTCGGGGGCCGCACTGCGCCCCTGGTCGACCTGCAGGCCCTCCGCGTCCACCGGCACGGGCGTGATCGCCATGCCGCGTGCCCGCAGCGTCCGCTGGGCGAAGCCGTAGCCAGGATCCTCCGTCCACACGGCGTCGCCGCGTGCCAGCACCAGGTCCACGACCAGGTTCAGGGCATCCTGGAAGCCGTGGGTGACGATCACCTCGTCGACCGTGCAGGTGATCCCTCGTGAGACCGCCAGATAGGCGACGACCGCCTCGCGGAGGGCCGGCAGGCCCACCGGGTCGGGATACAGCATCTCCGGCGGAGACAGCCGGCGCGCCTGCCGCGCGTGGAGCCGGGTCCATTGTTTGCGGGGGAAGAGGTCGAGCGCCGGGAGACCCAGTTGCAGCGGCGCCCAGCCTGGGTCCGCCGGCGCGGGCGGCGCGGCTTGTGGGGCCGTAGCCGGGGACGGGGCGAGCCCCGGCGCGACGGTGGTCCCACGGTGCGGGCGGGAGACGAGGCGGCCCTCGCCTGTCAGGCGGGCATAGACGGCGTCCACCGTTCCGCGCGCCACGCCCAATTGGGCGGCCAGGTTGCGGGTGGACGGCAGGCGCGTCCCCGGCGGCAGCCGGCCGTCGGCGATCGCCGCATGGAGGCGCGCGTAGATCTGCCGGTGCAGTGAGCGGCCCGAAGCGCGGTCGAGCGCTAAGCCGTCGAAAGGCGTCGTCATTGGCCCATTGATTTTCACCGGAAGCGGCCCTGTGCAATGGGCCAATGATCGCTGCCTATGGGCGGGCCGGCGCGAGCTCGGCTCGCGGAGGAGAGGCGCGTGGAGCTTTCGGAGACGGCGGCGCGGGACGGTGCGGCGTGGGTGCAGCCCGCGGTCCCTGCGGCGGCGGCCATCGCCTATCCGTGGGTCTTGCAGGCTTTCCACGCGTCGCTGACGGCCGGAGCCGGGCCTTTCGCGGTAGGCTGGCTCGTCCTCGCGTTCGCCCTGCCGCTGGGCTGCCTGTTGCTTACCCTGGCGCAGGGGCCGTTGCCGGGCCTGGGCGCCATCACGCCGGTGGCGCGGCGGCTGGCGCTGGCCGCCCTGGCCGCGCCGCCGCTGTTCGTGCTGGCCGGCGTCGTCGCGGGCCTGATCCATTCGCCGGTTCGGGACCTCTGGATCTGGCTCGCCGCCTGGATCGCCGCCGCAGCAGCGGCCATGGGCACGCGGGCCGACGCGCCGGCCGCGCCGGCCTCGGGCGTCCTGAGGGTGGCCCACGGCATTTCCGCGGCGCTGATTCTGCTGTTCGTGGCCTTCCACCTTTCCAATCACCTGACCGGCCTGCTCGGAGCGGAGGCGCACGGCCGCCTCATGAAGGCCGGCCGCGTCGTCTATCGCTCGCCCTTCGTCGAGCCCGTCGTGGTCGGCCTGCTGCTGTTCCAGGTCGGCAGCGGCCTGCGGCTGGCCTGGCGCTGGACAAGCCGTCCGGTAGAAGCCACGCGGGCGATCCAGGTCGGCTCGGGCGTCTACCTGGCCGGCTTCATCCTCACCCACCTGAACTCGGCGCTGATCGGCGCGCGGGCCGTGCGGGGGATCGAGACCGACTGGGCCTGGGCGACCGGCGCGCCCGAGGGCCTCCTGGTCGATGCCTGGAACATCCGCCTCCTGCCGCACTACGCGCTGGGCGTCTTCTTCGTGGTCGCCCACCTGTCCTGCGGCCTGCGCCAGGTGCTCCTGGCCCACGGCGTCCGGGGCGTGGTCGCCAATCGGATCTGGGCCCTCGGCCTGCTCGGCGCGGCCGGGCTGTCGGCGGCGATCACGGCCGCGCTGTGCGGCGTGCGGATCGGAGCCTAGGCCGCCTCCGCCTGGCGCGCCTCGTGCGCCAGCCGCAGGGCCTCGGCCGTGGCCGGATCGGCCGGGAAGAAGGTCTCCAGCGTCAGTTCCGACAGGGTGATGTCCACCGGCGTGCCGAACACGGTGGTCGTGCCGAACAGCGACAGCATCGTGTCGCCGGCCATCAGCTGGAACGGGATCACCACATTGCCGAAGTCCTCGGGCCGGCGGTCGGGCGCGGGCGGCTTGGGATAGCCGCGGATCTCCTCGATGAGCGCCAGCAGCCCGGGGTCGGCCGTCAGCTCGGCCTGGCGGCGCAGGCGCTCCAGGGCGTGGGCGTGCCATTCGCCCAGGTTGGCGATCCGCGGCGCCAGGCCCTTCGGGTGCAGTGAGACCCGCATGACGTTGAGCGGCGCCGCCAGCAGCTCGGGGTCGACGCCCACCAGCAGCGGCGCGATGGCGGCGTTGGCGGCCACCAGGTTCCAGCGCAGGTCGACCACCAGGGCGGGGTAGGGCTCGTGCGCCTTCAGGATCACCTCGACGGCGCGACGAGCGGCGGCCAACTCGGGCGCCTCCAGGCTGCGCTCGTGAAAGACCGGCGCGAAGCCGGCGGCCACCAGGATCACGTTGCGCTCGCGCAGCGGGATCTCCAGCTGTTCGGAGAGGTGCAGCACCATCTCGCGGCTGGGCTGGGCGCGGCCGGTCTCCAGGAAGCTCAGGTGCCGCGTGGAGATTTCGGCCTCCAGGGCCAGGTCGAGCTGGCTCATCCGCCGCCGGGTGCGCCAGTCGCGCAGGTGCTCGCCGACGGGCTTGGTGCTGGTGATCATGGCGGTGAGCTTATCCGCGCCGCGAACGGCGTCCATGACGTGCGAGGTAATGGAACCGGCGGCCGCCGTTCGCGTCGAGGTTGCGTGGGCGGCGCTCTGTCGCCATCGTCGGGACGTCGCGTTCGGAGTTCGCCATGCGTTGTCGGGAGTGGTTTGCGGTGCTGGTCCTGGCCATGTGGCCGGCGAGCGGGGCCTTGGCGGCGGACGACAAGCCGCCGCCGGGCTGGGCGGCGTTCCCGACAAGAGCCGAGCTGGCCGCCACGGAAACCGAGGCTCGGAAGACGGGCGTCTTCGCCCGCGCGGTCGTGCGTTGCAACGTGGCCGACGACGGCGCGCTGACGGGCTGCACGCTGGTGCGCGAGACACCGCTGGACGGCGGCCTTGGCAAGGGGCTGCTGGCCCTCGTCCCGAAGTATCGGCGCGTCCCGCCCGGCTCCACCGGGCCGCGGCAGCTCCACATCACCAACAGCTTCGAGCCGATGGACACGCCGCCCGATTGGCTGAAGCGGCCGACGCCCGAGCAGTTGCTCGAAGTGTTCCCGGCCGAAGCCTACAAGCGCGGGATCAGCGGCCGGGCGGTGATCAGCTGCCTGGGCACGGTCCAAGGGGCGCTGAGCGAGTGCTACACGCTGGACGAGTCGCCCGGCGGCATGGGCTTCGGCGGCGCGGCGATCGCGCTCACGCCCCAGTTCCTCATGAAGCCGGCCAAGCTGGGCGGCAAACCCGTCCAGAGCGCCATCACCATCCCGGTGTCCTTCAAGCTGGGCGGGGCGATGCCGCCCGTCGCCGACGCCAAGAAGGTGATGCCGGCGAATGTCGCCTGGGCGCTGGCGCCCACCTTCGCCGACGTTGCGGCCGCCTATCCGAAAAAGGCCCGCGCCGAAGGCAAGGGCGGCCGGGTGACGCTGAGCTGCGGCATGACCGAGGCCGGCCGCCTGAAGGACTGCCAGGTCGCTGCGTCCGAGCCTTTCGGCTACGGCTTCGACACCGCGGGCAAGTCGCTGGCCAAGTTCTTCGCCTTCGGCGTGACGAGCGACGCCGACCGCAAGGCGACGCATGACATCACCGTGCACCTGCCGATCACCTTCGATCCGACCGTGCTGGGCGCCGCCGCGCCGGCGGTGGGCAAGCCGACCTGGGCCGCGATCCCCAACGATCAGCAGATCACCGCCGCGTTCTCGGCGGTGAAGGTTCCGGGCGTGGCGCGCGTGGCGCTGGCCTGCAAGGTGCTGCCCGGCGGGACGGTGGGCGAGTGCTCAGTGGCTTCGGAGAGTCCGGCGGACGCCGGCGTCGGCGCGGCCGCGATGAGCCTCGTTCCGACCTTCCGCCTCAGCACCTGGACCAGCGAGGGCCTGCCGGTCGTGGGCGGCCAGGTGCGTATCCCCCTGCGCTACGAACCCGATCCCGCGCCCGCTCGGCCCTAGCGCCAGCCGCAGGCCACCGAGCGGACGCCGGCCAGGGCCTGGAGGCGGGCCCGCAGGTGCTCGGCGCGCTGGGCGCCCAACCCGTCGGTCTCGATCTCCAGCCGCGCCAGCTCGCCCTCGGTCTGCAGGTCGAGCCTGCGCACCTCCGCCCCTTGGACGGGGAAGGGGGCCAGCGCGCGCAACAGGCTGTCGCCGCCGGCCGCCATCTCGACCACGAACAGCCAGCGGCGCTCGGGAACGCCGCGTTTGTCCCCGCTCATGGCCGGCCCCGCAGGTGCTCCAGGCGCAGGGCCTGGACGCCCACCTGGCCGGCGAGCCGGTCGGCCGCGGCCTGGGCGGCCTCGACGCTCAGACCCCTAAGGGTGAGCGTCGCCTCCACGATCCGGCCGACGGGCTTCAGGCGCAGCGAGGCCAGTTCGCCGGCCGTGAGCGCCAGGGCGTCGTCGATGGCGGTGAGCGCGGCGCGGGCGTGCGGGGCGGCGAAGACGAAGACCTGCAGGGCCTCGGGCGGGGCGGGATCAGCCAGCGACATGCCCGTCCCTCCATCGGCTGGCGCGGCCGCCGGTCTTCGGCATCGGGACGATCATCGGAATGGTGGTGCGGATCATGGCGGGGTCCTTCTCGGTCGGGGACGGCCGCATATGAAAAAGCCCCGCGGCCTGGGGCTGCGGGGCGGTCGATCTCGAAGATCGTGGCGGCGTCTCTAGGACGTGCGCCGGCGCCCCGCGTGGCGGGTGGTAATCATCGACATCTTGATCATGGCAGCGGCGCGCAGGACTGCGGCCGCGAGGGCGGCGGTGGTCAGCGCGGCGATGGACAAGGTCAGGCTCATGGCCGGATCGGTCTCCTGCTCAACCCTGCATAACCCATCGCGCGGGCCGAGGCGACCCCCGCTGCGACGAACTGCCCCAGGTCGAAGCGGTCGCATAACGCCGCCACTCGACCGTCGGTTAATCCTCCACGGCAAAGGTGCGAGTTTCAAAAAGGAAGCGCCCGACTTGCCGACCGAGACCGACCGAGAGCCCGCTCTGGCGCCCGAACCCGTGGCGTACCGGACGACGCTGGTCGGCCTGTACCAGCCGTGGCAGCTCTCGCTGATCTTCAACCTGCTGGGCGCGGCCGCCGTGGCGGCGTTCGGCATGCCCGTGACGGCCGTGGTCTGGGGCGTGCTGTCCTTTGGCATGGACCAGGGCCTGCAGGGGCTCTATCGCCGCTGGCTGCCGCACGTCGAGACGATCTCCAAGGACGCGGGCCTGAACCGCCTGGCCGCCTGCCAGTTCGCACGCTCGATCTTCTGGACCGCGCCGGTGGTCGCCGTGGCGTGGCGGATCGGTGGGCCGGCGGCCTACGCCTACCTGGCCATGACCTGCGCGACCCTGGCCGCCACCGCCGGGGCGGTCGGCTGGATGTCGCGCCGCGTCTGGCTGGCCACCGCGGCCCCGGCGGCGGTGGGCGTGATCGCGGCGGCCTGGCCGGCGCTGCATGTGGGGCCGGCCGTGGGCCTGGCCTTCAGCGTCACGTCCTTCGCCCTGGCCTGCGCCCTGATCGTCATGGCCACCCAGCGCCTGATCGGCGCTGCGGCCCAGGACCGGGTGAACAGCAACGCCGCCTTCCGCGACCTGCAGGTCGCCCTGGAGAAGTCCGAGGAGGCCGAATTCCGCGCCGAGGCGGCCAACCGCGCCAAGAGCCAGTTCCTGGCCAGCATGAGCCACGAGATCCGCACGCCGATGAACGGGATCATCGGCATGAGCGAGCTCCTGCTCCGAACCGACCTCTCCGCCGACCAGCGCCGCTACGCCGAGACGGTCAGCCATTCGGCCGACGCCCTGCTGCGCATCATCGACGACATCCTCGACATCTCGAAGCTGGAGGCCGGCAAGGTCGAGGTCGAGGCCATCGACTTCTCGTTCCAGGCCATCGCCGACGACGTGGTGGCCCTGCTGGCGCCCCGCGCGGCCGAGAAGGGCCTGCGCATCGCCTGTTCGGTCGACGAGACCGCGCGCGGCCCGCTGAAGGGCGACCCCACCCGCCTGCGCCAGGTGCTGCTCAACCTGATGGCCAACGGCGTGAAGTTCACCGAGCAGGGCTATGTGGTCCTGGATGTGCGCGGCGAGGCGGTCGGCAGCGGCGTGCGCCTGCGGGCCGAGGTGCGCGACACCGGCATCGGCGTCACCGACGAGCAGAAGCCCAAGCTGTTCCAGACCTTCCAGCAGGCCGACAGCTCGACCACGCGCAAGTTCGGCGGCACGGGCCTGGGCCTGGCCATCTCGCGCCAGCTCATCGAGCTGATGGGCGGCCGGATCGGCGTGGCCGACGCTCCGGACGGCGGCGCGGTCTTCTGGTTCGAGCTGGCCCTGGCCGCCGGCGAGGCGCTGCCGGCCGAGGCCGCGCCGGCGCCGTTCGACATCGAGCCCGGCCCGGCGTGGGATGCCTATGTGCTGCTGGCCGAGGACAACGACATCAACGCCCTCTTGGCCACCGAAATCCTGCGCCAGATCGGCGTCGGCGCCGAGCGGGTCTCGGACGGCGCCCAGGCGGTGGAGGCCGCGGGCGGCCGGGTGTTCGACGCCATCCTCATGGACGTGCACATGCCGGTGATGGACGGCCTGGAGGCCACGCGCCGCATCCGGGCTCTGCCGGGCGCCATGGGCCATGTTCCCATCGTGGCGCTCACCGCGAACGCCATGCGGGACGACGAGGCCGCCTGCCGCGCCGCCGGCATGACTGCCTTCGTCGCCAAGCCGTTCCGTCCGGGCGAGCTGGTCGATGTGCTGTCGCGAGTGCTGTCCGGCCGCGAGGCCGACGCCGCCTAACCCGGGAAAAGCGCCATCCAGAAAAGCGAAAGGCCGCCCCATCGATGGGGCGGCCTTTCCATAGTCGGACCGCTTAGCGGCTCGCGACCCTGCCTAAGCTAGGCGCGGACCTCGTTCACGGAGGTCCAGGTCACGGTTACCGCAGTGCGGCTTTCACTATGAGACACTGGGTCACCTCCTTTCAGCTGTTGAACACGACTCGAATATGGGGTGCGTTTCGCCGATCTGCCAACGTTTCATTCCGCCGCAGCGGTCGCCGAGGCCATGAAGGGCGTCATCACGGCGCCCGCCGCCGCCTGTTCGCGCAGAGAGGCCCGGCGGCGCAGTTCGGGGATGGGCCGGGTGATCTTGTCCAGGGACGCTACCGTCGCCCGGTAGCCGGCTTCCACCGCCTCGTCGTAGGCGCCCCAGTCGCGGATCTCGATCTTCGACACGTCGGGCTGGATCAGGACGTCGGTCACCTCGCGCGCCGCCGCCAGGTCGCGGCCGGTCGAGACCGTGGCCGTGCGCATCAGGAGCGACACGATGGGCGGGCCCAGCCGCCACTGGCCCGAGCGGATCCAGCGCCAGACCGACGACGGCCGCGCCACGTCCTTGGCGGTGATGCTGCGCGCGGTGGTGACGTCCACGCCGACGATGGGGCCGAGGTGCGCCGCACGCATGATGTCGGCGGGGAAGTTCTTCATCACCGCGCCGTCCACCAGCACGTTCGGGCCGTCGGTCGCGGGCGGCATCACGCCAGGCAGGGCGATGGAGGCCCGCAGCGCGTGGCGCAGTAGGCCGCGACGGTGGAGCTGGTAGGCGCCGGTCGTGAGGTTCGACGACAGGCAGAAGAACGGCAGCCAGAGGTCCGAGATCTGGGTCTCGCCGAAGTGCTGGGCCAGCCGATCGCTCACCTTCACCCCGTGGGTCATGGCGAGCAGGGGCAGGGCGATGTCGTCCAGGGGGCTGGAGTCGACGAACGCCTCGTGCAGGCGCGCGTCCATCTCGGCCTCGGTCCAGCCCATGGCCAAGCCGGCGCCGACGATCGCCCCCATGGACGAGCCGCCGACGAAGTCGACGGGCACGTTGCGCTCGCGCAGGGCCTTGATCGCCCCGACGTGCGCATAGGCCCGCGCCCCGCCGCCCGAGAGCACCAGGCCCACCGACTGGCCGGTCAGCACGCGCGCCAGCCGCTGGAAGTCGGGCGCGGCGCCCCGGCGGACGTGGAAGATGCGCGCGGCGTTGGTCACGTCCAGCCAAGCCTCGGAGCCGTGCGGGCGCTCGGCCTCCACCGGCTGCATCAGGATCAGGTCGACCAGACCCTGGTCCATCAGGGTCGCCGCGCCGGGCGGGACGCCTTCGCCCTCGGCGGGCCGGTCGCCGCGGCCGACGCGGAACAGGCGGTCCACCTGCCGCGGCACGAACGGCGCCCAGGAGGTCTCGTCCCGCTCGGCCACATAGAGCACGAAGTCATGCACCCGCTCGACCTCGGAGAACCATTCGGTGGGCGCGGCGGCCGCCTCGGCGCCGACGGTGGTGACGGCGTAGCCCAGGGCGGCGATCTCGCGTTCCAATCGCTCCACCATCGGACGGATCGCGCCCGGCCGGCCCACCGGAATGAAGCCGAACACCGAGGGCTCGCCCACGGGCCCGCGCCGCGCGGTCTGGCGGCTGCGCAGGATCATCAGCTTGGCGAGCTCGGTCATCACCGCGCCGTCGGCCTCGCAGGCCGCGAAGAACGCCTGCTTCGGCACGGCGAAGATTTCGGAGTCGCGCAGGGCGTAGACGTCGGCCGAGTGCGGGATGCCGGCGATCAGCGCCATTTCGCCCGCGGGCTCCCCCGGTCGGATCACCCCCAGGAACTGCGGCTCCTGGCCCTCCTCGCGGCGGAAGGCGCCCAGGCGGCCGGTGCGCACCACATAGAGCTGGTCCGAGGGATCGCCCTGGCCGAACAGCTTCGAGCCGCCCGGCAGCGAGAACCAGATGGTCTCGTCACGCGCCTGCGCCTGGCGGAACAGCCGCGCCAGGGCCGAATCGACCGGAATCTCGGGTAGGGCGCCCACGACGCGGGCAGGGTAGCGCCCCGGAACCGCGAGGGCTATGGCTGCGCTCCCACCAGAAGGAGTTTGCGCATGACCAACGAGATCGCCCATCCGCTGGTGGAGTTCCCCGATGTCAGCGCCACGACTGAGCTGGTCCACATCTCGGCCACCCAGGCGGGCGCCGTCACCGTGACCATGAACCGGCCGGCGAAGAAGAACGCTTTCGAGGAGGGCCTTATCTCGGCCCTGGCCGAGGCGTTCGACACCCTGGCCGGCGCCGAGGGCGTGCGGGTGGTGTTCGTGCGCGGCGCGGGCGGCACGTTCTCGGCCGGCGCGGACCTCGACTGGATGCGGGCCGCGGTCGACCGCACCGAATCCGACAACCGCGCCGACGCCCTGGAGCTGGCCAAGATGCTGAAGGCGCTTCGCGACCTGCCGGCGCTGACGGTCGCCCTGGTCGAGGGCGCGGCGTTCGGCGGCGGGGCCGGCCTGGCCGCCGCCTGCGACATGGCCATCGCGACGGCGGACACCAAGTTCAGCTTCTCCGAGGTCAAGCTGGGCCTCGTGGCGGCGACGATCAGTCCCTACGTCATCGAGGCGGTCGGCCCGCGCACGGCCCGCGCCCTGTTCGCCACCGGCCGGATCTTCGACGCGGCCTACGCGGAGAAGGCGGGGCTGGTCACCGAGACGGTTGCCGACGTCACGGCCCTGCGCGCCGCCGCCCACCGCATCGCCACCGAGATCCTGGCCTGCGCGCCGGGCGCGGTGGAGGCCTCCAAGCGCCTGGTGGACGACGTGGCGGGCCGGGTGATCGACCGCGAGCTCCTGGAGCTCACCGCCCACCGGATCGCCGCCGCGCGGGTGGGCGAGGAGGGGCAGGAGGGCGTCCGCGCCTTCCTCGAACGCCGCAAGCCGGCGTGGGCGCAGTAAGCCGCACTTCCCAACGCTCGGGGCTGGCCCTAATCCAGCGTCATGGCCCTGCACATGATCAAGCTGGTGGTCGGCGCCGACACCATCGACGACCTGCTGGATTGGCGGAAGACGCACTACGCCCCGGGCGAGCCCTGGATCCTGCGCACGCGCATGACGCCCAAGCGCCAGGCCGAGATGCTGGACGGCGGCTCGATCTACCGGGTCTTCAAGGGCGTGATCCTGTGCCGCCAGCGCCTGCTGGCCATCAACACCGTGGGCGAGGGCGTGACGGCCCGCTGCGAGATCGTCCTCGACGAGGACGTGGTGCGCGTGGCGCCCACGCCGCGGCGCGCCTTCCAGGGCTGGCGCTATCTCGACCCCAAGGACGCGCCGCCCGACCTGGACACCGAAGCCTTCGGCGACGTCCCCGACGAACTGGCCCGCCAGCTTCGCGAAGTGGGGGCGTGGTAGCTTTACCTCCCCCGTCGCGGCAGCGACGGCGGGCGGTCCCCCTCCCGCCGCTGCGCGGGGGAGGTGAAGATCAGTCCCCGATGTTGTCGATCAGGCGCGTGCGGCCGAGGTGCGCCGCGCCCAGCACGCGGACCGGGCCGGTCGCGGGGCCGGGGCCCAGGCGCGCCAGGGTGTCCGGAACGCGCGCCTCGACGTAGTCCACCTTGCGGAAGCCGGCCGCCAGGAGCGCGGCGACGGCGGCCTGTTCGGCGGCCTCCACCGGCTCGCCCGCGCGGACTTTGGCCAGCACCTCGCGCAGCGCGGCGTTCAGCTTCGCCGCCACCGGCCGCTCGGCCTCGGTGAGGTAGGCGTTGCGGGAGGACAGCGCGAGGCCGTCCTCGGCGCGCGCCGTGGGCCCGCCCACGATCTCGACGGGGATGTCCAGGTCGCGGACCAGGCGGCGGATCACCGCCAGCTGCTGGAAGTCCTTCTCGCCGAACACCGCCACGTCCGGCTGGCACTGGTTGAGCAACTTGGTCACCACGGTGGCGACGCCGGCGAAGTGTCCGGGCCGCGCCTGGCCGTCCAGCGGCTCGGAGACGCCGGCCACCGTCACCGTCGTCGAGGCGCCTGGCGGGTACATCTCGCCCACCGAGGGGGCGAACATCAGCGCGCAGCCCGCGCGGGCCAGCAGGCCCGCGTCGCGCGCCTCGTCGCGGGGATAGGCGTCGAAGTCCTCGTTGGGCCCGAACTGGGTGGGGTTCACGAAGACGCTGGCCACCACCCGGTCGGCCTTCGTTCCCGCCAGCCGGACCAGTGACAGATGCCCGTCATGCAACGCGCCCATCGTGGGCACGAAGCCGATTCGCAGGCCCTCGCGGCGCCAGGCCCCGACCTGGGCGCGGAGGTCGGCGACGGTGCGGACGATTGGAAGCGAAGACATGGGCGCGGCTTATGGTCGGGGGCGGCTGGCAAGTCCATCCACAGGCCGCGATCATAGGCGCGTTGACGCTGCGGCGTCCGCCGCGCTCACCTGTAGCGGTTGATGAGTCGGCCTGTTCAGGCCGGCGGGGAGCTGAAATCATGAGCCAGGCCAGTGTCATCGTGGTCGGCAACGAGAAGGGCGGGGCCGGCAAGTCCACGCTCGCCATCCACATCGTCACCGCCCTCCTGCACGGCGGCGCCAAGGTCGCGGTGCTCGACCTCGACCTGCGCCAGCAGACGCTGGGGCACTTCTTCGCCAACCGGAAGGCGTGGCTGGCGGCCAACGCGGCCGAGGCGCCCATGCCCACCGAGCATCCGATCAGCTCGGCCGGCGACGCGCTGGCCAAGGCGCCCGACGCCGAGCAGCTGGCGCGCTTCGAGGAGGCCTTCGCCGAGGTGGTGGGTTCGGCCGACTTCGTGCTGATCGACACCCCCGGGGCCGACACGGCCATCAGCCGGGCGGCCCACGTGAAGGCCGACCTGATCGTCACCCCGATGAACGACAGCTTCGTCGACTTCGACATGCTGGGCGTCGTCGACCCGGTCACTCTCGACCTCAAGCGCCACAGCCTCTACGCCGAGACGGTGTGGGCCTGCCGCAAGGAGCGGGCGACACGCGAGCGCAAGCAGATCGACTGGGTGGTGCTGCGCAACCGCCTGGCGCCCACCGAGGCCCGCAACCGCCGCCGCCTGGACGAGCGCGTCTCGGCCCTGGCCAAGAAGGTCGGCTTCCGCGTCGGCCCCGGCCTGCGCGACAGGGTGATCTACCGCGAGCTCTTCCCGTTTGGCCTGACGGTCGCCGACCTCTCGACCAGCATCCGGCCGGTCGCCATGGGCCTGCAGCACGTGGCCGCACGCCAGGAACTGCGGGCGGTCATGGTCGCGCTCGGCTTCAACGGGTTGGACGACAGCGAGCGGATGGCGGCAGAATAGCTGCATGCTCTACCTCGCCCTGGGCGGCGTGCTGCTCGCGGGCTACCTCTGGCTGACCGGCGGCAAGACCCCGATCCTCAAGCGCCGTGAATGGCGCATCCTGACGGCCGCCATGGCCTTGGCCGCCTTCACGGCCGCCGCCTTCGTCGGCGTGCGGGGAGGTTGGGGCTCGGCCATCGTCCTGGTGGTGATCGGGCTGTGGCTGGCCGCCTCGTCCCGCAAGACCGCCGCCGTGGCCGCGCCGCCGCCCACGGCTCGGATGAGCGAGGCCGAGGCCCGCCGGATCCTGGGCGTCGAGGCCGGCGCCTCCCAGGCCGAGATCCAGGCCGCCTACACCCGCCTGATGCGCGCCGTGCACCCTGACAGGGGCGGCACGGCGGGGCTGGCCGCCCAGCTCAACGCCGCGCGGGACCGGCTGATCGGGCGGTAGCGGTGGAAGGAGGCGCGAAGCGCCAAGGAAGACACCAAGACCACCAAGACCACGAAGACCACGAAGGCGCCTCCGGACAGCCGACCTCCCTTGGCGACCTTGGCGTCTTGGCGGTCCTCCCCCTTCTTCGCGCCCTTCGTGGTCTTGGTGTCGAAATTTCTTCCCTCTGCGGGCGCCATGAACGTCC
>Ga0065165_1000508_pt1 | contig 59970 bp, 46 predicted proteins | sample AraplaMF_Cvi_mMF_FD_63813 | JGI IMG/M metagenome (GOLD analysis project Ga0065165, IMG submission 63813) | Arabidopsis root microbial communities from the University of North Carolina, USA - plate scrape MF_Cvi_mMF (version 2) (version 3) | ecosystem: Host-associated > Plants > Roots >...
CATACAGCGGCTTGCTGCCCGCGTGCATTACCTGTACGTGTTCGAGCGTGTTCGCGCTGCTCGATGAGCGGAACACAATCCCCGACCAGAATCCTTTGGTCGTTTCCTTACCGATGAAACGGATCGGTTTCGCGGAATCGCCTTTCGCGAGCAACACGCCGCCACCGTCGTTGATTTCGATGCGGGTATCCCGCGCAAATGCGATCACCACGCCCGGTTTGATTTCAAGCTCCGCGTTCACCGACACGTTCGCATTTACGATGTAATCCGGAATAGCCGGGTTGTTGATGCGGTCGGTCAATGTGAGTTTGGCGCGGATGTTGGCGTCGATCACGATCGGTTCAATCACCGCAGCGGTAATCAGGACTTTGTCTTTGCTCTGGCCGTTCGGATTGCTGATGGTCAGTTCCACTTCGTACTCACCCGCGACGTCGGCGGTGAAAGTTGGTTTTGCTGTGGTAGCAGATGCCAATGCGGCGGTACTACCTGCGGGCTTTTTGCTGAATGCCCAGCTGAATTCGAATGGCTTGTTCTCGCTGTCGCTGGAAGCGCTACCGTCGAGGTTTACAACAGAGCCTGCGTTTACATTCTGGTCCGCGCCTGCTTTGGCGGTCAATGTGTTGGATGGTGTTGGATCTTCGTCCTCCTTGCAGCTACCCAGCAAAAGGGCAAAGGACAAGGCTGCCCAAAGAATTCTTCTTGTTTTTAACATGGCTAATAATCCAAATGATTTAAATGAATTTCACTTCCATTTTTCAATGGCGGTGCAATTTTAAACCGATTTGGCGAGCCTGGGAAGCTCGGGGAAGCGAGTGTCGATCAACAGCGGGTTTTGTCGACAAACGCCATTTGCAGCGCCATTTAAAAGGTCAGCTTGAAGCGGCGCTGGCAGTCGTTGCGGAAGTTACGGCCGATAGGCAGCTCCTTTCCGGCGATTTCGAGCTTGTGGGAATGGTAGCTTTCGACCTTATCCACCGAGACAATGAACGACCGGTGAATGCGGATGAAACCGTCCTCGGGCAGGAGTTCTTCCAAAAGGCTGATTTTTTGTTTTGAAATGAGGGCCTTGTCCTTCAAAACGACCTTGATATAGTCTCTTAAACTTTCGATCCAGTAAATGTCGTTGACGTTCACCTTCACCATTTTACGGTCTACTTTTAAATACAAAAATACATCCTGGCTCGCCGGCGCTGCCTTTTGTGCTACGGAAACGGATTGATTGGAAATGTTCAAACCCGTAAAAACCTTGTCCATCGCCCGCAGGAAACGCTCGAATGGAATGGGTTTCAGCAGGTAATCCACGGCATTGAGGTCGAAACCCTCGACGGCGTAGTCCTGATAAGCGGTGGTAAAAACAACTTTCGGCGGGTTTTTAAGGCTTCGGAGTAGGTCGGTACCTTTCAGTCCGGGCATTTTCACGTCGAGGAACATCAGGTCGATCTTCTGCTGCTGCAACACCTGAAATGCCTGGATCGCGTCCTGGCAGCGTGCCGCGACTTCTATTTCCGCGAAATTGGCGAGATAGTTGTCCAGTACTTCGATCGCGTGGGGTTCATCGTCCACCAGAATGGCTTTCAACTTCATCATATCAGATTTCCAATCTTTTGTCAAGGTCAATTTCCAGGATCACGGCGAATACGTCTTCTTCGTCCATGATTTTGAGGTTATGGGCCGAAGGATAGAGGATTTCGAGCCGCTTACGCACATTCGCGAGGCCTATGCTCACGTGATGCGGGCGGTCGTCGTGCACGGCAGTTTCGGGCTTGCTGTTCGAGATTTTGAATTTCAATGCATTGTTCTTCACCCGCAAATCCATATTGATCCATGCCTGCCCGATCTGCTCGCTGGCGCCGTGCTTGAATGCATTTTCGACCAACGGCAATATCAGCAGCGGCGCGATGCGGTATTCCGGCGACATTCCGTTGATGCCGAAATGGATATCCAGCCGCTCCTCGTACCGTATTTTTTCCAGTTCAATATAACTTTTAAGAATGCTAATGTCCCTTTCGAGCTGCACCACCTCCGTATTGGCCTCGTAAAGCATGTATCGCAATATCTCCGCAAGTCCCATTACGACACCCGGCGATTGCGGCGATTGTTTGAGGGTCAATGCGTAGAGGTTATTGAGTGTATTAAACAAAAAATGCGGGTGCAGCTGGCCTTTGAGGAAATTCAGCTCAGCTTCCATCGCCGCCTGTCGCCTGTCGAACCACATTTTGAAAAACTTCACCGACAACGCGATCCACACGAAAATATTCGTCTGTTCGAATGCGCTGATCAGGTATGTAGGCTTGGCGAGCTGCTCTTCAAACGTCCCTTCTAGCTTTCGCCAAACGAATGTCGGATCGTTCCTTTTCACGGCATTGTAAATAATCGGGTCGGCGACGAGTATTTCCATCAACCTGAAAGCCAGCGTGGAACTGATGACGATCAGCAAAAAGAACAGTACAAACTGCACATATTTCTTGCGATCGAAATACCTGGGAATGATCACGTAGGCGATCAGGTAAAAATAGCCGATGTGTATAGGCATGAACAGGGCCACAATGCCGATCGTAAGCCAATAATCGGGCATACCTGCACCATAAATGATCGTCAGGAGCGTCAGCACGGCGAGCCAGAACAGGATATGCAGGAAAACTCTTTGATGTTTAATGTTATTCAGTACCGGGGGAACAGGGCGCATAGGAACAAAGATAACGATTTCGGAGGCCAATACAGGGTTAGAAAAGCATTGTCGACCAATGTCATACTATTGTCGACGAACGGCATTGATTGGGTAATGGACTGCTGTACAGACAAAATATCTCCGCTAACCGGTGAATCACAGGGCCGTCACTTCATAATGCAGCGATATGCAGCCTTTGAAAGATAAAATATCCAAATTAGGCCGTCAAATCAGAATTTGTATCTGCAAATATTCCCTCCGGTGGTTTTTCTACTTAGTTTTGTGGTAAAATCAAGATATTAACTAAACTGTAAAATAATGGCAACGTCAACCGAAACGTACATTCCGTACAAGGTAAAAGACATCTCGCTGGCCGAATGGGGCCGTAAAGAAATCACATTGGCAGAAGCTGAAATGCCTGGTTTGATGGCGATCCGTGCCGAATACGGTCCGTCACAGCCTTTGGCAGGTGCGCGTGTTGCGGGTTGCTTGCACATGACGATCCAAACTGCGGTTTTGATCGAAACCCTTACAGCATTGGGTGCGGAAGTTACCTGGTCATCATGTAACATCTTCTCTACACAAGACCACGCAGCAGCGGCTATCGCAGCAGCGGGAATCCCTGTTTACGCTTGGAAAGGAATGAACGAAGAGGAATTCAACTGGTGTATCGAGCAGACTTTGTTCTTCGGCGAAGAGCGTAAGCCCCTCAACATGATCCTCGACGACGGCGGTGACCTTACCAACATGGTATTCGACGAATATCCTGAGCTAATCGACGGTATCAAAGGTCTTTCGGAAGAAACTACAACCGGTGTTCACCGTTTGTACGAGCGCTACAAAAACGGAACGCTCCACCTGCCTTCCATCAACGTAAACGACTCAGTTACAAAGTCTAAATTCGACAACAAATACGGCTGCCGCGAGTCATTGGTTGACTCAATCCGCCGCGCAACCGACTTGATGCTGGCTGGTAAAGTAGCAGTTGTAGCAGGTTACGGCGACGTAGGTAAAGGTTCTGCCGAATCACTCCGTGGTGCTGGCTGCCGCGTACTCGTTACCGAAATCGACCCTATCTGCGCATTGCAGGCTGCTATGGACGGTTTCGAAGTTGTGACGATGGACGAAGCTGCCGACCGTGCTAACATCTTCGTTACGGCAACCGGTAACTACAAAATCATCACCGACCGTCACTTCCTCAAAATGCGTGACAAAGCGGTAGTTTGTAACATCGGCCACTTCGACAATGAAATCGACATGGCTTGGTTGAACAAATCTTACGGCCATACCAAATCGCAGATCAAACCACAGGTTGACATCTACAACGTGGAAGGCAAAGACATCATCGTATTGGCGGAAGGCCGTCTGGTGAACCTGGGCTGTGCAATGGGCCACCCATCTTTCGTAATGTCATGCTCATTCTCTAACCAGACGCTGGCGCAGATCGAGCTTTGGACTAACACCGCTGCTTACGAGAAGAAAGTATACGTTCTTCCAAAAGCATTGGACGAGAAAGTTGCTGCATTGCACCTCGCACACGTAGGCGCGAACCTCGACAAGCTAACCGAAGAGCAAGCTGCTTACATCGGCGTAACTGTTGCAGGTCCTTTCAAAGCAGAGACTTACCGTTATTAATAATAGGATTGATATCGAAAAGCCCCCCGTTACGCATTCGTGGCGGGGTCTTTTTTTGTCCAATGCGGCCGACATGAAATTGGCAATGCATTATGCTTCCGGCTTTCCGGATGCGGGCGGGAGCGAATCCGCAGGCCTTGCGGGCGTCGGAAACGAAATATTGTTCTCATCAAAAACCCGCTTCACTACCTTCATCGCAGCACTTTTCGCCGGCCCAGGCCCGGTTTTGTCCTGTCTGATCCAGAATAGTATTTCAAAATCGATGCTCTTTTCGGTGAAACGTGTGAAGTTGAATTCGACCACCTTCAGAGGATCGATGAAATCGAGCTTCTGAATGACGCTCAGTGCGAGGTTTTCTACCAATGCGAGGTCGTCGCGGTAACCAATGCTGCCCTCCATCCGTACACGTCTTTCCCCGGAATGCGTGAAATTCACGATCGGTTTCTGGAAAATGTCCTTGCTCGGCAATTCCACCTGCTGTCCTTCGAAGTTATCCAGCTTCACGGAACGCAATCCAATGGAGAGCACCTTGCCGGTATAGCCATTCGTTTCAATAACATCCCCTACCTGAATCGGCCGCTGGATAGCGATGAACGCGCCGGAAATGAAGTTGGTCGTAAGGTCCTGGAATGCAAAACCGAGTGCTAATGCCAGCACGCCGGCACCGGCGAGTAAGGACGTCACTGTCTTATCCAATCCCAGCACACCCAATGCGAAGAAGAAGCCGGTAGTGATAATGGTAATGCGCGTAATCGTCGAAATCAACCCCACCAGCGCCACGTTCTGCGACGCGTGACCCAGTATACGCTCGATAAACTTCCCGCCCAGCCTCGAAAGAAACCTGAAAACGACCAGGATCAGAATGGCGATCAGCAGGTTGGGCAAAAGACGGTAAGCCTCCACCGTCCAGCGGTCGAGCTTGATGGCAAACGGTTCTACTATTTTGGAGATCTGTGCAAAAATCATGAGTACTATTAATGCGGCCGGTCTATCGAACTATTAAGGGACCGGCTCTCTATAAACAAGGCAAAACTCCGAAATGTTGTGTGTTTTGCAAAAATACCTGTTGTGAATTCCGGATACCGATCCACGCCATTTTGGCCGAAGGCTCTGTGAGCCATGCCTTTCGCCCATCGCTTTTCCTGCACCCCCGAAGCGCTCTTATGTTTGGAACCGTTTAAAATCAATTCATTTACACTTAAATAGGAAATTTATGAAACTACTTCGAAGCACTCCAACTTTCATTAAGGGCATCCTGATCGCGGGCATGCTGGGTTCCTGCCAGAACGAGGATGATACCGCGCTTGTGCCTCAGGTCCCAACTAATGTGTCAGACCAAAATGCGAGAACTGCTGCGGCTGCGGGTCTTTTAATTAAGGATGGTGAGATTAGTCTGTCTTATCAGGGATCAGGCCTTTTAACAAAGGAAATTTATGCCACTGCCTACGACGAGTTCATCTATGCGCCACAACTGATCACGGCCAAAGGGTATAAATATGGTAACCCTTCAACAGAATACAAATACACCCTCGATGCGTCCGGACGTTGTGTTCAGCTGGTCACAAACTGGGAGACGTACATATTCGAATACAATACCAGCGGGCAGCTCACAAAATGGTACAATAAAAATAAGCCGAATGAGCGACGAACACTTACGTATACGACGGATGCCACTGGCTGGAAAAAATCCCTGAGCACGGTAACATTCTATGATGAATCGGGGACGAAAACCAGGGAACTAAAATTCAGCTACGGTACAACAGGGGTTCTCCTCGACAAAGCTCCCGTAAGTCCGGATGTACTCCCTACCGGAGTCAGCAGACACTTACCAATTTTCGGGATTTTCAATACCAATCTTGTTAAAACCCTGATTGAAGACAAATATCTTTTGAACGGTCAAAAACTATCCAGTACCATATACCAGCATAGCTACACGCTTGACTATGCAGGTAAGGCCACCAATATTACCGTGAAGAAAGTCAATGGCACGCTGGTCTCCTCGACGGACAGAAAATATTCCGTCCCAAGCTATAACTTCTGACAACTCCGCATAAATATGGCCCGCCACTAAGCGGGCCATATTTGTGTGCATCAAAGTCTGCTACATTCTTTCCAGCAACTCCTTCTTCTTTATCCTAAATTCCTCCTCCGTAATCTGCCCTTTCTCGAAAAGTATATTCAGCTTCTCTATCGTAGCGATCACGATGTCTTGCGGGTTTTTCGTCCCCGAACTCAAATCATTATTGGAAACAACGTCATAAGGCATTTCAGGCGTGGAACGCTTGGGTGCATCGGGGTCCGAGACCACTTCGAGTGCCGACAAATCCACCTGTCCTTCCTGGCTCGTAAACCGATAAGACTTCACAGTACCCTGTTGCTGCGAAATGCCCGTAATCTGATGATGCTTCGTGTCGTAGATCGTCCGTTTACCCTCGTCCTCGATCACCAACCTATGGACTGGCGCAAAATAGGCATAGCGAAAATTGTTCTGCGAACCGCTCGACGTGGGGGTACCGAAGATCGCCGGCCAGGAGCTACTTGGTTCACTGAAAAACCCGTTTCGCGTACTTGGGTGCTTGCGCAGGCCCTCAGGCGAATCGGCTAGCGGATCATCATTGATTTCGAATAACAGCGTCGTAGTGACCAGCTCGGAAAGTTCGTTGCATAGTTTGTCGACAGTATCACGAAGCGAATTGTTAAACATATCGCCCACCATCGTCATTCCGCCCTTCATCCATTGCCCCTGTCCTCCAAGCTCCGGCAGGTTGAACTGGGCCATCGTACCATTACCTCGGATAATAGCCTTCAAAAGCGACTCTACCGTTTCGGGCTGCAAGTTATATCGGGCAGCAATTGCACTCACTTGCTCCTGTCCGTCTGCGCTTAGTGTTTTCATGGGATTGCGTTTTGAAAAAGCATCACAAAAACAATGCCATAAGCCCCCTTCTAAACCGGCAACACACTCAGCACTACCATTCACGCATCGGATTTCCGGCGACTTCTACAAGGAAATTAAGTTTGAATCGACATCAGTCAATTTATCTAATACTTAATCACGAAACGTTATGAAAAAAATTACATTAAACGGAAATCTGCTGAAAGTGATGACATTAGTCACACTGCTGGCCAGTTGTGAAAATGAAGATTTAGTAACACAAACTCCGGAAACTGCTATTACATCCGAAGATCATAATGCTAAAACTATTTTTACGCCCCTATTATTAAAAGAGGGAGCAAATGAGTTGGAATATTACGGAGACTACGATGTAAATAGAGGAAAGCTCAAAAAGCTAACCAATATACCGGAAGGTGCCTTTACAGAATATCAATATAGCGGGCAAACTATTATAGCACAGCGAAGATCTATTGGCTCCAAATCACTCATTTACCAGGTAACATATCAACTGGATGGCCTCGGTCGCTGTGTCGAGAGCCTGAGCACTGAAACCAACAAATCTTTAAAATATGAATATGGTCAACTAGGCAGATTAATGAAAGTTTACAACAAGGCCAATCCAAATGAGCGAATGGAATTTGGGTACGAACAGAGTGCCATAACTTCTTTAAAAAGCATTAACTTTTTCAACCAGGCAAATGTGCCTACGAAAGAAGTCAGTTTCAGCTATGTCGTTTCGGGGGGAAATCCAATGGAAAACAAATATCAGACCAATCCGGATGCCCTAGAAAAAACAGGCAAATATCTGCCCATATTCGGAAGTTTCCACTCTTACTTGCCAACTTACGAATCGACAAAAAATCTACCATGGAATGGGGAATCGTTTCCAGGGTACAATCTTACATACGTTTTCAATGCAAGCGGATATGCTAAGACAATCAATTCAACAAACAGCATGAATGGCTTGAACATCATCACAAGCCGCACATACACCACTCCTAAGCTATAAGCGAGTAACATACTCATAATTTAAACCGCTCATCTATCAGATTTCCTACCATTTCCGTTAATCATCTTAATTTTTAAGCATACCAACTATTTCACACATTAATCTCAAAATGTTATGAAAAAATTACACATTACAGGAAATTTGTTAAAAGCATTGATACTCGGCGCATTGATGACCGGCTGCCAGAACGACGACGTACTGTCGCCGCAAGAAACTGCGGGTGTGACCGTAAATGATGAAAGCGCCAAGATAAATGCGGAGCTAAAATTAGTGAAAGAAGGTCTTACAACCCTGCAATACATCAAACAGGGCCGCTTTACAGGCAAACTTTCAAAAGTGTCCGAAACTGCTTACTACACCCAATACACGTACGACGACAGTACCGGCGATCTCTGGGTTACCAGCAAACGCTATAATAAAAGTACTAATGCCTTAGTGGAAGAAATAAAGTATAAAATTATTAATGGGCGTTGTACTACCAGCATCAACCTAACTACCAACTGGACATCCCAATTTGTCTACAATGAAGTCGGCCGCTTGAACGAAATCAATTTATCGTCCGGATCGCTTAGTCAGAAACAGGTATTTACCTACGATTACAACTCGACCACTGGCACGGAACGCCTTAGACAGGTTGTCAAATCTACCCCTGCCGGCGCCTATCAACAGATCAATTTTCTTTACACGATCGGTGTACTCCCCGAAAAGCCCGATAAATACCCCCTAAACTCAGAACATCTTGGGCTCGACAGATACCTGCCTTATTTTACAAAATTCAGCGACGTACTTATACAACAAGTTCAAATTACACCACTTCCATATACGAATCAGGCAAAACCATATTATCGGTACTATTATAGCATCAATACAGATGGTTACGCCACGGGAAGAAATAAGGAATATTTCCCATTGGGATATGGTAATGAAGCCGGGAAGCTAGGATTTTATGGCGCGTTTGATTATTCAACAAACTGGCAGGGAATATAATTAATGCTTCAAATTTAGTATCGGGGTTGCTGACATCAGCAATCCCGATATTTTTTTAATACGAAAAAACACTGCAGAGTACGATCCGGCAATTAGCTCATTACAACCGATAGCAAATCGAATTTTATTTAGAAATTACATCTACCGTAAATTTGAAATGTAAAACAATTTATCCATTTTTTATTTTTAAATTTATGAACAACATTAAAATCTCCGGAATTTCATTAAAATGCCTTCTGGCTGTCGGGTTGCTAACGGCTTGTAATAATGACGAGGCAATTACACCGACATCAACGACTGGCACTTATATTAACAATAACAATGCCAAGTTGTCACCACTAACCAGATTAACTAATGATAATGGTCGATCGATCCAGTATGTAAAAAGCGGGAAATTTTTCGGAAAAGTATCAAGGGTAAATGAAGCTCCTTGGAGTGGTTATTACCTAACATATGCTTACGACGATAGCAATCCTAGCGAACTATGGATAACCAGGAAAATGTATAAGAGCTCTACCAACTCATTTATCAAGGAAGAAAGATATAAAGTTATCAATGGGTTATGCACTCGTCATGAAGATGACTTTGGGGTTATTCATACATATGCCTATACACCCCAAGGCTACCTGGATGAAGTCATATATACTGTTAGCGGACAATTAAAGGAATCCTGGAAATATGTATATTCTTATACTGGCGCTGGACAGACATATCGCCTAAATAAAATTGAGCGTAAGGACGCCGGTACACCTTGGATTAACTATCATTTTACATATAAACAAGTTCAAGACAAGTATCCTCTGAATAATCCTTTAAATTCCGAAGATGGCAACGTAGATAAATATTTGCCATTTTTCGGAAAGGGTGGCGATCTTTTGATTGAATCAATTGTTGAAGAAAATCTGTTAAAAAATACAAGTGTGCAAACATTTTATACTGGTCATATAGTAGATAGCGATGGACTTGTAACTTCCCGAGAAATGGTAAAATACGCCACAGTATACCTCGAAACGTTTAAATATTCCAGCACCACCTGGCAGGGACTTTGATCCAAAAAACAACAAGATCAATAGCTTAAACTCCGACTGCCCCGCGGGCCGCCCAAACGGCCCGCTTTTCATCTATGCACCTTCTCAATTGCATCCCACTTTCTCTCTAACTCAACATTCTCCCTCACAGGCCCCTGCCCTTTCACCATTTCCTCTGCCGCACGCAGCCTGTCCGCGGTTAATGGGTGGGTACTCAGCAGTTTCAGGCTTTCCACATCGCCATGCGCGCTTTTGAGCACGGTAAACAAATCCACAAAGCCTTTCAAATCCAGTCCGTCGGCTTTAAAAATGGCCATGGCTTTTTGGTCGGCTTCGGTTTCGAGCTCTCGGGAGTAAGTAAGATTGGCTAGCATATTAGAATTGTCGGCCAGAACGGTGACTACGCCGTTGATGTCGTTCAGCAGCAGCGAAAGGAACAAATAACCGCCCAGGCTTCGGAAAATATTGCGGAGAGAGTGCCGGTAATGCACGTGTGAAACTTCGTGGGCGAGCAAGGCGGCGAGCTCTTCCTTCGTATGCATTTTCCGAAGGATGCCGTCGAACACCACAATGCGTCCGCCGGGCAAGGCAAATGCATTGACTTCCTTGTCCTTCACGACTGTTATGCGTATAGGATAGTGCGTTTTAAAGTCAATGGCCTTGGCAAAATCGTTGGTGGCGGCTGTCAGACGCTGATCTACCTCGTAGGCATGCATCATATTTTCGTACATCGTGTCGCCCATTTTCACTTCGGTACTAACAGGGAAACGTGCCGCGACGGCACCGGCCAGCCAGGGCAGCCCAAACCAGTAGCCCAGGCCCATCAGCATCAAAACAACCAGAGCCATGCCAACGATAGTGGTATTATTCAGCTTGAAAATATCCGTGATTCGCCTTCTGAAAAATACTTTTTCCGGATAACGCATTTTAAGTGTCCCGGGCAGACTGTCCTCCTTGCATTCAACGGTTTGCTGCGGAAATTCCCCGTAACGGAAAATGAATAGGTTACTAAAATTCTCGTCCGTCGCAATGCCCGGCAATGCCCATCGCACCGAAGTGAGCTCACCCGAGGGATCACGGTAATGAATGAGCCAGTGATCGGGCATGAGGGTGAGTGTCGCGTCGTGCGCGATGGACAGTCGGCCGTCGTGGTAACGGACACTAAAATTGTACATGAAGGCAGTAAAATCGGTTAAACAATCCCAATATCGATCATATCCGCGAGATCTTCACCGGTTGCGTCGGTATAGTCGGCCTCGGTTTGAATGATTGCATCGACATCCAGCGGTCCGTCGATATGGATATTTGAAAACACAAATTGCATAGTGCGCACCATCGCCCAGGGCGTAGCCAGACCCAAACTGAGGACGACGATCAGCACATTCACGATAAGAAGTTTGAAATATCCCCCGGCAGTAGCGGTTGAGCGGAAAGCCAGCCGCGTTTCGCCCTGGTACATCCGGATATTGTTCACGTAGTAATTGAAAAGATCTTTTACCCACCAGAAACCGTAAATCCCGAAAGTCAGCAGCGTCAGGAAATAGCCCTTTATATTAAGCCAGAAAAAAGCTCCGCCTTCGCCTTCATATGAAAATGTAATGTTCCCGAACCGCAGGTTTTTGAAAATGTATTTCCGAAGTTCGATCACAAGCCATGCACCATAAATACCAAATGTGACGAGGGTAATGATACTTCCGATAATGAACGTATTCAGTAATTCCTTCCTATCGCCCCGGTAACCAAAATGAATGCCCCGCCACGATGATCGCGAAGCTCGGTAACGAAGCGCTCCATGAATAGCGATCGGAACGAGTAGCAGCAAACCAATGTAGAAAACAGCAAGGCCGAGAAACAAAATGGTCGGTTTCTGTGTGGCTATTGCACCAAACAAAACGCCATAAAGCACGAGGAAAATCCCGATGGCTTTGATAAAACCGACAAACATTTCCTTACCCGTTCCATGAAACGTGAAACGGCTTCCTTCGAACTCGGATTCCTCATACATGTATTTCAACAAAGCGGCCCTTGCCCAGGGGTAGTAGAGCCCGAACGTCACTATAGTTAAAAGAATATTGACGATGTAAATGCCGAAGAGTTTAGCTCCTTCCCCATGAAAAGTGAGCTGGCGGGTTTCTTGCTGTTCCATTTAGTTAGATTTGAATTTGAAGAAGGTCAAATATAAAAATTTCAACGTGCTATTATATGAATAGCATGTTATCAGGCACAAAAAAGCATGTTGTCATTTACCTTCCGGCACAATTATTTTAGTAATTGACTGACATTCATTTCATCAAAAAACTGGAAATCATGGATATTTATCAATTGGCAAACGAATACCTGGGCGCTCTGGATGGCGGTGGCGATCCGCGCGAAACGCCCCCGTTCGATCCGCGACCGGAGGTTCCATCGCCTGATATACCCGAGGAAACCCCGCCTTACGAGAAGGAACCCGAAACGCCGCCGGTAGAGCCGCAGCCCGAGCTGCCGCCCGTGGAACCCGTCGTTCCCGAAGTGGAGCCGCTACCGGGGGAAGAGCCTGGTATACCGGCATTTAAGTAACCGAATTTCACAAACTGTACTATTTTGAAGTTTTTCATAACAAAGCAGTTATCTTTCAAATTGCTGTCACAAAAACTACTACAAAAATTGTAGCCGAAATTAAATTCGTCGTATCTTCACTCAAATTTCTTTGTAGACCCGACGAATGGCTAAAATTTTTACACTCTGTTTTTTACTCATCTCCTTCTCTATTCAGGCACAGTCGAATAAGCTACTCCCCGGAAAGATCGAAGCAGAAGAATTCACGGCAATGAATGCTGTTGGCACTGAAAGCACTTCGGATGCCGACGGAGGCCAGAATGTGGGCTGGATTCAGGATGGAAGCTGGATGGATTATGCCGTCCAGGCGCCGTCGGCGGGCTACTACACGTTCAGATTCCGCATTGCGAACGGGTACAGTCCCGAAGCGACGCTGGTTTTGAAATCGGCTAACGGCACTTCGCTCGGCCGAATCGTACTCCCGCAAACCGGCGGTATGCAAGGCTGGCAAACGGTTTCGTTCATCGCATTACTTCCACAAGGCAGCCAAGTAATTCGCATTTTTGCTGAAAAAGGCGGTTGGAACTTCAACTGGTTCGAGGTTAGCGCCTCGCGCGCCATAGCAGCCGGGAAAGTAGAAGCGGAAAGCTTCGATGCCATGTACGAGGTGCGCACGGAAACTACCGGCGACGAAGGAGGCGGCCAGAATGTCGGTTATATCGACGATAACGACTGGATGGACTATAACATCAGCCTCGCGAATGCACGCGATTATGAAATGCAATTCCGCGTCGCCAATGCTTATGGAAACGGCGTCATCGAGATACAGAATGCCGCAGGTATTGTGCTCGGACAAGTAAGTGTGCCCCAAACAGGCGGCTGGCAAAACTGGGTGACCATCACTACCACTGTTCCCCTTCCCGCAGGCAGCCAGGTGATCCGGCTTTTTGCACGAAGCGGGGCATTCAATTTCAACTGGTTTGCATTTGTCTCCGCCAGCGCCCGCATCACGGGCACGATCCTCCCTGCGAAGCTCGAAGCAGAAAGTTTCAATGATTCTTACAGCGCACAGCTTCAAAATACCGAGGATACCGACGGCGGCCAAAATGTAGAGTGGATCCAGGACAATAGCTGGATGGAGTATGATGTACACGTTCCGGCGGCAGGTATTTTTACATTCAACTACCGCATTGCCAACGGGTACAGCCCAGAGGCCACGCTTGCCTTGAAAAACAGTGATGGTGCAGAGCTAGGCAGCATTTTATTGCCTCAAACGGGCGGAATGCAAGGTTGGAAAACCGTAAGCATGCTGGCATCGCTTCCTGCCGGAAACCAGAGGCTAAGGGTTTTCGCCACCAAAGGCGGCTGGAACTTCAACTGGTTTGAGGCCAAAGAGTCGCGTGTATTGACAAGCCGGATAGAAGCCGAAACATTCGACGCTGCATCGGACGTGCGCACGGAGGTTACCGGTGATGTAGATGGAAACATCAATGTAAACTATATCGACGATAACGACTGGATGGATTACAATGTGAATGTACCAACGGCCGGCACCTACACGATCAATTTCAGGGTTGCCAACCAATGGGGCAATGGTCATATTCAGTTTAAAAATACAAATGGCACCGTACTCGGCAGCGTCGATGTGCCGCAAACCGGCGGTTGGCAAAACTACACCACCGTCCGCACGACCGTTCAGCTGGAAGCCGGCAGCCAGATCTTCCGGATTTTCGCCGACCGCGGTGCATTCAATTTCAACTGGTTTGAAGTAATCCCCGGATCCGTTCAGGGACAGTCGGTGATTACCTTTGAAGCGATTTCAGACAAAAATCTAACCGATGGTTCATTCAACCTGACCGCCAGTAGCACGAACCCGGAAACACCTGTTCAGTTTACTTCTTCCAATCCTTCGATTGTATCTGTTTCGAATGCTACCGGTATCTGGAAGGCAATCATTCATACTGCCGGACAAGTGACTATCACAGCCTCGCAGGCTGGCAATAACAATTATCTGACGGCCGACAATGTAGCCAGGACATTTACAGTTTCCGATAACTCAAATCCCAATAATCCGGCCCTCGGCACCAAAATCCCGATCGATCCGAAACGCTGGTACCAGCTCACCAATGCAGCCAACGGTCTCGAAGGACTGTTCGACGGCAATACCCAGGAAAATGTGCTTACCGGCTGGGGTAAGGTGATCAATAATTACGAAGCTTACTATCCGCTGAAAGAAGGGGAGCAGATTACACTTAATGGCGTCAAATTCTTTGATTTCACCGGTTCCGCGCAGGATTTCCCGCTGGTACTTTCGGTTATCACAGATCAATGGGAACGCATTCCGGTCGCTACATTCACGGGCGAAATTTACAACGGCTGGGTAGGCCCCTACCCCGATCGCCAGCTATCCGGCGACGCGCAGTTCAAACTCGATCAGCCGATGAGCAACATCCGGTACCTGGTGATGACAATGTCCAACACATTACCAACGGAAATCGAGTTCTACGGAAGCTACACGCCGGGAACCGAAACCCCGAAACCGGCCCGGACCAAGCACATTACGCTGAATGATATGCTCGGCGTGAACGGATATGAATGGTATTTCCAGGATGGCGTGCATACCGAGTCGCTGGTGGAAGCCAAAGTTCAGGTAGCCAAAAGCTTTACAGGCCTGCGGCATTACATGGATTGGGAAAAACTGGAATCTTCGGAAGGTGTTTATTCCTACAATCCTACGTTGAGCGGAAGCTGGAATTACGACCTGATTTACCAACGTTGCAAACAGGAAGGCATTGAGGTACTGGCTTGCCTCAAAACGCAGCCCGCCTGGATGCGCGAGACTTATCCCGAAGACCAGCGCGACCCCGAAAACGTGCCGGTACGCTACGGGAAGAACTTCGCAGATCCCCTTTCTTACATCGAGCAAGCCAAAGTTGCATTTCAATATGCGGCGCGTTACGGAAGCAATACCAATGTGGATCCCTCGCTGTTGAGCGTTTCGACGACTCCGAGATGGACGAATGACCCTGTTAACGAAGTAAAAATCGGGTTGGGATACATCAAATACATCGAATGCGACAATGAGCGCGACAAATGGTGGAAAGGCCGCAAAGGTTACCAGACAGCCCGTGAATACGCCGCTAATATGTCGGCATTCTACGATGGCCACAAGAACACGATGGGTGCCGGCGTAGGTGTTAAAAACGCCGATCCTAACATGAAAGTGGTCATCGCCGGACTCGTTACCGGCCCCGATTTCGTAAAAGGAATGGTAGACTGGTGCAAGGAGTTCCGCGGGTATAATGTCGACGGCACCGTGAATCTCTGCTGGGATGTGGTGAATTTCCACCTCTATACCGACAACGCATCGTCGAGCCAGAGCGGCACATCCACCCGCGGTGCGGCTCCGGAGGTAACCAATGCCAAACAGATCCTCGAAAATTTTGTAAAAGTAACCCGCGAGTTATCGAACGATCTTCCCATCTGGAACACCGAAGCCGGTTACGATGTACATCAGGACAGCCCGCTGAAAGCCATCCCTATCGGCAACAAATCTGCATTGCAAACGCAGGCCGACTGGATATTGCGTACATCGCTGTTCACCGCCCGCAATGGGGTTGAGAAACTGTTTTTCTACCAAATGTATGACGACAACGGCAGCGGCGGAATGTTCGCATCCGCAGGGTTCGTCAACAATGACCAAACCCGCCGGCCATCTGCCGATTATTTCCTGCAAACACAGAAGCTATTCGGCCAATACGAATACAAGGAAACAATCAACAACGACCCGATCGTGGACCGTTATGAACTGAATGGTAAATCCCTCTTCATTCTGACCGTACCTGATGAAGTAGGAAGAACAGCGGAATATACCGTCGATCTGAACCAGTCGGGCGTTGCGCGCATTTACACGCCGGCCGCCGGTGCAGACAACATGGCGATGGCCGAGCTGCCGATCGTGGATGGCAAAGTAACCGTTACGGCTGGAGAAACGCCGATTTTCGTAATGGCAGCCGATGGCCAGAATGCGAGGCAGGCCGCGACAGAAATGGCAGCGCCAGTGACAAAGGAAGAAGTATCACTGCATGCCGAAGCAAAAGTTTACCCCAACCCTACTTCGGACTTTGTCAGCATTGACCTCGCCAACGAGAAAAACGGCCAAATTGAAATCCGCATTTTCGATGCGAAATCGGGAACGCTCTACAAGAATATGCTGGTAAATAAAACAGCAAACCGATTCTCGCACCAACTGAACATTACGCAGTTGCCTGCCAGCATTTACATTATCGAAATCAAGCAGGGCAATGACCGCGCATTCCGCAAGATTGCCAAGGTTAACTGACACGGAACATCATAACAAACCAAAGCCCGGATTGTTAAGTCCGGGCTTTTGGTTTTAATCGAGGTAAGAAGCGCCGCTCATGCGCCGGTTCCAGCGCCCGCCGGTTTCCAGCCTGGCTATATTAAACTTGTCGCGATACTCTTTCGGCGTCACGCCTGTACTTTTCTTGAACAGCTGCCGAAAAGATTTCAAATCGTTATACCCCGAATTCAGCATGACTTCCAACACACTCTGGTCCGTTTGCGCCAACAGTTTCTTCGCCGCCTCGATACGCGTCCGCTGCAAATATTCAATGGGCGTCACACCAATTGCCTGTTTGAAACGCCGCACCACATTTCTCCGGCTGGCCGGGATGTCCTGAATGAGTACTTCGATGGTACTGCCCTCCTGGTATTCCTTCTCGATTTTTTGCTGCGCCATATTCACCAGTCCGTCGCCGTGGTTTTGGGGCGGCGCGAATGTCCCGAAATAGGTCTGCTGTTCGCGATCCATATCGATGGCAAACATTTTGGCGGTCCGTAATGTCAGGTCCTTTCCGCAAAAGCGCTGTATCAAATACAACATCAGATGGAAGCTGCTGGTGGCGCCTCCGCTTGTAAAAATCCCCTTATCTTCCGTCACCACCGCATCGCTTTTCATGATAACGTCCGGAAAATTAGAAGCCAGCACCTCTGCCGCGTCGATGTGCGTGGTGGCGTGCTTGCCGTTCAGCAGGCCTCCTGCCGCGAGCAGAAACGCGCCTGTGCAGAAGCTCGCGAGCTCAGCGCCATTATTATATTGCTCCCAAAGCCAGGGAATGCAGCATTGATTGCTCATAATAGAAAGCTGCACATCTCCCGAGCCGAATGCGGGCACGAAAATGAGGTCCTGTCTGGTAAATTCGTTGATCGATTTCATCGGGTAAGCTCCATAAAACTTACCGGGTTCAGGGTCCGGCGAAAACAACGTAATATTGAAAAAGTGCGGCTGATTGGCCCGTTCATAGAAGCTGTTCACCGATTCGAATACGTCGAGGATCGCTGCCACGCTCAATAATCGGTGCCGATTGGTAATTAATAGTCCTAGTTGTAACATGTTGTTGATGGTTTAATCTTTGACATTCAGGCCAAAGCGGGCACCAATATAGAAATTTTGTCCCAAATACCCCTCCCGATTGGCGTTTAAAGCAATTGCTTCCCATCCTCTTTTTGTTAAATTTTGAGTAATTATATTAACAATTATTTGCCATGAAGACACGAATGCGCTCGAACGTGCTCGCATACCTTTCGTGGCAAACTAAATCTGAATCCCTATGAGCAAAAGTAAATTTGAAACATCTCTGGAAGCTGGTGTACATCGTCAACTGCAAGCGTTAACCGGCACCTGGCAGGGCACCACCAAAACCTGGTTCGAACCCGGCGTCCTCGCCGACGAATCCGAAATGAAAGGCACTATCAAAGCGATCCTCGGCGGCAGCTTCCTTCTGCACGAATACGAGGGCAGCCTCAACGGCAAACCATTCCAGGGCATCGCCATTTACGGTTTCGATATTCCCAACAGCAACGCGCAGGCATTCTGGATTGATAGTTTCCATATGGGTACGGGCATGATGCTCTCCAACGGCACGCCTACCGGGAATGGTTTTTCGGTCCTGGGGCAATACAGCGTCCCCGAATACCCCGCCCCCTGGAACTGGCGTACCGTTGCAGAGCTGACGGATCCGGATACATTGATCATTACGGCTTACAACATCTCGCCGGAAGGCCAGGAAGACAAGGCGACCGAGACGATTTACAAGCGCATTGGCTAATCACGCATTTGCGCCAGTTCATTCTGGATAAAGTTCTGCAATTGCTCCTTACTGGGCAGGTTCACGACATATTTACTTACAAACAATTGCATATCGCTGTCCGCAACAGCATACTCAACCAGTGCCCGGTTCTGATCCGTCACCAGCAATAACCCCACTGGCGGATTATCGTCCCGGGCCATAATTTCTTTCTTGTAATAGTTAATGTAAGTTTTGAGCTGGCCTATGTGTTCATGCCTGACCTCGTTGGTTTTCAGCTCGATTAAAACATGGCATTTCAAGATGCGGTGATAGAATACGAGATCGACAAAAAAGTATTCATCCCCGATGATGATCCGCTTCTGCTTGGCTTCAAAGCAAAAACCATGGCCCAGTTCAATCAGGAACGCTTCCAGGTTATCAACAAGGGCTTGTTCCAGATCGTTTTCGTAGACTACATCCTTGGCTTTTAAACCAAGAAACTCGAAAGTGAAGGGGGATTTGATAATATCGGTGATGCAGGGGCGCTCTGCATGCTCCTCCACACTCCGAGCCAACGCTTCCGGATCGAGACTAATACCTGAACGTTCGTAATAAAGGGTATTGACTTGCCTTTTCAGTTCGGCCACGCTCCAATTGCCCATCACGCATTGCCGCTCGTAGAATGCCCGCTTTTCAGGCTCTTTTATTGGAAGTAATAAAGCAAGATGTGAAAACGACAATCTCGAAAGCAGCATTTCCGCATCGATTGAGAACTTGGTACTTTGTTCATTTACCACATCGTTAACCTTGTCCAACCTGGCTGGCAGGTCATTTAACCTCACAGAGGGCATGCTTTTGAATTGGGCAGACAGTGTCTGCCCAATTTGGGGATACGTAAAATAGAACTGCCTAAACAATTTGAGGCTTCTTACACTAAGCCCCGCCGCATCCAGAGCTTTTGCCAGCTCTTCGATTAGCCGCTGCCCATACTTTGCGCGGTCTTCGCCATTTTGCTCGAATTCGACGATATGAAAACCAATCAGCCAGTTGCGAATCGTCAAGTACCGGTTAATGGCTTTTGAAGCACTTTGTTGGAGAGTAAAATTGGTTTCCTGAATCGTCGATACCAAAGAATTGAAATTCGTCATATTGATGAAGTTTTAAGATGAGAAAAAGGCGAATATCTGTTTATTCAAACTCGCCGCTCAAATCCGATTCTCCAATGGTATGACTTTATGATCCTGAGGCCTGTAAAACTCCAACAGGTAGGTCAGCTCTTCATTTCGAAAACTATAGAAACACAAAAAAGATGACCACCGGTCGAGCGAATGGTCATCTGGGAATTTTAAGCGATTGCGACAGTCGTGGTATCAGGTTTCAGCGTAATAGGCTCCGGCGTATCCGGCACGGCGTCGCCCACTACCGGGCCGTTGTGCGATAGCTCGCTACCCTCCTTTTTGGACTTCAAAATGGGCCACAGAAACTGGGCGTACCATTCCTCTTCCTGGTAATGCTTGATGCCGTACGACGACGGGTATTTGCGGGTAATGATGCCGGTCCCGAAAATGATATCCCAGAGGAAGAACATATTACCGAAGTTGCCTTTGTAATAGCCTATCCCGTCGTCGGTCGTGTCGGCGTGGTGTGCATGGTGTGTGGCAGGAGTGGAAATCAACCTTTCCAGTACCCAGCCGATCGGTTTCAGCCATTTGATCTCATAGAAAGGCTTGTCCCAGGGAATGCTCGAATGCGCGCCGGTAGTGATGAACGATTTGATCACTTTCACAAACAAGGCCGCATAGCCCAGGCCCAGGTAAGTAAGTGCGATGGTCAGGTAGGTTTGTGAGAAAAACAGTGTGTAAATCACATTCTGCCTGCTCGCCATTGCCATTCCCATGTAATTGGCGGAGTGGTGCGTGCGGTGAAAGCGCCAAAGCCAGGGCACCTGGTGATGCAGGCGGTGGTACCAGTACTGCGTAAGGTCATCGGCCACAGCAATGATCAGGAACGCCCACCAGAAGGGTACCCATTCGAATGCATTTTTCGCTTCGGGCAAGACCAGCGGCAGGAATTTCAATCCGAAATAGGCAACAAACGGCCTGATAATGAGCTTAGGAACGACAAAGCAGACAATATCCAGAATCCGCTCGTTTTTCGTCCATTTGTTTTCGTACAAGCCCGCCGCAAACTCGATCACACCCAGCACGAGCACGATCACCGGCAATCCCCAGCTGCTCAGGTTTTTGAAAACCGCCTCGATGAATGCGGGGGCCTTGAAAGGAAATTCGTTACTGCCCTCCCACGGCCGATAGCCGAATACCTGGAAGCTGGCAAACATCAAAACGATAGGTGCGAGGTATAGCACCACGCTAATCAGGCCGTCGCGGGTAATTTTCCGGGCCAATGCATTATCCACTTTCATGCGTGATAAATTTTTACGGTGAAATGAGCGATCAAATAAAGAATTTCCACGCCAGCCAAATACCTCCGGCGATCAATACAAAGGGAATTAATGTAAGCAGAATGCCGACGGCGATCTTCCTCGCGAGCAGCACCACGTCTGAGAATGTGAACATATTGCAAGTAGTGTAGTAGTACCGGTTTGGTATAAACGCAGCATGAGATATGGATACGGAAATACCCCGGGACAGCACAACCGGCAACTGAAATCGCCAACCACCGAAAATTTCAGATGATCGGCCATGACTGTCAGGCGGGATATTTCCGTGAAATGTCAGGTATGTATCGCCGTTTCAACAACAGCAATTGGAATGAAAACAAAGCGTGAAGGTATGCCCTACCACATCCCCCACAGGGGCCTTACAAAGTAAATTAACCGTGCTCATATCTAAGATGCCTGGATTAATACTCAGCTCAGGGTGGTTCAGGAGCTTTGTTTTTAATAGTATACTTATTTGATAGACAAAGTAAGTTTAATGTTTTTTAAAATGCAATAGCTTCTCTCAATTTTCTTGAAAATAAAAAATCCGTGGCGACAGTAACGCGCTGCCGGCCACGGATCAGACAGAAAAGGAGCCAGTAGCACCTTTCTGTACATCCTTATATAAACCAATTTATTTCAACTCTGTAAGCCACTGCTGCGCAAATGCGCGGGCAGTGTTGGTAGGCGTCGCGCCCATGCGATAACAAAACTTCCATACATCGCTTTTCCCCTCGTAAGCAGCATTCACAAACTTCTTGCGACCGTTCATTTCTTTCGTCTGAGCTGCGAAATCCACGCCTTTGCTCTGGTTAAGGAAGTCGGTAAGCCTCGCGGTGAGTACCTTTTTCGGATCTTTCAGCTTTTCATACTCATCGGCATTGCTTTTCGCGTTGCGTGCCAGGGTCTGCTCCGACTGCCTGATCTCGTCGGCCGCCAGGTACTCGGCATATTGCTTTTTAAATTCCTCCATATTGGTTTTCAAAAGCGGTTTGATCTTCTTGAAGAACGCAGCATTACGCTTCCCATCCTCGATCTGTTTCTTGAAATCCGCGCGCTGTTCGGCCGGGATACTGCTGAGCATGCTTTCCATACCTACAAATGTCTCTGCCGACTGGATCTGAATGTCCACTACCGGCTCCATATCCTTCGCCTGCAACCCTTGTACACCTTTCAAGCGGTTCGCCCTGATTTCCGCTTTGCGTTGTTCACTCACGGTGGTTTCCAGTTTCGGGTATTTCTTCGCAATCGCGTCGGTGTAACGTTTCTGAAAATCCTCGGAATTGAAATAGGTCTTCACAAAAGTGCCTGCTTTTTTGATCGCTGTCGCCTGGGCGTCCGGTGCCAGCGAGCGGCAAGCCGACTTCACGGTGCTGCCCAAATATGGCACGCTTACCGACGGGGCTTGCAAAACGTTCCAAAGGCGATTCTGAATATCCTTCTGGCTGATTCCGTATTCTTCGAATTCATCGCTAAAAGTGAAGTTCAGGAACGCAATGCAAAACGCATAGAGGAAAAAGGGGATGATTTTATTTTTCATGGCTGTCATTGTAATCAAGGGTAATCTCTATTGGTATGCTTATTGCTTTGTCGCGATCATCTCAACCTCCTGGCCTTCGAATACCACGAAAATATTCAGTTTATCATCTTTCAGGTTCCCCACTTTCTCGGTGTTTTCGTAAATATCGATGCCTGTGCTGCCGGCATTTTTCAGGTTCAAAGTTCCGAGGTCTTCATCTGGTTCACGGTCTCCGTCGAGCGTCACTTTCATTTTTCCCGTCACTACTTCCGAAGAAAACTTGTCGAGCTGGATCGTAATGCTGGCCTTCGCTACTTCGAGCGGATAGTCATCGCCGTCGACTGTCAACTTGGTCACTTTATAAGTCCCTGCCACTTTCGAGCTTAGTTCCGGGGATACGTCTTTGTCCTTGTCTTCACAAGCGAACATCAATGTAGAGAGCAACAACAGAGCGAAAATGTTTTTCAAGAATGTAATTTTTTTCATGGCTGTATTTGATTTGAAAATGGATAATGGATGAGATAATTTCTGCCTTTCGACATGACAAAGGTAGCCTGTCCGGAAGCCGCAGATCAATCCTATAAAAGCATGATTTTTCGAAAATCATATGTTTATAGGATATTATTAAAAGGTTTTATTTCAGACTTTTGCCACCGTAATTTTCCCATCCATTCTACTCTCCGGGTCCGATGAAATTATATTTACGAACACTTTTTATAGTCTTTTTATGCATTCCGGCGCTTGCTCAGAGCCCCGATCCCAATGCGATTCTGAAACGCATTCAGACCAGCAAGCAGGATACCAACCGCGTGCTCGCGTATATTGAGTACGGGCAATATCTCGAAAACCAGAACCTTGACAGCGCCGCCAAATATTACCTGAAAGCGGATGCCCTCAGCGAACAGTTGAACTACGATATCGGCCGATTTAAGTTCCGTTCAAATTATACCTATATTCTCAATTTGCAGGGAAAATTCGAGGAAGGATTGAAGCTGAACCGCGAGAGCCTTGAAATAGCCAAAAGGATGAAGCACCAGGTGAATATTGGCAAGAGCTATGCCAATATCGCGGCCAGTTACACCTACATGGGCAATTTCACCGAAGCGATCAAATATTATCAGCAATCGGCAAGCCAGTTTGATAAGTTGGGGATGAAGGAATTTCTGCCACGCCTTTACATCAGTATCGGGACGGCTTTCGAGCATGCCAATCTTTTTAATAAGTCAGTGGTGTACAAGCAAAAAGCATTACAGCTCGCACGGCCGATGAAGGACAGTCTGCAACTGACCGATATCCTGACCAATATCGGCGGTTGTTATTTCAACCTCAAAAAATACGATGAAGCGCTCGCCCATTTCAAAGAAGGGCTGGTAGTGGCCGAAAAAATTCATTCTGACATTTTCATCACGCAAGCCTATGCAGGACTTTGCCGCACCAACCGCCTGCTTAAAAATCTGGATGAAGCATGGGTTTACGGCCAGAAAGGGCTTGAACTTGCCCGGAAATCAGGGAATGTATTTCTGGAACTCGACTGCCTGAGAGCGCTGATGTTCCTCGCCGAGGATGCCAAAAAAATCGATCTGTCGGCCAAATACACGAAGGAAGCACTCACCATCGCGGAGGCCAACAATATGACCGACCATTTAGTGGAACTCTATGAAGATTACGCGACCGATCTCGCCCGCCAGAATGACTACAAAGGCGCTTACGACTACCTGATGAAATACTCGATCCTGAACGACTCCATTCAGGGAATCGATATTCAGAAACAATTGCAGGAGCTCGATACAAAATACCTGACGGCCCAGAAAGAGAACCAGATCGTTACGCTCGAAAAGGAGAAACAGACGCGCAACACATTGATTTACGGCCTTATTGCCGGGCTCGTCGGGCTGCTTGTCATTGCCGTCCTGGGATACCGCAACATTGCATTCCGCAAGCGCGTGGCCGAGCAGGAAGTACTGCAACTGCAGCAGGAAAAACAATTGGTAGCCACCAATTCGATTTTGAAAGGACAGGAGGAAGAACGCACCCGCGTAGCCCGCGACCTGCACGACGGTCTGGGCGGACTATTATCAGGCATCAAACTAACTCTGAACTCAGTGAAAGGAAATGTAATCCTGCCCGAAGAAAGCGCCATGACGTTTACCAGGGCCCTAACCCAATTGGACGGCGCAATCAGCGAAATGCGCCGCGTAGCCCACAGCATGATGCCCGAATCGCTTGTACGGTTCGGATTAATCGACGCGCTGAGCGACTTTTGCGAAGGCATCAGCGCCTCGGGCAGATTGAAAGTACATATGCAGGCCTTCGGTTTCGACGACAAGCGCCTCGACTCACAAGTGGAGGTTGTCCTTTACCGGATCATCCAGGAGTTGCTCAATAACGTGCTCAAATACGCCGACGCCAGTGAAGCACAGGTGCAGCTTACCTGGGTCGAAAACCATGTGAGCGTAACTGTGGAGGACAATGGCAAAGGTTTTGACGTTAAAAACCTCGAACAGAACAAAGGTGCCGGCCTTCGCAACGTGCAGGCCCGTGTGGATTACCTGAACGGCACGCTCGACATCCAGTCGAAACCTGGCGAAGGCACGTCGGTACTTGTTGAAATTGTGCTTTAATGATTGATATCAATGCCAGAAATGGCTTTAACCTAAATAAAAAGAAATTATGAGTGTCAGAATCCTCATCGTGGACGATCACCCACTGGTATTGGAAGGATTGAAATCGCTGCTCGCCGACGCGGAAGGGGTACAGGTTGTCGGAACCGCGACCAACGCCATTGATGCCATCGCATTCCTGAAAAACAACGAAGTCGACATTGCATTTCTCGATATCAACCTGCCGGACATTAGCGGCATCGATCTTTGTAAGAAGGTAAAAGACCAGTTTCCGGAGGTAAAAACACTTGCATTGAGCACGTTCAACGAGCGCGCCTACGTATCGCGTATGATTCAGAACGGCGCATCAGGTTATCTGATCAAAAGCTCGGGTAAGGAGGATATCCTCGAAGCCATCGCACAAGTGCAGGCGGGTGGCTATTTTATGAATGTCCAATTCGACCAGGTAACCCCGGCCACAGCACCTAAAACGGTACCGTTTCTAACCAGGCGCGAAAAAGAGGTGCTGGTACTGATTGCCGAAGGACTCACCAACCCACAAATCGCAGAGCAGTTATTTATTAGCGTTACCACCGTGAACAGCCACCGGCAGAACCTGCTGATCAAATTTGAAGTATCGAACACCGCATCGCTGATCAAGTTGGCAGCGGGGTTGGGATTGATTTAATCGAAAAAAGCAAACAGGGGTGTCTCAAAGGCACCCTTTTTTCTTGCAACAATTCAGACTAGTAAATTGTCTAATCCAACTAGTCTTTTACCATTTCATAAATTATTGTTTGCAGTCTTTTTGACGCTATTTGCAATCAGCATCTAGTAAAAGGTAAACACACATTTAGTTTATGAAAAGATTTATCTTCCTTCTACTCATCGGGATTATCAGAGCATTCAATCCCGTTTTTGCCCAAACACTAAACAACCCCCAAAATGTCGATCGCACAGCAACGAGCTTCTTCGATGGACAGCAAACTTTCAGGGCATTAGAGTATTCTACCGATCCCCAGGGAAACAACAAAGTTTACCGTTTGCAGACATTGCCTGAAAACGGGTTTCCTGCAATTATACTGCGGGGGATCAGTGCAGGGGATTCCGTCTATTTCGAAGACAAAACTCCATACGACAATCAGTTTACAGACAACCCGACGCCATATTTAAGTAGCGAAGCCGTCCAAATTATGTATGGCTACCAGGCTACAATGAAAGCATTTGATCAACGATTTGGATGGAAAGGAATAGATGGTATCGGGGTGGCACCCATTAACATATTTCTGAGAAATTCTGATGAATACGACGCAGAACATCCAGTCTTTGCCCAACACATTAAAGGAGAAGACGAAGAATTCTTTGAGTTCGTCAGAAGTCTCTCAGATACTCAGCCCTTCCTAAGCCCTCTTGAAATAATTGCGCACGAGTATACCCACGCGATTTTCCATAAAAAGACGAACATAATTAATCACCAACCGTATCTATGTCATGAATACCGAACTGTCGTAGAAGGCATTTCGGATATAATGGGTATTTATATCAAAAACAAGATCTTACAAACAACACCACAGAACTACCTCTGGATATTTGGATTACAGGTAAGTCAGTCTGGCAAGAACTTTACCAATCCGAAAAATAACAAGTACGCCGACACCTACCAGGGGCAGCACTATGAAAATACCTGCACGGAAATTTATCAACCACATCCGGGATCCGGCATCGCCCACAAGTGGTTTTACCTACTCACAGCAGGCTTCCAAGGTTCGGCATATAATGACTTGGGATACGGTTACAGCAACTTGACGGGTATTGGTATTGAAAAGTCCGTTCAGATTGTATGGGAAGCGGTCCCGAATATTACAATCAACACGGATTATCCGGACTTTCGAACATTGACCCTTCAAGCAACTGAAAAGCTCTATGGCATCAATTCCTCCGAATACCTGGCCGTTGAGAACGCTTGGTGCGCCGTGGGCGTCTGTGACAATAACCAGAAAGGATTTACCATGTCACCAGCCAATGGCGCCAGCAATGTAGAACCCTGGCCTACCACCCAGGTCAGCCTAACATGGGAGAATGAACCAATCCTGGAATGGGAAGTGCAAATGGCTACCAAATACGATTTCTCCGAAAACCTGCAAACCTACAAGGTCAGCAATTTCACTATGGTGGTTAATCCCAAAGGCGGTATCGCCTATACCGGCACAGTCTCGGGCTATTACCATCCCGGCGAGAAAGTTTACGCCCGCGCACGCATCACCCAGGCAGGACCTAATTTCTGCCGGACGGCCACTAACCCACTCTGTACATTGTATCAGCAGTTTGGGCCTGCCCACGCTTTTACGCTTGACAACAAACAGGCCTCCTTTTTTACCTGGGTGCAGGGTGCCAACAAAGTCAATCCCTGGAAAGACCCTACCCTGACCTGGAAGTCGGTCAATGGTGCCCAGAAATACTCCTTTCAGGTGTTCGAAGACAAGGCATTAACTACACTCGTCTCTTTTGGGACGGTCAACCATACCGGCAATTTTATGGAATCCGGTGTGATCAGCCCCCCGCTGGACGATGGCAAAAAATACTACACCCGTGTACGTGCCTTGCGCACCAACATTCAGCAGATTACCGATAATTTCGGGGCATGGTCGGCCATCGATAGTATCTACGCTGCTGCTCCACCTACAGAAGTGTTACAAGCCAAAACCCAAAAACCCAACGACCCGCCCAAAGAAGTATCTTCCATGGGCTTCTGGGTAGGCTGGGACCCGGCGCCTGGCGCGGATAATTTCGTAATCCAGATTGCGACCGATGCCGCATTCTCCAACATCATCCGTATGCAAATGGCCGCAGGTAACCTGACAACCGACCTGGTAACCCTGCCACTGCTGCCCAATCTGACCAGCCTGTTTGTCCGGGTATTACCCAAAAAAGGTACTATTTATAGCACCTGCCTGAATATGTGGCGTGTGGTTACCAACCAAAATCTTGGCCTACCTGCCATGAAGGCCCCCACTGACGGATCGCCAATCGAATACAAGGATTATTGGGGAGAAGGCTTTGAATGGAAGGCCAATACGCTAAACATGGCACTGGTAGACCATTTCGAACTGCATTTGACCGAAAAAACCTCTAATCTGACCACCGTTTATTCCACGCAGGGACAAGGAAAGGTCTTTGACCTATACATTCAGGACCAGCTTATGTTTGATGACAAACAAGGCATCGAAGCAAGGGTATTGGCCGTTGGGTCATTAGGCGCCAAGTCCGGATTATCGGCCGCATTTTCCTATCCTATTTGCCCGGATCAGCCATTGCCCAAATTCCCCGGGGATTTTGACAAAATTGACCCTTCCAAAGCATTTACCATTACCTGGCATCCAAGTCTGTGGGTCAAACCCGGCGATAATTATCTGGTCACCATTTTAGACAATGGCTCGCCCGTACCTGGTTTTAACAACGCGCCTACCACTGCTACGTCGATGAATGTGCCAGCGAATACGTTGTCACCAGGCAAAACCTATTCATTCAATATACAAAACCAAGGCTCCTGCCCGGGACTTAAAATATGGACCGTAGTATTCCAGACTCTATCAGGGGTTAACAACAACCCGCCCGCAACACCTGTCAAGAATTTTGTCGTCGAGTTACACGGCTTCCGCAACGATCCTGACGCAAACTTCATCCCACCGGCGTACGCAACCTCAGACTACGTTTTGGGATTGAAACTATTCGACCCCAATGGCGTAAAAGTTAACCTTGTCGACGGAAATGGCAACCCGGTAACCCAACTATTGGTCGACTCGGAGAATACCATTCTCGGGATTCCAGTCAATCAGATGCCGATCGGCAAATACACGCTTAGGTTGGAAATGCTCAACATCTTCACTCCAGCCCTGTATTTCCCCTTCGACCAGCCGAAGTTCTCGGTATTTCTCGATGGAAAGGCCGTGCTAAGCAACCACATCATTACCGCTGATTTCATTAACCCAGCCTCCCCTTTCAATGAATGGCAAACCGGGTTCCAGTTTGCCGACATTATTCTGGATGTCAAATGATAATCAAAATTACATTTAACCAATCACACCTATGAAAAGGATAATACCCATTTTACTGTGCATCACGTACTGCTGTGGTACGACGATGGCCCAGGACCTGAATGACCGGCAACAAGGTTTTACTTTCACCAGGAATAACCACATCCTGACAGCCAAAAACCCGGACGGCCACGTGCAAACCATCGATTTGGATAAGCCTGCCTTTAAAGGCAAAGCGATTGCATTTACCTATTCAGCCAAAAAGAAAAAGCCCTACCAGGAGCTGGAGAAAATGGGCAGCCAGGTGCGCGTCTTTCCAAATCCCGCTTCAGAGAGCATCAAACTGGAATTGGATGGCGAATGGAGCTTTCCGGTTAAGATGCAGCTATTCGACAAAAACGGCAATCTGATCAGATCATCAAATCTGGAAACAAACGAAAGTGCGCTGGATATTTCTCAATGCAATCCCGGAGTTTATATCCTTCAACTTAATGCAAAAAAGGCGCATACTGCCCAGAAATTATTAGTTCAATAACTACTGATTCCAAGCGTAAAGGATTTTGGCAATATGTCAAATAGGGCACCGCCCCCCGAGTCGGGACAAAGCGCCCTCATCCCCATTTAGTTAGTCGCCAAACTCCCGAATGGGAAAATGGCCGACGACACGTGCGCCCGGTTCATAATCTGGCCGAGCTCCTTGGCTTTTTCGGGAAACTGCGGGGTCAGGTTGGTTTTTTCCTGCGGGTCTTTCGAGAGATCGTAGAGCTCCACCAGCGCATCGGGATTACCAGCCGCTTTCAAGCGGACGGCCTTCCAGTTACCCTGCCGCACAGCCTGTCGTCCGCCCTGCTCGTGAAATTCCCAATACAGGTAATCATGTTTTTTCTGGACAGGCTTGCCTCTCAATGCATCTGTAAACGAAATGCCGTCGATGTTACGGGGGGCCGAAGCATTTGCCAACTCCGCGAAAGTAGGCAGTATATCCCAAAATGCGCCGATGTAATCGCTTTTGGAACCGGGCTTGATGACCGCCGGCCAGCGAGCTGCAAATGGCTCCCGGATACCGCCTTCATAGAGATCCCGTTTCACACCCCGGAAACCCGCACTGCTGTTAAAGAAATTCGGATCAGCGCCTCCTTCTACATGTGGTCCATTGTCACTCGTGAAAATGATCAGCGTGTTTTTGTCGAGACCTTTTTCCTTCAATTTGCTCACCACCTGGCCTACATACAGATCAAGGCGAGCTACCATCGCCGCGAAAGTTGCGTGCGGAAACTCTTGCGAGGCATAACCGCCATCGGTCGCACCCTTGCCATAATCATTTCCTCTGTAAGGCCTTTCTTCAAATTTACCCTTGTAATATCTGAACAAGCTATCATCCGGCACCATCAGCTCGGCATGTGGAAGAATGTAAGGTAAAAACAAGAAGAAAGGCTGCTTACCATCCTGCGCATCTACAAAGCTGAGCGCCTTTTTCTGGATCAAGTCGGGAGCGTAATCCTTGTTGTTGATCAGCCCTTTGTTCCCTTCCAAAAGTATTTTTTTGCTATTATCCCAAAGATGCTCCGGATAATAACGGTGCGCCAGGCTCTGGCAATTGTAACCATAAAAACGGTCGAAGCCTTGCTTGTTCGGATCGCCTTCCGAACCGACAGGGCCTAAGCCCCATTTCCCGAAAGCCGCCGTCACATATCCTGACTTTTTTAGAACTTCTGCAATTGTAACAACTGAATCGGCAATCGGTTGCTGTCCTTCCGGCTCAACGCTTTTGTTCCCCCGGATATACGTATGCCCCGTGTGCTGGCCCGTCAGCAGCGACGACCGTGAGGGTGCGCATACGGAGGTCCCCGCATAAAACTGGTTAAAGATCATCCCCTCCTTTGCGAGGCGATCGATATTGGGTGTCTTAATGAGCTTTTGTCCATTGAAACCTACATCACCATAGCCAAGATCGTCGGCTAAGATGAATACGATATTCGGGCGCGCCGGTTTTGGCGCCTGGGCTTGGGAATGGTGGCAGAAGAACGATGTGGCAAGGAGGGAAACCAGAAAACAATACTTTTTCATTGTGGAGTAGATTAATACACTTCAGAAAGACATTGCAACCCTTGGATTACTTGAATTCAACGCGGGCAACGCCTTTAAAATTGGGGGGAACAGCGTGTTTCGGCAAGGGCAACCAGATTTGTAAATTGCGGTGTATCTTTGTTCCCGATACCCTACGACAGCCCGGACGACTGGCATGAATTGACAACCACCGAAAATTCCGGCAAGTCGAGCCTGGACTGTCTCTTAGGGTATCGGAAAGCAGATACGTTCTGAATATCGCGAAGCGGAAGTTCGATATAATCTACTTGTTTGATAGACAAAGTAAGGATAAATACTTTGAACAAGCAAATGAAATGTGGAATTCACATTTATTTTTTGTTAAAAAACAGGTGAAGAGGTAATCCTATGAATGTTTTGCACACGCCCGCTAGCCTTTACCTTCCAGATATCATATTTCTTCTGCATATCCAGCCAGAATTCCGCGCTCACGCCAAAACCGCTTTCCAACCTTACGGCCATTTCAGCCGATACGGCAGCGGTTTCATTCACGACCTCGGAAAGTTGCTTGCGGCTTACATTTAATTCTTTCGCAGCCCGCGTCACCGAGATTTTCATTTCCTTCAAGATGTCTTCCCGCAACACCGCACCAGGATGTACCGGCTTCATTTCACTTTCCATAACGCTCAATGATAATCGACATAGTCAACATTGAATACATCGCCATTCTCAAACCTGAATAACACCCGGTAATTTCCGGTAACCCAAACAGACCACTGCCCCTCCAATCTCCCCGAAAGCGCATGCAACCGGTACCCCGGAATCGCTCTGATCGGATCAAGACTTTTGGCCGTATTCAAGGCTGAAAGTATGCGCCTGAGTTTTTCGACTTGCCCAGGCGGCAACTTCGAGGCGTCATCCTTTTCCCAAAGCAATCTAAGTCTTTTGTGGTTAAAAGTCCTGATCATAATAAAGATAGTGCGCAACCCCAAGGGTTACAAATTTTCCGAGCAGCAATATTGACATTGCTGCTCGGAAACACCATCTCTTATTTTTTAACGGCACGTCCTATCTCCCGAACGTTTTTACCCGTCTTTTGCTGCAAGTCGTCCCCCATATCGTCACGCGCCGCGTCGGCGATTTTTTCGAGTTCAGCTACGATTTCCGGGTTTTGTTCCAGTACATCGTAGCGCTCGCTTGGGTCACGGGAGAGGTTGTAGAGCGCTTTCGGGAACTGATGATCTTCGGGCGCCGGGCCGGGTTGGCCGTTTTTGCCTGGCAATGAACCTTCGTAGGTACGTCCAGGGTGAGCGAAAACGAGTTTCCAATTGCCTTTACGGACAGCTTCGAGGCTGTTTTTGCGATAATAGTACAGGAAACTTTCACGCGGCGTCTGACTTTCGTCGCCTTTGAGCAACGCAGTGAAATCGTAACCGTCTATTTTCTCCTTCGGCAACTTCGCGCCGGTCAGTTTGGCAATGGTAGGAAGGACGTCGAGCGTCGACAGGAGTTTGTTAGAAACTCTTCCTGCGGGAATTACGCCCGGCCAGCGCATAATGCACGGCTCGCGTTGGCCGCCTTCGAAAGAGGTTCCTTTACCTTCGCGGAAACCACCCGCAGAACCGGCATGGTCACCGTAATTGAGCCAGGGACCATTGTCGCTGGTGAAAATTACGAGGGTATTGTTATCCAGTCCCTGCGCTTTGAGCTCCTTCATGATCTCCCCTACCGACCAGTCGAGCTCCATCATCACATCCCCAAAAATACCTCGCTGACTTTTACCCCGGAACTTTTCCGAAGCAGCCAAAGGTACGTGCGGAAGCGGGTGTGGCACGTACAGGAAGAAAGGCTTGTTTTTGTTTCTTTTGATAAATGAGATTGCTTTTCCGGTAATCACCGGCGTCAGCTCGCTGGCGTCTTCTAGGTTCTTGATCTCCTTCACCGGCTTGTTTCCGTCGATCCAGTGCAGCGGCGGGTATTTGGCTCGCTCCTGCCACGGGTGCAGCGGCCACATGTCGTGCGAATAGGGCACGCCGTAATATTCATCGAAGCCCTGCTGCAAAGGCAGAAACTCCTGATCGCTACCCAAATGCCATTTCCCAAATATACCAGTAGTATACCCCTGCGCTTTCACGAGCTCTGCGATGGTTTCTTCTTTGGGGTTAAGCCCTACCCCAGCATTGGGCCCAAATGCCCCCGAAATGCCCAGGCGGTTAGGATAACAACCTGTAAGCAAAGCGGCACGGGACGCGCTGCACACAGCCTGAGCGGCCATAAAGTTGGTAAAACGCGTGCCTTCTGTGGCCATTTTATCAAGATTAGGCGTTTTATACCCTAACGCGCCATTCACGGACAAGTCGCCGTAACCGAGATCGTCAATAAAAAAGAGAACGATGTTGGGTGTTTTTGCCGCCGGTTTTTCGGATTGAAAGGCCATCAGCAGGCAAAGCCCCATTGATACCAGTAGCAACGAGAGTATTCTAAACATGTTTTTAAGGTGGTTTTAGGTAAAACTGGCGCCAGGCTCTTGCCTGGTGCTTACTATTTGCAGGCCCCTGGCCGGAATTGCGTCCGCCAGCCTGAGGCTGGATAATAGTAGGCACCAAGCAGAAGCTTGGCGCCATATTGCTCAAAAGTAATTACCAGTTCGGATTTTGTTTTAGATTCGGATTCAAATCACGCTCTTTTTGCGGCATAGGCCAGAGGTAATGCCTCCCCGCATCGAAAACGCGATCGGAGGAAGCGGCTTGTACTGTAACCAATTTACCCGTAGCATCCGGATAAGTGATGCCGAACACCGGCCCGTTCATCACCTGCTCACCAATTTTCCAGCGGCGGATATCATACAACCGCTGTCCTTCAAACGCCAGTTCCACAGTCCGCTCGCGGCGCACGATGTCCCGCAATGCAGCTTGCGTGGTAGCCGTTACCGAAGGCAGTTTCACATCCGTACGGCCATTTCTGACCTGGTTAATGGCCGCCAGTACGGTTGCGTCGGCTTGCCCCAGTTCGATCTTTGCCTCCGCATAAATCAGCAATACCTCGGCGTAGCGCAGCAGGATAATGTCGATGCCACTGTTGGTCGGGTTCGCGAAATCTTCGGTATTGATATACTTTTTAATGTTAAAACCGGTCGTTGAGGCAATGTAAGTACTTCCGATCGCGTCCGCGGTGGTGCTCGTCGGGCGGGGCTGGAAGGTAATGCCGCTCGGCAATGCGTCGCCTTCAAGGAATACCGAGAATTTCAGACGAGGATCGCGATTGGCATAAGGTTTAGCCGGGTCATACCCGCTCGAAGGATCGGTTATTTTCTTGCCTTCGAGTGTTTCATAGGTATCCACCAAAGCCTTTGTCGGCACATAGGTACTCTGCGCATTCTTCTGGCTGTATGGCGCGAGCAGGTTGAAAACATTGTTTTGATAAACATCTTTCAAATACTGTTTATCCAGAAGCACTTCCTTGTTATTCTCCGCGGCATAGCTGTATAGCTTTTCATAAGAATCATACAAACCATACACCCCGAGCTTGATCACCTGGTCCGCAGCATCGGCGGCTTTCTGGTAACGTCCTGCGTACAGGTCCGCACGTGCGAGCAAACCCAATGCAGCACCTTTGGTAAACCGGCCTTTGTCGGCAGCGCCATAGGTCGTCGGCAGAAGCGCCGCAGCTTCGGTCAGTTCTTTCTCTACAAAATTCCAGATTTCCTCCACCGGCGTGTTCACTAATGTCCGGCCTTCATCAATGCTGATCGAGGATGTGACCAGCGGCACCGGACCGAACAAACCTGCCAGTTTCAGATAATGGTAGGCGCGCAACGCTTTCGCTTCGCCTTTAAGCTGGCTAATCAATGCGGTGTTGGTGCTGGGTACCTTATCGACGTTTTCGAGGAAATAATTCACGCCACGAATGCCTCGGTAGGCCCGTTTCCATTCGTCGTAAATCACCGAACTCGTCGCATCGTAACTCCCCGCCTCGATATACGCGGCCACGTTGAAGCTCTGGTTGGTATGCGCCAGATCGGTAATGCCATCCCAGGTTACGGCCGTGGTGCTGTCCAGGTCGGTGTAAAGTGAGTTAACGGCTAGTTTGGCATCGTTTTCGGTTTTCCAGAATAAATCTTCGGAAAGACGGTCATTAGGAACGGTTTCCAGCAGGCCGGAGTCGCAGGAAGCGAGACCGAGCGCGAGCACAGCGATACCTGCGTAAATGGTATGTTTGAATGTATTTGTTTTCATAAAATCAATGCGGTCAGAATGAGAGGTTCAAGCCAAATGTGTACAAGGCTGTTTGCGGGAAATACACCGCGCGGCCCGAGGGAACTTCGGGGTCGAGGTTCCATTTATTCAGCTTCGAGAATGTGAGCAAATTGGTAGCCGATGTGTACACGCGAATGCGGCTCACACGCAGTTTGCTCACGATTTCGGCCGGAATGTTGTAGGCAAGCTGCACGTTTTTGAGGCGCAAGTACGAACCATCGATTACCAGACGGTCGGAAGTAGCCACATTGCGGAGATCGAACTTCACCGGGCGCGGGAAGCGGGCCCCCGTGTTGTCAGGCGTCCAGTAATCATTGGTATAAATCTCGTGAGTAAAGCCTTCCTGGTTACCCATTTCGGCCAATGCACCCGCGAGGCGGGCATCCACTTTTGCAGCCCCCTGGAACAATATGCTCAGGTCGAAACCTTTGTAAGAGAAGTCGCCATTCAAGCCGAAGGTGTATTTCGGGAACGAGTTACCGATGGCCGTCATATCGTCGGCATTGATCTTCTTATCCCCATTGCGATCGACATATTTCACGTCGCCTGGTTTGGTATTGGCTGCATAAGTAGCCTTGTACTCCGTGATTTCCTGCTGGGTCTGGAACAAACCGTCGGTCTGATAACCCCATAGTGTATTGATCGGCAGCCCTTTGGCAATGATATAGCGGGGATCGATATCCGAACCGGTGATATACGGGCCGGTACCTTTCAGGTCCACCACTTTGTTTTCATTAATACTCAAATTTCCGCCGAGCGTGTAACGGAAGCCGGACGCACTCGCAGCACCACGGTAATTCAAACTGAACTCCCAGCCCTTGTTTTCAACCGATCCTGCATTCTGCGGCGGTGCTTTCAGACCGATTGTCGCGGGGATATCGAGGTTCAGGAGAATATCGTCGGTGAGCTTGCGGTAATAGTCTGCGGTAAGTGTCAACCGTTTGTTCAGGAACGTCGCGTCGATACCCAGGTCAAGCTGCGTGGTTGATTCCCAGCCGAGGTTGGTGTTGGCCAATGTCGTGGGGCGGTAGCCTTGCACGGGCGTACCTCCGAAGCTATACCCGAGGGAGGTCAATGCGGAATAGTAGCTGTACAAATCCACCGACTGGTTTCCGGTAATCCCCCACGAGCCGCGGAGCTTCAGGTCATTGACCGTCTTTTCCAATCCCTGCCAGAAGTTCTCCTTCGAAATACGCCATCCCGCCGAGAAAGAAGGGAAAAAGCTGTATTGTTTGGGACCTGTAAACTTGGAAGATCCGTCATAGCGGCCGTTCGCTTCAAAAAGGTATTTCTCTTTATAATCGTAATTCACACGACCGAAATACGAACGAAGGCCATATTCCGCATCATTACCGGAATTGCTTTTGGTACCATCGTTCGCACCCTGCCCAATGGACCCGATGTCATTGTTATAGAACCGCTCGCGGTAGGCCGACAGGAAAGTCTGCGTATTCCCGATTTGCGAGTAACCCACCAATGCTTTCAAACCATGGCTGCCAAAGCTCTTTTCATAAGTCAGCAAATTGTTGATCGTGTATTCACGTAACGTATTGCGGACTTCGGTAAGCGAGTTGATCGCCACTGTTTTCGTGATATTGGTATTCTTATCGGTATTGGTGTAGGAGTTGGTGTAGTTCTTCTGATTCGTGAATGTCCCCCGACCGGCGATTTGCGTGGAAAATGTCAGCCCCTCGGCAATATCAAATTCCGCCTTGACATAACCCGCCAGGTAGTCGGTCACCTGCCGCGATTGCCCGCCGATTTCATTGAACATCAAAGGATTGTTACCCTGCGTGCTCAATCCGTACGTACCGTCCGCATATTTGGGAACCGCCCACAAGGTACCGTGGAAGAAGTTGTTCAACGGCTGCGGGTTGTTACCCGTGTTGTTCACCGTCGGGTTCAATGCGCGGGCGTAGCGGTAGTTGATGTCACCGCTCACGCGTAAACGTTTCGAAACCGTGTAGTCGGTATTGAGGCGGAACTCACCGATTTTATTGGAATAACCTGCAATGACACCTTGCTGGTCCTGGAAACGGGCGCTCAAACGCGTCCGGATCACATCCGTGCCGCCCGCTACCGAAATGGTGTGGTTCTGTTGCGGCGCAGAACGGAGCATGGTTTCAAACCAGGTGTTGGGCATCGGGTACTTCTCGCGGTCGGTCGCATTCACATATGCCTGAATGGACTCCTCCGTAAAACGCGCCGGAACCGGCAGGCCCGCATTCGTGTAGGCTGCTACCTGCTCGCGCATGTAAGCCTCGATTCCCATCATTTTGGGCACATTATTCGACTTCTGAATGGCGTAGTAACCGTTATAATCCACCTGCACTTTGCCTCCTTTGGCACGTTTGGTGGTAACAAGGATAACCCCGTTCGTGGCACGGGAACCGTAAATGGCGGTTGAGGAAGCATCTTTCAAAACCGAAACCGATTCAATATCATCCGGGTTAATGTCGCTCAGGCGCTGCTCAATACCGTCCACGATCACCAATGCATCGTTTTTACCCAGATCATACCCGCTCGTGCTGCTTCCGTTGATATTAAATGTAGTGATACCCCGAACGCGGATGTTCGTATTCGACTTACCCGGCGAACCGCCCTGATCCAGCACTGTTACGCCAGGCATCAATCCCTGCATCGACTGCTGGATATTTGACACCGGCCGCTTGGTAATTGCTTCGCCGCTAATCTGCGACACGGAGTTGGTCATACTGTTGCGCTTTTGCGTGCCATAGCCGACCACCACCACTTCTTCCAGCTGCTTTGTATCCGCAGCCAGTTTAATATCGATCGTGGCCCGGCCATTCACAGCCACTTCCTGGGTAACGTACCCGATTCCGGAAAAAACAAGGGTACCATTCGACGGTGCATTGATCTCAAACTTACCATCGGCGTCAGTTGATGTGCCGGTAAGTGTATTTTTAACCACAATATTGATGCCCGGTAACGAACCATTATCGCTTGCGGACGTAACGGTGCCCTTCACGGCGATGTTCTGGGCGAAGGCGCTGAGGCCGAGGAGCAGTAAAGCCACAATTAGCCGGCCTCTGCTCAAAAGAGAGTTTCTGGATAGATTTTGGAACATAGTAGTAAATAAAAAATGGGGCTGGGTTCTGGTAATCAGGATATTCAGCTACGTAGGGGGTTCATGACCGCCGACAGCCGACCATCGACCGCCGATTGCTAAAATGCCGGACGATGGAATCGTTAAGGAAGAGCGCTTCCTGGTAAATTGAAAGCCGGCTAGCGGCTGCAACAACGGAATGGGGATGCGTTGAAAAGGTTCATGCGGCTGTTCGGGTTGGTGGTTGGTAATGGGTTTAGAATAAACTACAAATCCTATTAAATAGATAGGCAAAGTAAAATAGAGAATTTTCAGCAAGCAACCTGTGTTAACTTATTCTTGACAAACAGGGTCAATTTTAAGATTAACTGCAATTATTCATGTAAAAAATACAAAACACCTAAGTATACTCACCGTCCGTAGATTGTTTGCAGGTATTGTTTTTGGAGTGTCGAAAAATACAGCACGCCTCCGATGAGCACGGCCCAGATCAGAAACAGCAGCGTGGGATGCGGGAAATAATGGTAGGCTGTGACAAAAATCAACGCACCGCGCGCGAACTCGAGATAGAACACCCAACGGCGCTGTTCGAGGATGGCGCCGCAGTTGATCAGCGTCACAAATATTACCAGCGCAACCATTACTTGCAGGAATGTTTCTTCCTGATGCTCGAAAAGAAGCAGGAAGAACAGCGTGATGACCGTCACCGTAAATTGCACCAGCACGTACCGCCTGAACTTCTGCGAGCGCACACGCACTTTGTTTTTGGATAAGAACCGCTTTTCCACAATCCGCCGCACGGCCGGGTCGAAATCTTCGGGACTGCCGAAAATAACTTTCAGTTTCGCGATAATACCTTTTTGCTGCTGCGCCGAGTACCATATCTCCACCAGGAAGTGGAAATGCTGCCAGAGAAAACTGTAACTATCGAGCTGCTTGGTGAGGCCAAAGACGGGCTGTTCTTTTTCCTCGGCGAATGTGCCGAAAAGTTTGTCCCAGATGATGAACATATCCCCGAAATTCTTGTCGAGGTAGGCCTCATTGCTCGCATGATGCACGCGGTGGTGCGAGGGCGTTACCAATATATATTCAAGAATCCCGAGCTTGCCGATCACCTGCGTATGCGTGAAAAACGGATAGAGGCCGTGCACAATGAGCATCGTCGTGATCATCGGAGCCGGGAAGCCGATCAGCGGCAGCACCGACCAGAAGGCCGTCCTGACGACCGCCTGGAAAACGGTAATGCGCGTTCCGGCCGTATAATTGAACTCTTCGCTCGTATGGTGCACCACATGAAATCCCCAGAAGAGATTGATCTTATGGCCCGCACGGTGATACCAGTACCACACGAAGTCGGTAGCGAGGATTAATGCGATCCAGACCAACAAGGTGGGGCGGATCTCGAACAGCCCGTAATTTTTTTGGAGATAATCGTAAAAAAAGAAGAACGACCCGGCCGTAAACATGTCGATCAGCCGCTCGGCCACCCCCACATTCATATTGGCAATAGAGCTGTTGAAATTGAACAATTGCCGCCCCAGGCGCTTAGAAACCCAGTATTCGATACCGATCAGCAAGAGGAACAATGGGACGGCCAATGCCATGTAATTCAGCGCCATAACCGATTCTTTTACTATATTTAATTAATAGATTATATATACAAATATTGAATGCGCGATTGTATTTGCCAAAAATTTGAGGGAAAACCATTAAATAAAATCTAAAACCCTTTTATTCGTGCTTTTACAACGCAGGTACGTCAGCTTGCGAGACTAACCACTGATACCAAACCTCCCTTTTCCGGATGGAAAAAGAAAATACTTATTACGGCGTGAAGGAAATCGCCCGCCGTGCCAACGTCTCCATCGCGACGGTCGATCGCGTATTGCACAACCGCTCGGGCGTTTCGGAAAAGACCAAGAAGAAGATCAACGACATTATCAAGGAGCTGGATTACCAGCCGAATATCCTCGCCAGCCGCCTCGCTTCGAAGAAAATCATTTCGCTGGCCGTGCTCATTCCGCGCGTTTCGGAGGAAACCGATTTCTGGGAAGCCCCCATGAAAGGCATTTCCCGCGCCGACTCCGAAATCAAAAAGTACGGCGTACAGGTTACCACCTTTTATTTCGACCTGAACGATCCCGCGACATTTAACGAACAGGCCGCAGCCATTCTTGAAGGTCATTTCAAAGGCGTATTGCTGGCCCCTTCGTTTATTGAGGAGTCCCGGAAGTTCGTCCGTGCGTGCCGGGAGAAAAAAATACCTTTCGTGTTTATCGACTCCGACGTGCCCGACGAGGATAACCTTTGCTACATCGGCCCGCATTTGTTTCAGAGCGGTTATGTAGGCGCAAAACTGTCGACTTACCGACTGAAAGAGAAGCACAAAGTGGCTGTGGTGAACATTTCCAAGGAGACCGACAGCTACAATTACCTGCAAATCGAGGAGGGGTTCCGCAGCTACTTCAAGGACCGTAACCTGCCGATTGAGATCATCCGGATCGATATCAAGGATACAGACAGCCTGTCCGTCACCCGCGACCTTACGCGCGCACTGCACACGCACGAAGACATCGAAGCCATTTTCGTGACCAACTCGCGCGTTTTTTCCGTTGCCGCGTTCCTGGAAAAGAACAAGCGCTCCGACATTTCGCTTATTGGTTATGATTATTTAAAAGAAAACATCGCCTACCTGAACAAGGAGCTCATCGACTTCCTGATTTGTCACAAACCCGAAGAGCAGGGCTACCGCGGGCTCATGGCGCTCTACCAGACGCTCGTGCTGGGCGCGCCGGTAGAAAAAACGCATTTCATGCCGATCGATATTGTGACGAAGGAGAACCAGGCATTTTATCAGAATTAATGGCGCGAAGGTCACCTTCGTGCCAACTATTCGCAGGCCTCTGGCCGGTCAGTAATGCAAAAACGATTATTACATTACCAACCGGCCAGAGGCCTGCGAATAGCGAGTGCAAATCGTGAGATTTGCACCTGCGAGTTTGTTGTCACATTCCTACGGAATTAAAACATCCGCGGTATTCCACTTGCTACCAATATTACATCGCTACGCGATTCCGTTGCCCGTGTAGCAAGATGCCAATGCCGTAGGCATGTAACAACAAAACCAACGCAATATCCACCATACCGCGAACACCGACATTTGCTGCAATAACCATATTTGCTTTCTCAAATTACCTGCACCACAAAATTTCCTGTAAACAATAACCGCGAATACTTGTAAATTAAAATATGTGTGTATATTTACGGGTACGTACCCGAAATCAAAACGGGGCTGGCTATTCCTGAACACTTTTCCCTTTGTTTTATGCATTCGCTTGACAGACGAAAGTTTATTTTTCAATCGGCAACTGCCGGTATCGGTCTGGGTTTAATGAATTATTTGCCTGCACTGGCGCGGCCTGCACTGACCCACGCGGCGGATGGTAAACGAGTCGGAATTATCGGGCTGGACACCTCGCATGCCATCGCCTTCGCGAAGGCTTTGAATGCCGAACAGCCGAATGCCGTCTACGATGGCTATAAAGTGGTCGCCGCATATCCCTACGGCAGCAAGGATATCGAATCGAGCATGAAACGCATTCCCGGTTATATTGAGGAAGTGAAGAAAATGGGCGTGGAGATCGTCGGATCGATCAAGGAGTTACTGGGTAAAACTGACGTAATTTTGCTCGAAACCAACGATGGCCGCCTGCATTTGGAACAGGCGCTGGAAGTCTTCAAAGCAGGTAAGCGAATGTTCATCGACAAGCCTGTCGCCGCTTCGTTGTCGGATACGTTGAAAATCTACGAGGCTTCTAAAAAATACAATATCCCCATTTTTACGGCATCCTCGCTGCGCTACATCAAGGGCATCGAGAGTATTGATAAAAAGAAGGTCCTCGGCGCCGATACGTATAGCCCTGCCGTTCTTGAAAAAACACACCCGGATTTCTTCTGGTACGGTATCCACGGTGTGGAGACGCTTTACACCGTCATGGGTACGGGCTGCAAGAGCGTAACCCGCGTGAATACGCCTAATACGGACATCGTAGTGGGCATTTGGGGCGACGGCCGCACGGGCACATTCCGCGGCACCCGCACCGGCAAGCACGATTACGGCGGCACTGTTTTCACCGAAGACGGCAACAAAGTTTTAGGCCCGTACGGCGGCTATGAACCACTTTTAGTCGATATTATCAAGTATTTCAAAACCGGCGAAGTACCGGTTACGCCCGAGGAAACCATTGAAATATTCGCTTTCATGGAAGCTGCCGACGAAAGTAAGCGCCAGGGCGGCAAGAGCGTAACGCTGGAAAGTGTGCTCGCCAAAGCCAAGAAGAAATAAGCTCTCAAAATCAACCCTTAATCCATTGTCCCATGAAAGCATTCAGCTCCCGATTGTCGCGAAGAACGTTTCTTAAACAGAATTCACTGGCGGGGCTGGGTGTGGCCCTGGCATCCTCATCGGTAGCCGCGCTGCCGGTGATCGGCTCCAAGTCGGCGCAGGTGCCGGCTATATTAGGCGGTCCCTCGGCCTGGGCGGAAGACAAATGGCCGATTTGGCCGCAATGGAACCCGGCTACGGACGAGAAACAGCTGCTGGAGGTCGTAAGGAGCGGGGTTTGGTCGAGGGCGAATGTGGTCACACAGTTTGAAAAGGAATGGGCGGCAGCTCTGAATGTCAAAAGAAGTCTTGCGGTGGTCAACGGCACCAATGCACTCGTGATTGCCATCAACCAGCTGGGTATCGGGGCGGGTGACGAAGTATTGGTGCCACCCTACACGTTTATCGCTTCCGTTTCTTCCATCTTATCCAACGGTGCAATGCCGGTTTTCGTGGATATCGACGCAGAAACGTTTCAGATCGATCCTGCGAAAATCGAGGCTAAAATCACCCCTCGTACCAAGGCTATCATGGCCGTACACGTGCTGGGTTTGCCTGTGGACATGGACCATATTATGACCATTGCCAAAAAGCATAAGCTGCTGGTGATCGAGGATGCATGCCAGGCGCATTTGGCCGAATATGATAAAAAGAAGGTCGGCACGATTGGCAACGTCGGCTGTTTCAGCTTTCAAAACTCCAAAAACCTGCCTATTGGCGAAGGAGGGGCTATTGTGAGCAATGACGAGCACTTTATGGATCTGTGCTATTCGTATCACAATTTCGGGAACCCGTATGGAACGGCTGTTGGCTCGGTGAGTACCGGCAGCGTAATGCCGGGTACCAAGCTGCGGTTTTCGGAATACCAGGCGGCCATTGGCATCGCGCAACTGAAACGCCTGGATGCACAAACGACCACGCGTAATGAGAATGCAGCCTATCTGAAATCATTGATCAAGGATATCCCGGGCATTGTCCCCTACAAATTATACGACAAGGTCAACCGCGGCGCTTTCCATTTGTTTGCGTTCAGGTACCATAAGGATGGGTTCAAAGGGCTTTCCCGCGAGAATTTTATCAAAGCCGTGAAGGCGGAAGGCGTGCCTTGCATGAGCGGCTATTCGACTTTGAACACACAGCCATTCTTGGGTGAAACCTTTAAATCGGAGAACTACCGGAGGATGTATCCAAAGGAAATGCTGGACATTAACCAATACAACGAGCAGAACAAATGCCCGGTGAACGATCAGATCTGTAATGAGGAGGCCGTTTGGCTTACCCAAAACATGCTCCTCGGCACCAGAGACGATATGAAAGCGATTGCCTCGGCCATTGAAAAAGTGCATCACAACGTCGATAAGATCAAAACACTCGGGCAAAAATGAGGATAACTATTGCATTGTCTTTACTGCTTTTAACCTACCTCCCCACCCGCGCGCAGGGATGGAAAGCGGGCGTGGCCAAAGTAGCGATTACCCCGGCCGAACCGATGTGGATGGCAGGTTTCGCGGCACGCACGCACGCGTCCGAGGGCACGCTGCACGATATTTGGGCAAAAGCATTGGCCATTCAGGATGCCAATGGCAAGCAGGCGGTGCTCATTACGACGGATCTGCTGGGTTTTCCCAAAGCGATGTCCGACGAGATCCGGGCGAAAATCAATGGTCGCTATAAACTGACCAAAGCACAGATTATCCTCAACAGCTCCCACACGCATTCCGGGCCGGTGCTCGGAGCAGCGCTGTCGGATATTTACCCTATTAATGAAAGTGACCAGAAAAAGATTGATCAATATGCTGCCAAACTGATCGACCAGATCGTAACGTTGACGGGCGATGCATTGAGAGCACTACAACCTGCCACGATCGAAACCGGGAACGGCGTGACGCGCTTCCAGGTGAACCGCCGGAATAACGACGCGGCAACCTTGGAAAGATTAACGGAAATCACCGGACCCGGCGACCCGGCAGTGCCTGTGCTGAAAGTATCGGATGCGAAAGGTAAAATCGTCGCCATCGCATTCGGCTACGCCTGCCATCCTACGGTTTTGGACGGCTATCAATGGTCGGGCGACTACCCCGGCTGGGCGCAGATCGAGCTCGAAAAGCTTTATCCCGGCGCGACAGCATTGTTTTTCCAGGGTGCGGGAGCGGACCAGAATCCGCTGCCGCGGCACACCGTTCCGCTGGCCATTCAGTACGGCAAAACGCTCGCAGCGGCTGTGGAGCGGGTTTTGAGTGAAAAAATGAAGCCATTGGCACCGCAGCTTTCGACGGCCTATAATGAGGTAACCCTCTCATTAACCACCGCGCCTACCCGTGAGCAACTGTCGGCTATGGCCGAAAAAACAACCGGTTACCAGCAGAAATGGGCGAAAAGAATGATCGCACAGATCGACGGGAAAAAGCCGTTCCAGACCTCCTACCCCTTTCCAGTGCAGGTATGGAAGCTCGGCGACCAGGCCATTATGACCCTTGGCGGCGAGTTGGTGGTGGATTATGCGATTAATTTGAAGAAGATATTCGGCCAGGATACCTTCGTGATGGGCTATTCCAATGATGTGATGACCTACATCCCGAGCACGACCATCCTGCGCGAGGGCGGGTATGAGGGCGAAGTAGCCGCGATTGTGTACGGCCTGCCCGCTACCTGGGCATCGGACGTCGAAATTGAAATCTTGAATGGAATGGTGCAACTGGCGAAGCAAGCCGGCGTCGTCAAACCGGAATCGAAGGTTATTAAAAATTAGTGATTACCCAAAGTGTACCTCTGCCGTGAACAGTATCGATTATTCCATAGCCTTCGAGCCGCTAAACGACCCGAAACCGTTGATCGCCAAACATTATTATTCCGGCTTCCCGCGCGCACATGACACGTATAATGCGCTCTCGGCCGCGAGCGACGGGAAGATTTACTACCTGCTGTCGTCAGATAACCATGAAATAGGCGGGCAAATGTTCGTCTACGACCCGGCCAGCGACGCCACCACGTTCCTCGGCGATCTGACCGACATTTGCGGCGAAACGCATTTAAAAGCCATTCCGCAAGGCAAAAGTCATGTGCGATTTTATGAAAGGAGCGGAAAGCTTTATTTCTCGACGCACGTAGGCTACTACCAGCTGATCGACGGCATGGACCGCCTTCCCGAGCAGGCACCTGAGGGTTATGCATTATATCCGGGCGGCCATTTCCTTTCCTATGACCTGCGAACCGGCGCATTCGAAGACCTCGCTATTGTTCCGAACGGCGAAGGAATGGTATCGATGACCATGGACCGCAACCGGGGGCATTTGTATGGCATTACCTGGCCTTATGGCAATTTTGTCCATTACGACGTTGAAAACAATCTCCTGAAAAACCTCGGCCCTATTTCGCACAAAGGCGAGGCGGGCACGCCAGGCACCGATTTCCGTTCGCTATGCCGGTCGTTGTTTGTCGATGCGGAGCTGGGCGATGTTTATTTCTCCACGGCCGACGGGGATATTTTCACTTACAATCCTGAAACCCAAATCCTGCACAAACTCGAAAATGTAGATTTACGTCTGGATTATTTCGGCAAATACGACCCGACGCGCCCCGGCAGCATGTGTTACAACTGGCGGAAGATCTTCTGGCATCCCAAAGAGCAGGTCGCTTACGGCGTGCACGGCAATTCGGGTTACCTCTTCCGTTTTGATCCCCGGGCGGAAAAAATCGAAATCGTTGAGCGCATTACTTCCGAACCTTCACGCAAAAGCGGCATGTTCGATCAATTCAGCTATGGTTACCTCGGCTTCCAGCTCGGCCCGGACGGCGAAACGATCTATTACCTCACTGGCGGGCCGATTTATCAGGACGGAAAACGCATAAAAGGCGAGGACCAAATCGCCAAAGGCGCGGCGCGCGGGCTGGAAAATCTGCATTTAATTACTTATCATTTACCTACAAATACATATAAAGACCACGGACCGATCTTTTATGAAGACGGCGAGCGGCCTACTTATGTAAACTCCATTGCCGTCGGTGCCGATGGCACTGTTTATACACTGGCAAGATTCGAGCATGAGGGCAAGATTATCCAGGACCTTGTGAGGATACCGAGCCCGTTTTAATACTAATCAGCTATTAACCTTTTTCTCAATGGAAAATCTAAACTCAAATAACGACCGCAGGGACTTTCTTAAAAAATCACTGGCCGGAAGTGCATTGCTTACATTCGGCGGCGTATTGCCCGGTTTCAGTCCGAAAAGCTACGCCAAAATCATCGGCGCGAACGAAAAGGTACGCGTGGGTATGATGGGCGTAAACAGCCGTGGGCTTGCTTTGGCGACCAACTACGCATTACAACCGAACTGTGAGGTTATCTCCATTTCCGACGTCGATACCCGCGCCGCGGAGAAATGCATTGGTGTTGTAAATGATACGCAAAAGTCCAAGCCCGCCAATATTCCCGACTTCCGCAAGGCACTTGAAAATAAGGATATGGACGCGCTCGTAGTGGCTGCGCCCGATCACTGGCATGCGCCGGCGGCTATCCTGGCTTCCAAAGCAGGCAAGCACGTATACCTCGAAAAACCTTGCAGCCATAATCCTCACGAAGGCGAGCTGCTCGTAGCGGTAGCGAAAAAGTACAAGAATGTGATCCAGATGGGTAACCAGCGCCGCTCCTGGCCGAATGTGGCTGCGGGCATCAAGGAGGTGCACGATGGGGTGATCGGCCGGGCATATTTTGCCAAGGGCTGGTATACCAATAACCGCGCTTCTATTGGAATAGGCAAAGAAACCGCCGTTCCTTCCTGGCTGGACTATGAACTCTGGCAAGGCCCCGCGCCGCGCCGCGCGTTCAAGGACAACGTCGTGCATTACAACTGGCACTGGTTCTGGAACTGGGGCACCGGCGAGGCGCTCAACAACGGCACCCATATGCTCGACCTCATGCGCTGGGGCCTGCAAGTGGATTTCCCGACGCGCGTAACCTCCTCAGGCGGCCGCTTCCGTTACAAGGACGACTGGGAAACACCCGACACGCAGGTAATCAATCTCGAATTCGCTAACAATACCGGCATGACCTGGGAGGGCCGCAGCTGCAATGGCCGCACGATCGAAGGCAGCTCTGTGGGTGTGGTGTTTTATGGTGAAAAAGGCTCGGTACAAATCGGCGAGGGCAATAATTACAAGATTTACGACCTGGATAACAAGCTGGTAAAGGAGGTAAAAAACGACCTCGTCATCGACCCGCGTAACAAGATGAACCCTTCGCAAAGCCTCGATGCATTTCACATTCAAAACTTCTTTGACGGTATCAAAAAAGGCACGCCGCTGGCTGCCGAGATTGTAGGCGGGCACCAGAGCACATTGCTGGCGCAGCTGGGCAATATTGCCATTCGTTCCGGCGAAACGTTAAATATAGATCCGACGAACGGGCATATCAAAGGCAGCAAAGCGGCCGAAAAATTCTGGAAACGCGAGTATCAAAAAGGATGGGAACCGACGATTTAGAAGGAGCAAGCCGCCTCCCGTCGGCTGAAGTCGACAGAAATAGATTAATTAGCAAAATCAACTACCGTCGACTTTAGCCGACGGTAAAGACTAGGAAATTAATTACCGTCGACTTTAGCCGACGGTAAAGACCAGGAAATTAATTACCGTTGGCCTACCCGGCGGAAAAGACTAGCTAAGGCAAAACCATTTTTTAACCAGGGGTTTCAGCCCCTGGTTCTAGCCAAACCCTGAAAGTTCAATGAAAAGCGAAGCCATTGCCATTAAAGTAGAAAACCTGACGAAGCGGGAAACGATGATCTCGATCTTCCTGATCGGCCTGATGTTCTTTATTTTCGGTTTTGTGTCGTGGGTCAATTCGATATTGATTCCCTATTTCAAAATCGCCTGCGAACTGACGAGCTTTCAGGCTTACCTCGTCGCATTTGCTTTTTACATCGCCTACTTCGTGATGTCGGTGCCTTCTTCCTATTTGTTAAAGGCTGTGGGTTTCAAAAAGGGCATGATGATCGGTTTCTGGGCGATGGCTTTGGGTGCATTCATTTTCGTACCGGCCGCCATGTCGCGGACGTATGAGATTTTCCTGATGGGACTTTTCACAATCGGAATCGGCTTGGCCATTCTCCAAACGGCTGCTAACCCCTACATTACCATCCTTGGTGCTAAGGAACGTGCAGCGCAGCGAATCAGTATGATGGGCATTTGCAACAAAGCCGCCGGCATCCTCTCGCCGATCGTTTTTGCAGCTGTGATATTGAAACCCACCGACACCGACCTTTTCGCCCAGCTCGGCACCATGAGCGACGCCGAACGGAGTGCGGCACTGGACGAACTCATCCGCAGGGTAATCAATCCTTATATTGGCCTCGGCATATTTCTTTTTACATTAGGTTATCTGGTATTCAAATCCCCATTACCCGAAATCGATACCGAACATGAAAGCCAGGAAATAGCTTCGGCCAATGCGGGGAAAAAGAGCATTTTCGACTTTCCCCACCTCATTCTCGGCGCCTTGGCGATCTTCCTGCACGTAGGAACGCAGGTGATCGCGATCGATACCATCATTGGTTATGCCAATTCCATGGGCATTGATTTGCTGGAAGCAAAGGTTTTCCCTTCCTACACACTTTTCTGCACCATTTGCGGGTATCTCATTGGGATTACCGTCATTCCTAAATTCATCAGCCAGGTAAATGCCCTGCGGATCTGCACGATTTTAGGGACCATTTTTACCTTACTGATCATTTTCACGCACGGACAAGTCACCTTCCTGGGGCACGATACCGACATTTCCATCTGGTTTGTCGTATTGCTCGGTCTCGCCAACTCGCTCGTGTGGGCAGGCATTTGGCCGCTTGCGCTGGATGATCTGGGCCGGTTTACCAAACTCGGCGCGTCGGTGATGATCATGGGGCTCTGCGGGAATGCGATTATGCCGCTTTTCTACGGGCATTTTGCAGATACCGTGAATGTGCGGGAAGCTTATTGGGTGCTGTTGCCTTGCTATTTGTACCTGGTTTTTTATGCAGTGAAGGGGCACAAACTGCGCAAATGGGGACTGTAAGAGGGAGGATGGAGGAAGGGGACGAAGGAGGAAGTATTTAAATTAAACAAAAAGCTCAAAGCCTACTGCTTATAGCTTACAGCAACTTGGTAATGCGACTAAAGATTATAAACGGAACGATCATCACCCCCTACCGCTACATCCGGAATGGGACGGTTTTGGTTGATAACGGCGTAATAATAGGTATTGAAACGCGGGACGTAGATTTCCCAAATGCAGAGGTCATCGACGCGAAAGGGCATTACGTCGCGCCCGGCTTTATCGACCTGCATATTCACGGCGGGGGCGGGCATGATTTCATGGATGGCAGCGTGGAGGCGTTTTTGAAGATTGCTGAAACCCATGCGCAATATGGTACCACAGCGATGGTGCCGACTACCTTGACAGCCGAAAAAGAGGATTTGCTTGAAACGCTGGATTTCTATGAAAAGGCCAATGCCGCCAATGCAAACGGCGCCCAATTCCTCGGAATGCATCTGGAAGGACCCTATTTTGCATTGAGCCAGCGCGGTGCACAAGACCCGCGCTACATTCGTAATCCCGATCCGGCCGAGTATGAAGAAGTGTTGGCATATTCCAATTCCATTACCCGTTGGAGCGCGGCGCCCGAGCTGCCGGGTGCGATTGATTTTGGGAAAAGATTAAAACAAAAAGGCATTCTGGCGGCGGTGGCGCATACGGATGCGATTTATGAGGACGTGCTGGAAGCCTATGAAAATGGTTACACGCTCGCGACGCACCTGTACTCGGCTATGTCGGGCGTGACGCGCAGGAATGCGTTCCGGTATGCGGGCACGATCGAGAGCGCTTTTTTGCTCGATATGGATGTGGAAATCATCGCCGACGGCGTGCATTTGCCTGCGCCGCTTTTGAAACTCATTTATAAAATCAAAGGTCCCGACCGCATTGCATTGATTACCGATGCCATGCGCGCGGCCGGAATGCCGGAAGGCGAAAGTATGCTCGGCTCGCTGAAAAACGGGTTGAAAGTGATCGTCGAGGATGGCGTGGCGAAGCTGCCGGACCGTACGTCATTTGCCGGAAGCGTTTCCACGGCCGACCGCCTCGTGCGCACGATGGTGAATATGGCTGACGTGTCGCTGCTCGACGCCGTGCGTATGGCCACGGCCACGCCTGCACGCATTATGGGCGTACACGAGCGCAAGGGCACATTAGTCGCGGACAAGGACGCGGATATCGTCATTTTCGACGCCGACGTCCGCATTCAAAGGACTATTATCAAAGGAAAAACCATATACCTAAACGCGATACCCCAATCTTAACCTACCACAAAAAATGAAAGTCGACCAACTGGAAATCAATATCTCCGAAACCCGCCAGCAAATGGGCGAAGCTGCGGCGAAAGCCGTTGCGGGCAAGATCCGGGAGATTCAGGATACCAAAGAATTTGTGAACATCATCTTCGCTTCGGCACCTTCGCAGAACGAGTTTCTGGCGACATTGAAGGACGAGCCGGGCATTCATTGGGAGAAAATCAATGCATTTCACATGGACGAGTACATCGGCATCGCCGCGGACGCGCCGCAGAATTTCGGGTATTTCCTGAAAGTACGGCTGTTCGATCACGTGCCCGTGCATTCAGTTTCCTATCTCGACGGTAACGCACCCGACGCCGCTGCCGAATGCGAACGCTATGCAAAACTGCTCCGCGAAAATCCGATCGACATTGTGTGCCTCGGTATCGGCGAAAATGGGCATTTGGCATTCAACGACCCGCATGTGGCGTTTTTCGATGATCCGTTGGAAGTGAAAATCGTAGAGCTCGACGACGCTTGCCGCCAACAACAGGTGAACGACGAATGCTTCGATACCTTCGACGAGGTGCCGCAAACCGCATTGACCCTCACCATTCCGACCCTGATGAAGGCCAAATATGCCTTCTGCATCGTGCCAGGTGAGAAAAAGGCGCAGGCGATTTACCACACCGTGGCCGAGGATATTCAGGAAGCATTCCCGTCGACCATCCTCCGCAAGCACCCGCACGCGATCCTGTTCATTGACCAGGCCAGTTCAGGGAAGCTCAAAGAAATTTCGTCATACTCGCAGGCATAGTTCCACGCCGGAGCTATCTTGCATGTATTACCTCAACCCATTCAAATGAGAAAAGAACTCTTGACAATCGCTTTATTGAGCGCAATGGTATTCAATCAGGGATGTAATTCGAAGAAAGAGGAAGCAAAGAGTGAGGAGAAGAAACCGCTGAGCCTGATCGTGGTCGAACCCGGCCACTTCCATGCGGCATTGGTCCAGAAATCGATGTATGCCGATGTCGACTCGGTCGTGCACGTGTACGCGTCCGAAGGCCCGGACGTGAAGGCTTACCTCGACAAGGTAGAGAAATACAACACCCGCCCCGAAGACCCGACGCATTGGAAAGAAGAGGTGTACACCGGCACCGATTTCTTTGAGAAAATGATTTCGGAGAAAAAAGGCAACCTAGTCGTACTAGCGGGTAACAACCAGAAAAAGACCGATTTCATCAAAAAATCCGTCGACGCAGGCCTCAACGTCCTCGCCGACAAACCAATGGCCATCGACGCCGCAGGCTTCGACAAGCTGAAAGAAGCATTTGCCAGCGCCGACAAGAACAAGGTGCTCCTGTACGACATCATGACCGAGCGCTACGAGATCACCAACACCCTGCAACGCGAGCTTGCATTACTGCCCGAGATCTTCGGCGAACTCCAAAAAGGAACCCCCGAAAACCCGGCCGTGATGAAAGAAAGCGTGCATCATTTCTTCAAATACATTTCCGGCGAACCGCTCGTGCGCCCTACCTGGTTCTTCGACGTGAACCAGCAAGGCGAAGGCATGGTGGACGTAACGACGCACCTCGTGGACCTCGTGCAATGGAGCTGTTTCCCCAATGTATCGCTCGATTATCAAAAGGACATTCAACTCCTCTCGACCAAGCGTACCGCGACCCAGCTCACGCCGTCGCAGTTCAAGCTCGTGACCAAAAGCGAAACCTACCCTGAATTCCTCAAAAAGGACGTGAAGGACACTTTGCTGAATGTGTATTCCAATGGCGAGATGAACTACACCCTGAAAGGCGTGCACGCGAAAGTGTCCGTGATCTGGAACTTCCAGGCCCCGGAAGGCACCGGCGACACGCATTACTCGATCATGAAAGGCTCGAAAGCCAACCTGATCGTCCGCCAGGGCAAAGACCAGAAATACAAGCCGGTTCTTTACATCGAAACCACCGACAAATCGAAAGCTTACGAAGATGCTGTGGCGGCTGCATTCAAATCCGTTCAGGACAAATTCCCCGGTGTGGAGCTGAAAAAAACCGCTGCGGGCTGGGAAGTGGTAATCGATGCCAAATACGACACCGGCCACGAATCACACTTCGCGCAAGTGGCTAACAAGTATATGGAATATCTCAAAGCAGGCAAGTTGCCGGAATGGGAGGTGCCGAATATGATTGCTAAGTATTGGTTGACGACTTCCGCTTTGAAGCAGGCGAAGGGCGGGAAGTGATAAAAAAAATACTTCGCCGTCGTCTTAAGACGACGGGAATAGAATAAGGATTTTTGAGACGAGCGGCACTTGCTGCTCGTCTTTTTTGTATATATTCGTTAATCGTCAATTCGATAGCTATGAAAATTCTCAGTCTCGATCAGCTCGATTTGCAAGGAACCTACTCCTACGCCGACTACCTGAAATGGCAGTTCGACGAACGCATTGAGTTGATCAGAGGCAAGATTTTCAAAATGTCGCCCGCGCCTGCGACCAAGCACCAGCAATACGTGGGCGAAATATTTCGCCAGATCAGCAACCACGTGCATCGCAGCTCCTGCAAAGCATTCGTGGCCCCTTTCGACGTGCGGCTAACTCCCATTCAGAAAGCCGAATCCGACATGATTTACACGGTCGTGCAACCCGATGTGTGCGTGGTATGCGACCCGGCCAAAATAGACGCGAAAGGCTGCATCGGTGCGCCGGACTTGATCGTGGAAGTGCTCTCGCCCGGAAACACCGATAAGGAAATGAATGAGAAGTTTGAAATCTATCAGGAAAACGGTGTCAAAGAATATTGGCTGGTAGAACCGAACGACCGCATTGTGTTGGTGTATCTGCTCGATGAATCGGGCAAGTACATTGGCTTGAAGCCATTCACAGAGTCGGAAACGCTGACTTCTCAATCGCTGGGATCATTTCAACTTTTCGTTAGGGATATTTTTGACGTTTGAAAATGCTTCATTCGCAGCTCTCCCCTCTCCGAATCCGCTCCACATTCTCAAAAAACTCCACCAACTCCTTAAACGAAAAGTAAGTATCACAAAGATCCGGGGCGTGGCCTTGTTCTTTGAGGGAAATGATGTAGCCGGTGAACATCGTCCAAAGTTCGTCGGACCAGTTTTCGGCACTGCTGCTGCTCAGCAGCTTGCCTACCTCCCGGCCATACGCCAGCAAGGTCGAATCCGTGGATTCGATAGGATGTGTTTTTGTGTGCATCTCGATTTACGGTTTCCGTAAATCTCGCATTCCTGCAACCCGTTCCCAACCCGCAGGCCCCGTAACTTACGCCGAAATACCTGTAAATTACCGGAACACTTCCCGATGGATTTATATAAATTGCCTTTTCAACGAAACAGCGCCGGTATGACACATACTACCTCCAACCCAAAGATCCACGAAGGCCGCAACGTAAAACGTTTCCGCGAAATGCTCGGCATCAAACAGGACGTACTCTTGCGACATGAAAGTTGCACATTTTGATTCTGAACACAGTTCAGTGAGTTAGTGCTGAAACTCATCCCCAATTTCAGGTGCGTCACCAGTAATGGTGGGGTGCTTTGCAAGAAATAAAGCCTAAGGTCCGTTAAATCCTACATTCGTGACCGGGCAAGGGGAAGTCTGGAAGGATGAACGAGAGTGAATCTCCATTTAAGCTGCGTTACCTGTACTTAACGAAACTAGGATTGACACGTTAAGAGCCCCGGGGCATATAGGAAAATTTGTGTTAGTGTAGCAAATAAGTCCAGCACCCTGCTCCCGCAGTACAGGAGGCATCCTAACCAGGCGCATATCAAGTGTGCAGAACATGATAACCCCAATGCGGTCTGTACCCACTTTACCTATATGGGTACAGTAAGCAGTTCGTGAGAACAGCAGAACCCGCAGTGGGTGTAGGAGAATCCAAGAAGCGAATGCCGGCAGCCGAAAGGCAAAGGGAATCCATAACCTGCCGGATAGGGCAATACCCAACCTGAAAGGGTGCAGACGTGGATTTGGTGAATGACCCAAAGAAGTTTCCAAGGATTTTGAACAAAAAGGACTGTTAGATGCAGGCATTAAGCGCTGTAAACGGGCTTCCGGAGCACATCGACTGGCATGCCATCAATTGGCAGAAAGCCTATCGTATGCTTAAAAATCTCAGAGGACGCATCTTTAGGGCTGCAAAGGAAGGCGACCTGAAAAAGGTCCGCGCTCTTCAAAAACTTATGCTGCGTAGCTATGCCAATACGGTCATTAGCATACGCAAGGTAACACAACTCAACAAGGGAAAAGCTACCCCAGGCATCGACAACCTTACCATAAGTTCGGCCGGAGGCAGGGCCAAAATATTCGGGAGTTTGCAAAAGCTCAGGATATGGAAGGCAATGCCCGCAAGGCGGATTTACATCAGAAAAGAAAATGGGAAAGAGCGGCCACTAGGAATACCTGTCATTAAAGACAGGTGCATGCAGGCCATGGCACTTAACGCACTCGAACCCGAATGGGAGAGCCGCTTTGAAGGGTCCAGCTACGGTTTCAGGCCCGGAAGGGGCTGTCACGATGCCATAGCAAGAATATTCAGCCTGGCCAATCCGACCGGAGCGAAACGTTGGGTCATCGATGCTGATATCAAAGGTGCCTTTGACAATATCAACCATGATCATCTTTTAAATGCAGTCAAAAACTTCCCGGGCAAATACCTGATCCAAGAGTGGCTTAAAGCCGGATACATGGAAAAGGGTCTATTTCAAAAGACCGAAAAGGGCACGCCGCAAGGCGGAGTAATCTCCCCGCTATTGGCCAACATTGCTTTACACGGTATGGAAGAACTATTAGGAATCAGATATGGCAAAGGTCACAGCAGGAAAGAATACACGATTGTCAGGTACGCTGATGACTTTGTTGTCTTTTGCCTGACCGAAGCTAAAGCTAATAGCGCATTGGAAAAGATAAATAAATGGCTGCTTGAAAGTGGACTCGAACTGTCAGCGGAAAAGACCCGTATTGCCCACATCACCCAGGGTTTTGATTTCCTTGGGTTCAATATCAGGCAATACCCCTCGAAGGTGAAAAGGTTGAAGAGTATTGTGCTGATAAGGCCCAGTAAAAAGTCACAGCAAAAGTTACGTGACAAAATAAAGGCCCTATGGCTCGCCAACAAAACTACCCCGGTAGACAAGTTGGTAACAATGCTCAATCCGGTCATCAGAGGGTGGACGAATTACTTCAGGATTGGCGTTGCTAAAAAGATATTTGCAGGACTCGACAGGTGGATGTACCACCGGGCATGGCGACATGCTGTCAGAAAACACCCCCATAAAAGTGCTGCATGGCGTGTAAGAAGATACTGGGGAAGATTAAACCTTGACAGGAACGACAAATGGGTATTCGGTGAAAAGCGGACAGGGGAATACTTGCTTAAATTCCAATGGACAAAAATCCAACGGCATATCATTGTAAAAACAACCAGTTCGCCCGATGACCCATTATTAAAAGCGTATTGGGAGAAACGCAACCGAAGACAAATAGCAGAGCTTGTGCCGAGTAAACAAAAAATGGCCAGGAAGCAAAACTTCGTCTGCCCGGTCTGTAGCCAAAGCCTGCTGAACGGCGAGGAGCTGCACACGCATCACATCGTTCCAGTTCAAGCAGGTGGTCAGGACAAGTACAGAAATCTGCTATTGGTACATGAGGACTGCCACAACCAAATACATTCAAGTGTATACCGCGCAGAAGCCATAGAAAGGAGCGTACTTGCAGTTAGTCATTTGCTTGAGCCGGATGTCATGTAAGTGACAAGTCCGGTTCTTAGGAGGGGAAGGGGTAGCAATGCCCCCGACCTATCCGGCGCCTTCGAGCTCGGCAGCGATTGGAACCAGCAAAGAATCTCCACCCTCGAACAACGCGAAAAGATCGATTCCGACATTTTGGAACAGGTTGCAGCGATACTTAAAATTCCTGTGGAAGCGATTCGGAATTTTGATGAGGAGAGGGCGGTGAATGTGATTTCAAGCACGTTCAACGACAATGCAGCCGTTTTTAACAACAATCCTACTTTTCATCCTATTGATAAACTCATGCAGCTTCATGAGGAGAAGATTGCTTTGTACGAGCGGATGTTGAAGGAGAAGGATGAGATGATGGAGCGGTTGGAGAGGTTGATTGGAAACAAATAGGTGAGAAACGTGGACAGACTACAAAAATATCAAGCGGCCATTGTTAAACTTTGTAAAGCTCACAAAGTGAAGAGCTTGTATGCATTTGGCTCTGTTCTGAGTGATCATTTTAATGCGGAAAGCGACATTGATTTGATTGTTGATTTCGCTAGTATGGAGGTTGAGGACTATGCGGATAACTATTTTGACTTCAAATTTTCATTGCAAGACCTCTTCAAACGGCCAATTGACCTGCTGGAAGAAAAAGCCATTAAGAATCCTTACTTCCGCGAAAACGTAAATCAGAAACGACAGCTTGTGTATGGATCCTGAAATTAAGACATGGCTATATGCTATGCCCATTGCCGCTCTAAACTGGAACTTTTCAGCTGGCTCTATTATCGGATGTCCTCCACTAATTATCTCCGCACTAAACGCTATCGAAACTATTGGAAATACTTATCTAGTAATAACGTATGGCTGTAAAACCCCCGAAATTAGCCCTAAGCGCGAGCTGGGTCACCCATTGATATGACTTACTGCTACATGAAGTAATTTGGAAATACAGTTCAGCATCTAGCCATTTTGTATGTAAAGTTGAAGTGTTACTCAATGAATAGATGCTTACATTTGATACAGCCGTCTTCACATAGCAGGACTTATTTGCTCTCTCAACATGATCTAAATTCTTTTGGGTCTCATCGGCGCTACCGCTGCTTAGCAGCTTACTACCTCAATATCAAAAGCAGACGAGATAGGTCCGCAGATCAATGATTCCATTTTATATTCGTTTAGTTAAATATTCAAAGATTAAGGCAAGTGCGTCTTAGGTACCCGGCGGCACGAAGTGAGAGTCGTCAGGAAATTCGAGAGAATTGAACCTAGGGCAATTCAACAGCCCTAGTTTGAAGTTGATCAAGAATATCTACGGGTCTCATAACTGCCAGGATGGCAAATAGTGAAGTTGATAATCTAATCTGACAAGTGGCCCACAGAGCTACATGCTATCTATTTTCCAGAACCTCTTGCGTAAATAAATGGCAAGTATTAAATTACGTTAAAAAGATAATCATAAGTTTAATTCCTAACACTCTCTCCTCTCAGTACCAATGAAAATATATCTAAAAAACATAATATTGGTAAACCGTGCACCTATAAATGATATTAGACTAGAATTTGAAGAAAATGAAATTGCGGTACTTACAGCGATTAATGGAAGTGGAAAAACTACTATTCTATCACATATAATCGATGCATGGCATGAAATTGCTCGACCCCATTTTATTTCTTCTTATGAAGGAAAGGAGAACATGCTTTATAGGATATCCAATTCTCTTTTATTGCTCGACAATACACTCCCATCATTTGTATACATTAGATTTATAGTCAATTCGACAATAATCGACTATGTTGATATACGTGGAAAATGCAATGAACAGCAATATCATGATGCGATCACACTTGTCAACACAATACCATTTTCCGAATTAGCTTCCTCGTTAGAGTCCGATAATTTTGTCAAAAAAACATCGTCTTCGCTAAATAAAGAGCTTGCCTCTCTGATCTTCAATAATAATGTAGTTACGTATTTCCCATCATATCGTTTTGAACAGCCTGGATACTTAAATGATCCATACAAAATTCAACTAAATTTTAAATTAGAGTCTAGGTATTCTGGCTATCTCATTAATCCGATCGAAGTTATAAGTGGACTCCCGAAACTGGCGAATTGGATTATGGATATCGTGTTAGATATGCGTAGCTCTTCAAATTTAACCGAAAGGATACTATTTACAAACCTCAATCAGATCGTTTCGCAAACGCTAATAGGAAAGAATGAGGGGGTATTAAGATTTGGAATAGGACCGAGAGGATTTGGCAATACACGAATCCAAATAATGTCCCAAGATGGATCCAAACAAATTTATCCGAGTATTTTCAATTTGTCATCAGGTGAGACAGCTATGTTATCAATTTTTGCCGAAATCCTTAGACAAGCAGACAATTGTGGAACTTTTAAAGACATGCACTCAGTAACCGGAGTTGTCTTAATTGATGAGGTTGATAAGCACTTACATATAAAACTTCAAAAAGAAGTTGTACCAGCGCTATTAAACTTGTTTCCGAATGTTCAATTTATTCTCTCCACCCACTCACCATTTCTTAATATGGGCCTTGCAGAGAAGTCTCTTAGCAGATCCAAGATTGTAGATCTAGACAATCTTGGCATTTCGAAGGATCTGTCTACAAATAAGCTATTTACTGAGGTTTATGAAATGATGACGGGTGAAAATAAAAAATTCAAGGAAGCCTACGAACAGTTAACCTT
>Ga0065165_1000510_pt1 | contig 59749 bp, 49 predicted proteins | sample AraplaMF_Cvi_mMF_FD_63813 | JGI IMG/M metagenome (GOLD analysis project Ga0065165, IMG submission 63813) | Arabidopsis root microbial communities from the University of North Carolina, USA - plate scrape MF_Cvi_mMF (version 2) (version 3) | ecosystem: Host-associated > Plants > Roots >...
CTTGACCCCACGGGCATGCTCAACTATTATGCGCAGCAGGCTAACCTGGCTTTCGGGCCACACGGCGCGTTACAGGTCGTATGTGCGGTAATCGTTGGCTCTGTGCTGCTTTCGAATATCTTCAGATATTTCTCGCAGCGGATCATGGAAAACCTCCGGATCCACACCCTGCTGAACTTGCGCAAGCAAGTGTTCGACAATGTAATGGACCTGCATGTCGGCTATTTCAGCAACCAGCGAAAAGGGGACATTATCTCTAAGATCGCATCCGACGTAGGAGTCGTGCAGTTTTCGGTTACAAGTACTTTACAGGTAGTGTTTAAGGAGCCGATGCAGTTGCTTGCATATGTGTTTATGCTTTTCGCTACGTCGGCCAAACTGACGTTCTTTGCCATCCTGGTGATCCCCGTCTCTGCCTTCCTTATTTCTAAAATCGTGAAAAGGCTGAAACAGCAGGCTGCCCTGGCACAACATTACTTCGGCCTCATGATCAGCTACCTCGATGAAGCCCTGACCGGCATCAAGATCATCAAGGCGTTCAATGCCACCGAGGCTATCAAAGACAAATTCCATAAGGAAAACATCCGCTATTCCGACCTCGGGCGCAAAATGGCCAAACGCCAGCAGCTCAGCTCGCCGGTGTCCGAATTTTTGGGTGTCACCATGGTTGCGATTATAGTACTGTACGGCGGCTCGCTTATCATCGATAACAATTCGGACCTCGACGTGTCCAAATTCGTCGCCTACATCGGCATTTTCTCGCAGGTAATGCGCCCTGCGAAAGCATTGACCGACTCATTTAGCACCATCCACGCGGGTATAGCCGCCGGCGAGCGCGTGCTCGAACTGATCGACGAAAAGCCGGAGATCCGTGACGCACCAGATGCAGTGGATATGCGGAATTTTAAGGATTCCATCCGGCTGGAAAACGTTTCGTTCTCCTACCCTTCGCGGCCGGTCCTCCAATCCATTAATGTGACCATTCCCAAAGGCAAAACAGTTGCATTGGTAGGGCCTTCCGGCGGCGGAAAATCGACACTGATGGACCTGCTTCCCCGGTTTATCGATACTGCGGAAGGCCATGTACTGATAGACGGCGTGGATGTACGGCACATCAAACAGGAATCGCTGTGGTCGATGTTCGGGCTTGTGAACCAGGAATCGATGCTATTCAATGACACGATTTTTCAGAATATCGCTTTCGGAAGCCCGGATGCCACCATGGAGCAGGTGGAGGCAGCAGCCCGGATTGCCAATGCACATGAATTTATAATGGGAACCGAGGAGGGCTATTACAGCAATATAGGAGACCGGGGGATGAAGCTTTCGGGTGGACAAAAGCAGCGCATCTGCATCGCCCGTGCCGTGTTGAAAAACCCGCCGATCATGCTCCTGGATGAGGCCACCTCGGCCCTGGATACCGAATCGGAAAAACTGGTACAGGAAGCATTGAACAACCTGATGAAAAACCGGACATCGCTTGTGATCGCACACCGCCTGAGCACAATTCAGAGCGCGGACACGATCCTGGTGCTGGAAGAAGGCAAGATCATCGAGCAAGGCAGCCACGCAGAGCTCATTGCGAAAGACGGGCTGTACAAGCGCCTGATCGATATGCAGCAATTCACCGATGTGTAAATGGAAAACCCGCCGCTGATATCCATTGCCTTGTGTACCTACAATGGCAGCGCATTTCTCCGGGAGCAGCTGGATTCGGTAATTGCACAACGATATACCCATTGGGAACTGGTAGTAGTGGATGATTTTTCCACTGACGCCACGCGTTCCATTTTGGAAGAATATGCGGAAAGGGATGCACGCATCAGGTTGCATTACAACGAGCAAAACCTTGGTTACAACAAGAATTTTGAAAAGGCGCTGGGTCTCTGCCGGAGCGAGCTGATCGCGATTTGTGACCAGGACGACATCTGGCAACGGGAAAAACTTGAAAAGCAGGTACGTCTCATAGGCCATCATACTTTGGTTTACCACGATTCGGAGTTTATAGACGCCGGAGGCCGGTCCATGAACCGGCGCATTTCGGACAAGCTGAGTTTCTACCGCGGCAATGCGCCCGAAGTGTTCCTTTTTCTGAACTGCGTCTCGGGTCATAGTATTTTAATGAAAAAGCAGGTATTGCAAAAATCACTACCATTCCCGGAGCACTTTCATTACGACCAATGGTTGGCATTCAATGCAGCCTGCCTGGGCAGCATCGATTTTGTACCGGAGGCACTCGTGCAATACCGCCAGCATTCCAGCAACAACACCGATATACTCGCATTGAAAACGGTGGCCAGGAGTACCGATCAAAAAGTGCTGGAACTGGAAAGGGAAAGTGAGTGGCTCCGGCTTTGTGCACAGCAGTGTACAGGCAAGGCACACGGGCTGATCGATGCATTGTACAATCAGAGTATCAGGCGTAACGATGGCTTTTTCAATGCAAAATTTGGAATCCTCGTCTGGAAACACCGCGATACGCTGCTCCGGATTTTGAAGAAACCGGACACCAGTAAGTTTTTTTATTCGCTCAGAAAAGCATGGGGCGTAAAAGCAAAAAAATAACAGTAAAGTGAACAACCAACCCGATTCCGATATTCCCGGCACACCCTACCCGCTCGTTTCGATTGCATTGTGTGTTTACAACGGCGAAAAATACCTCGAAGAACAGCTTGATTCGCTCGTAAACCAAACTTACCCGAACATCGAAATTGTGGTTGTGGACGACGGCAGCAAGGATCGCTCCCGCGAGATCGTGCGTGCCTACGCTGAGCAATATCCTGTTTTCAGGATCTTTGAAAACGAGATGAACCTGGGTTATGTAAAGAATTTCGAAAAGGCGATCGGCCTGTGTGAAGGCGAATATATCGCGTTATGCGACCAGGATGATATCTGGGACCTGGAAAAAATCAGCAAACAGGTAGCGGGTATCGGGGAGCATTTGCTGATTTACCACGATTCGGCCTTTATGGACGAGCAGGGGCGGCAAATGACCTGGAAGCGGAAAATGTCGGACATTATCCACCTCTACCGGGGCGATGATCCCAAGGTTTTTCTGTATTTCAATTGCGTCTCGGGACACAGCATTCTCTTCAAACGCGACCTGCGCGACGAGTTCCTGCCATTCAATCCGGATCATTTTCACGACCATTGGATTGCCTATGTGGCCGCCAACCTGGGCAGCATTGAGGTGATCCCGGAAACGCTGGTCAGATACCGCCAGCATACGACTACGTCCACCGACATTCTCAACAAGCGGAAGAAAATCCGGAAGAATTACCACGAAAACCGCGACATCAAGAAGTTGCGTCGGGACCTGAAATGGGTACAGCAATGTGCTTCGTTCAAAAAAAACCGCGACCAACCCTTTCTCGACCGGCTCCGTGCGCTGTTCGAGGCGCGGCTTGAATCGTTCTTTTCATTTGAATACGCGGGCATTATCCGGGATAATTACGAACAGCTCTACTACATTCCAGTTTACAAAAAGTCGAAGAAAACAGCATTCGTGTACCGGCAGATCTGGGGTTTGCGTGCTAAGTTGTTGTGGGCCCGTTTTTTTGCCCGTCCGGAAAGGGAAGAATATGTAGATGTAGTTTCAAAAGGTGACGAAAAGCCTTAAAAACCACGCGGGTGGATATCTGCTTCGTTTTAGCGCTGTGCCAGAGCATCGTCTGAATTTTCCAGTAGCTGTACTTCCAGCGCATCATTTGCTCTATGAGCTTCTCAAATGACCTTTTTTCAATATCGTACATTTCATTGCCCCGCATGACGGATGTCGTCAGCGGCAAGGCGTAACTCCATTTTTTGTGCAGTTTCAGGATGTGGTCCAACCATTGCCTGTTAAAATTCCCTTCTGAGGCATGCTTCATCAGCACCTCATAGGTCACCATGACCTTGTAATGCGGAAATACGCTCAGGCAGAAGTCGAGGTCATACCCGTGAAAGCCGGTAAGCACTTTGCCGTCAAATGGAAATCGGAGGGCTATATCGCGCCGGGTACAAAACCAAAGACCATCCACGCAGACCACCCGGCTCAGCCGCTCATTGCGCGGGTTATGATAAGCATGAATTTCCTGCTTGTCATCAAACTTGTAGCCCTGAAGAACATTCTGATACGACCTTTCTTCCGAATGGAATTCCAGCTGATACCAGCCCGCAGGCGCTAGGGATTTGTAACCGCCCCCGGCTACCCCGACAATGCCGATATCCGGGTCACTCTCAAAGATTTGCTTAACGACGCTTCCCCAATTTTCAGTCCTGATTTCAATGTCCTCGTGCATGAAACACACCAGATCGAACCTGGCTTTCTTTGCTCCCTCATTGTAAACGTCGCAAATCCCGCGCCTCGCTTCACGGTTGTCAATCGCGATTATTTCATGGGGAATACCAACGGTATCGTGGATATTTTCAGAAACTTTGGACAACTCGGTCTGATCGGCCGAGCAAATAACGATGGAAATCATGGCTTATACTTGAATTACGGCTAAAAATAAGGCCAAATTCAACAAACCGAACGCGAGCAACCCATTATTTCAGTAGAATATGACTTCCTTAGGCATTTATAGGTAACCAAAAATCAACTTTGCCTTTCGATGAAACGAATACTGATACTGCTGCTCCTCGCCTACGCGACACCGTCGTTTGCCCAAATCAAATTCGCCCGCCTTTTTTCCGATCACGTAGTCCTCCAACGTCAAAAGCCGATTCCCGTGTGGGGGTGGGCCAAACCCGGTGAAAAAGTGAAGGTGACATTGGCAGGACAATCCATGGATGCGAAAGCGGATGCGTCCGGCAAATGGCGGGTAAATTTCAAAGCGTTGGAAGCCGGCGGACCGCATTCGTTGCAGGTAAACGGCAAATCCGGTAATGCGACCGTGAACGACGTGCTGATCGGCGAAGTATGGCTTTGCTCAGGGCAGTCGAATATGGAATGGCCTGTTTCGGCGGCTAAAAATTATGAAGAGGAGCGTAAAAATGCCGAGTTTCCGCAAATTCGCCATTTCCGCGTCGACCACGTGGTAACGCTTCAACCCGAGCAGGATTTGACAGCCGGAGAATGGAAAGCAGCCAGTGCGGAGACCGTCGGCGGCTTCACCGCGGTGGGTTTCTTTTTTGCCCGCGAACTCTACCAAAAACTGCATGTACCGATCGGCCTTCTGCATTCGTCGTGGGGAGGTTCGCAAATAGAAGGCTGGATCAGCAAGGAAGCCATGCTCGGCAATGACGAACTGCGTTCCTACGCGCAAAACCTGCCCAAAACATGGCAGGAAGCGGATGCCATTATGGATAAGAAACTCAAAAAGCAGCTTTTCAAAAACGCCTCCTACGACCCGACCTGGGAGGATGAAAAGAAATACATTTCGCCTGACGTGGACTTCACTAGCTGGCAAAAAACCGCGGACGGCGTGGGACAATGGGACTGGAAGGGACTAATGGGTTTCCGCGGTAAAGGTTATATGGCCAAAGAAATATCGATTGCTTCTGATTGGGTTGGAAAACAGACTACCCTGTCGCTGGCTGAAAACGACGGGCCGGTCGAGGTGTATATCAATGGTAAGCCCGTCCATGAAGGAGCTGCGAAAGGTGCGCGGAAAATCCAGCTACCCGCAGGTACCTGGAAGGAAGGCAAAAATATCCTGATACTCAAAACAGGCAACATGGTGAGTGCCTCATGGTTTGGCCCGGGATTGATGGGCTCGGCCAACGACCTCTACGTGGAAGACGGTAGCCGCAAAACCAGCCTCGCCAAGGACTGGTACCTGATGCCCGCATTCGCGGAAAAACACGAGTACGCACACCTCATGAATAATGTGGGTACCACTATTTACAATGCGATGATTGTGCCTTTGCTACCGTTTGGCATACGCGGAGCGCTTTGGTACCAGGGCGAAAGCAATGCAGGCCGCGCTTATCAATACCGCCAATCGTTTCCGCTTATGATCAACGACTGGCGTAAACTTTGGAGTGATGAATTCTCGTTCTATTGGGTGCAATTATCGAGTTTCGGCGTAGACCGTGACAGCAACAAAGGAAGCAACTGGGCCGAACTCCGCGAAGCTCAAAATATGACGCTCAGCTTGCCCAAAACCGGCATGGCCGTTTCTACCGACGTGGGTAACCCTCTCGACATTCACCCCACCAACAAACAGGACGTGGCACACCGCCTCGCAACCCAGGCATTGAAGCAGGATTACGGCCAGAATATTCCGTACGCTTCTCCACTTTATGACCAATTGCAGGTGGAGGGCAGTAAGGCCGTTATTTCATTTAAAAATGCAGAAAATGGCCTCACTATCAAAGATCGTTACGGGTATTTGAAAGGTTTTGAGATCGCCGGCGATGATAAGGTTTTCCATTATGCCAAGGCGGAGATCCAAGGAAACAAAGTGATTGTTTCCAGCCCGGATGTGAGCAAGCCGGTCGCCGTGCGCTACGCGTGGTCGGATGCGCCGGAAGACGCCAACCTGTACAACACCGACGGCTTTCCTGCCAGCGCATTCCGTACCGATTCCTGGCCGGGCCTTACCGTAAATGCCCGTTTTGAATAACCTCCTGTCTACATCTGATTTTTGCAGTTTTTATGTTAAAACCCTTATCCTGGTGTATTGGCGGCCTTGCCTTGATATTGGCTGGCGCACGAACAGTTTCTGACCAAAACGACGACAATCGCGAGTGGCGTGAGTACCTCGGCGGCCCCGACCGCAACCATTTTTCCCCATTGACGCAGATCAATAAGGACAATGTTAAAAACCTGAAAGTCGCCTGGACTTGGTCGATGCCGGACTCCGGCCAGACGCAAGTGAACCCGATCGTCGTGAATGGCGTGCTGTACGGGGTTACTGCCACTGTGCAGGCTTTCGCGCTCGACGCGGCTACCGGCAAGCAGCTCTGGATATTCGGCGATAAATCCAAAAACGGCTCCAACACGAGCCGCGGCCTTACCTATTGGGAGGATGGAGACGACAAGCGCATCATGCACGCAATGGGCTCATACTTGTACGCGCTCGACGCACGCACGGGGAAAGTGATCGAGCGTTTCGGCGACAACGGACGTATCGACCTGCATACCGGGCTGCCGGAAATTGCTAAAAGCAAATACATGGTTTCCAACACGCCGGGGACGATCTTCGAGGACCTGATCATTATGCCATTGAGGCTTTCGGAAGATTCCGACGCCGCGCCAGGCGACCTGCGGGCGTTCAATGTGCGCACGGGGAAGCTCGTATGGACGTTTCATACCATTCCCTATCCCGGCGAGTTTGGTTACGAAACATTCCCTCCCGATGCCTACAAAAACACATTCACCGGCGCAGCGAATAACTGGGCGGGTACAGCTATCGACCGTAAGCGGGGCATTTTGTATGTACCTACCGGATCGGCGGGTTACGATTTTTACGGCGGGAAGCGCAAGGGGGCTAACCTGTTTGCCAACTGCCTGCTCGCACTTGACGCTCGCACCGGCAAGCGTCTCTGGCATTTCCAGACCATGCACCACGATCTCTGGGACCGCGATCTTCCCGCGCCTCCCAACCTGATTACCGTCACCCAAACCGGGCCAGACGGCAAACCCCGCAAGATCGATGCGGTGGCGCAGGTCAGCAAGCAGGGTTACGTATTCCTGTTCGATCGGGTGACGGGCAAGCCGCTATTCCCGATCAAGGAAGTTACCGCACCGAAAGGCGCATTGCCCGGTGAATATCCCTGGCCGACCCAGCCCGTACCAAGCAAACCAACCCCTTACGCGCGGCAGGCTTACACCCTGACCGAGAATGACATCAGCATCCACGCACCCGATCGCGACTCGTTGAAAATCAAATTCAAAGGCTACAAAAAGGCACTTTTCGCCGCACCAAGCAAAGAGGGTACGGTAATCCTGCCCGGCTTCGACGGCGGCGCGGAATGGGGTGGCGCGGCTGCCGATCCGAACGAAGGGATCTTGTATGTGAACAGCAATGAAATGGCATGGATTCTGACGATGAAAGACACGCCAAAGGAAAGCGAATTGTCCAACCTGAGTCCCGGCGAAAAGGTTTATACCACCTATTGCGTGACCTGCCACGGGCCGCAAAGGAAAGGTAATGCTAAAAGCGGCTATCCGTCGCTTGTGGATATTGGTACAAGGCGCGACAAACCGTTCGTGAATCAGCTGGTTAGCTCCGGTAAGGGTATGATGCCCGGTTTCACAATGCTGACCGCCGACGAAAAGCAGGCTTTGGTTTCGTTCCTGTTTGGTGATGAAAAAGTGGAGGCCGTTTCGGAAACGCCTGCCTCGAAGAAGGTCTTTCTGCCTTATCAAAGCACCGGTTACAACAAGTTCCTGGACGCCAACGGCCTGCCTGCGATTTCACCGCCCTGGGGCACGCTCAACGCGATCGATTTGAACACCGGCAAGTTTCTTTGGAAAATACCATTTGGTGAAGTAGAATCGCTCAAAGCCAAAGGCGTCCCCACCACCGGTACCGAAAACTATGGCGGGCCTGTTGTAACCGCCAGCGGGTTGCTGTTCATCGCTGCCACTAAGGACGGGAAGTTCAGGGCATTTGATAAAAAAACCGGCAAATTGCTTTGGGAAACGCAATTGCCGGCTGCCGGGTTTGCTACACCCGCTACCTATGAGGTCAATGGAAAGCAATATGTAGTAATTGCCTGCGGCGGTACCAAGCTGGGTACCAAAAAAGGTAACCAATATGTGGCTTTCGCATTGAAATAATCAAATTCCCGCAATCCATTCGCGCATTTTCTTCCGCCCCATTTCGTCGGGCAAGCGCCCTTCACCGGCGCCGAGATTGTCTACCAGATGCTTCACGTCAGAAGTACCTGGTATCACGCAGGTAACGGCATCATTGCTGATAATGTATTTCAGAAAAAACTGCGCCCAGCTTTTGATATCATAATCACCCGCCCACGCAGGCAATTCCTTCCCTTTCACTGCCCGGAATAATGCACCCTGCTCGAACGGCTCATTGATAATCACAGCCACGCCTTTCTCTTTGGCCGCTTTCAGCAGGCTTTTCTCGGCGTTTCGCGAGCGTATGGAATAGTTGAATTGCACAAAATCAATACTTTCCGATTTCACGATCTGTTCCAGGCGCGCGTGGGAGGCATCGGTATAATGGGTAATCCCGATGTAACGGATCTTTCCGGCAGTTTTCCAGTCGCGGAGCGTTTTCAGGTGCGTTTCCCAATCCTGCAAGTTGTGCACCTGCATCAGGTCGATCTTCTTCCGCCGCATTTTGCGCAACGAAGCATTCATTTGCTCGATCCCCTCCTGCTTGCCGGTTGTCCAGACTTTCGTGGCAAAGAAAAACTGCTCGTTCAATTTCAAATCCGTGGTCAGGTCACCGATTACCTGCTCGGCACGCCCGTACATAGGGGAAGCATCGATGAGTTTCCCACCCATTTCCTGCATTTTTTGCAAAACCTCTTTCAACGGTGCACGCTCGGAAGCACTGGCTCCCACGTCGAACTGCTGCCAGGAGCCCAGGCCAACCACGGGTAGACGTTCGCCAGTTGACGGGATTTTCCTTTCCAGTATCATTTTGAGATCGTTATGGGCTGAGGAAGAAAACGGGCTTAATGCCAGTCCGGCACCGGCAGCGGCCAGTCCGGCAAGCGCCTCCCGTCTTGTAAAAATATGCTTCATTGGCTGGTTAATGGGTTTAGAAGTGTTCAAGTTACGAACAAATCGCATTGGGAGCACCTGGAACGCCAAAAATGAGAAAAGGAGCCAGGATACTCCTGACTCCTTTTGCTGCACTTCACACCAAATCTGAATCTATTACTTTTTTTCGATGGATACTCCAATCTTGTAATCTTCCAGCTTGGGTGATTTTGGAAGTTCCGGATAAGGAAGCACCTCGGAAATGGTCAGCACGTACTCTGTTCCTCCCAGCTTGAACCCCTGTTGATTTTTGGAATCACCCTTGAATTCGAAATCCACACTCACCTGGTTCGAAGCGTCGGAGATCGCGAGCACCAATTTCGCACTTCCCATCGAAACGCAGTTGGCGTTCACCGGGCAGCGGCTGTCGGTCACCTCTTTGAGCTCCACATTCAAATCGCTGCCCGAAGTACGAACCGTTGCTGCCTTCTGATAGGTCAGGCTGGTTGGATTCAGATCAGCCTGAGGTGCGGCGTCGTCCTTTTTGTCGCAGGAAATAGCTGCAAAACAGATTAATGCGAGTAAAATCGTTCTTTTCATGCCAATAGTAGTTTGAATTATAATGCAGAGAAACCGAACAGCGACCGATGGTTGTAACCGATTTATAAAAAATTACATTTCTTGTAGCATTCCGACGACGATTGGCCCGATTATTTGATAATTCTCATTCCCATGACCATTATTTAACTATATGTTAATTTCCCGTACTTATTTTTACGGTTAAACACCCAAAATCAGCGAGATACCGAAAATCAGGAAAATATGGTCTGGTACGAAGAGGAAGTACAAAGAGTCGAAAAAGAACGATCCACATTAAACTATGAACCTGATACGATCTTTTATGGAAGTTCAAGCTTTACATTGTGGACGGGTTTGTACGAGGATTTCGCGGAGTTGAAACCGGTTAACCTGGGTTTCGGAGGCTCCACGCTGGCGGCTTGCGTATGGTTCTTCGAACGTATTATGACCACCGTGACGGCCCCTGCGCGCATTGTCATCTACGCCGGCGACAACGACCTGGGCGACGGCCGGCACCCTACGGAGGTGTTGCTGTTTTACCGCCAGCTTATTGCATTGGTTAGGGGACGTTTCGGCAATATTCCCTGCTTTTTTGTGTCGATAAAACCCAGCTTGCAGCGGTGGGACATCATCACGTCGATCAGAGCTGCCAACGAGTTGATCCGCGAGGAGATCGAGAAGGATCCGAATCAGCATTACGTTGATATTTTCCCGCTGATGGTGAACTACCAGGGCTATCCGCGCAAGTCGCTTTTCGAGGCAGACGGGCTGCATTTGAGCGCAGATGGCTATGCAATTTGGAAAAAAGTGATCAGTGAAAACATATATGCCGTTAACGGGGCACTTCAAAAAACTTCTTAAACAAACCTCTTCGTCATGGAAAGAGCGTACCACAAGTGGTTTAGTCCGATTTTGGGTAAGTCGATGGAAATGCTTGTATTCGGTCAATCGGGAACTCCGGTCATATTTTTCCCGACGCGCTCAGCCCATTTTTACGATTTCGAAAACTGGCGGGTGATCGACGCGATGAAAGAGAAGATCGACGCGGGTTTCATACAGGTCTATTGCGTCGACAGTATCGATAGCGAAAGTTTTTACTCCGACGCCCCTCCTCCATTACGCATCGCCCGCCACATACAATACGAAAAGTACATTCTCGAAGAAGTAATCCCGTTCATCCGGACGCAGAACAAAAAGCGCGAGCTCATAGCCGCAGGTTGCAGCCTCGGCGGATACCATGCAGTCAATATCGCCTTCAAGCATCCCAACATTTTCACAAAAGTAGTGGGCATGAGCGCACGCTACGATCTCACCCAGGCACTACCCTATTTCGCCGACCTCTTCGACGGGTATTTTGATGAAAATATCTATTACAATATGCCCAATCACTTTGTACCGGGCATTTCGGATCCCAAGTTGCTTCAACAACTGAGGGGAATGGAAATCACGCTTGTGATCGGGCGCGAGGATACTTTTCTGGACAATAACCGCCACTTAAGCGATTCACTCCACCAACTCAGCGTGCCGCACCAGTTTTACATTTGGGACGATGAAGCCCACCGGCCGAGGTACTGGCGGGAGATGGTGAAGATTTACTTGTAGTTCCGCCTACCAGTTAAGTAACGCCCATTCGTTCGTCGACCCGGAAGTGAGCAGAAAGGTCCTTTGCGGAGCCAGGCAAAGCATTTTGTCGATCGAAAACGGCAAATCCATTGAACCAATCCGTTGCAGCTTGTCCGATACCTCAATGACATCGATGCCGTGCATTCCTTTGTTAAGTACCAAGTAATTCTCCACGAGTTCGAACGACCTGAGCGCTGAGGAGATGGATGCCATTTCAGTAAAACTTTTGCTGTCGTATTCAAACATTTTAATGTAGCCCAGGCCTCCAACAAACAATCTTTTACCGTCGCCCGAAAAAGCTATCTGATAACAAGTATTGGGAAGCTCACTGATTTTGATCGTTTTGCCAAACCCGTTCTGATCAAATGGCTGTGCGAAGAGCTCTCCGTGGTTGGTTCCGTAGACAATCAGGTTTTGCTGGGGATGCAAAGCCCGGCAAATCGGGTCTTTGCCTTTGGTCTTCATTATGGCATATTCACTGGCATGCCCCTCCTCCCACTTGATCACCGAGATTTTCTTTCCTGCAAAGGCGATCCATGTGCCGTGATGCGCCTCATAAAGTAGCGGCAGTGTGCTGGCTTTCTTATATAAATCGGACGCCTCCATTCGCTGGTAATCTTCTTTCGGGAGCAACCGGAAACCAGTTGCCAGTTGCCTGGTTTCATCGTAAACTGAATCGGTGAGTCTATCGTCGGAAAAGCCTCTCCATTTATAAGCGATATCCTCGTCAGTAGTTTGCCATATGAGGTCCATGGTGCCATTCGGACGGAGAAGCAGTATTTTCCAGCGATCGGCCATTAAAAAAGCGCCGGTGTTTTCCAGCGCATGCACCAGCTGCAATTGTGCATCGAGCGGCGAGGGTATTACTTTCGATAGGGTCAATTTCATAAAATTCCGGCTTTCAGAACACGCCATTCGTATAAAGACTATCTGTTTTCAACCTTCTTACCTCCTCCTGAAATGCCTCCGAGTTCTTTTCGCCGTCAATGGCGATCAGGTAATCCTTCACCCGGAAGTCTTCCACCGGCACATCGTGATACTGCATGCACGGATGCACTTCACGGACATATGAGTAGCCGTTTCCGCTTTGCTGCAAGCATTCGAAGAATACCAACCGGACAAAAGCGGATTTCGATGAAAGCAGTTGCACATCATAATCTGCGAGCACATGCTGATCAACGCCCAACGGTTTCGAAGTAAATTCCAGTGTTTTGTAAAGGGTTTGTTGCACTTCACTTCCCGTATCGAACCAGCATTCGAGCTTCACATTGACCAGCGCCGGCGTGTTGTTGACAATGTGTAATGTGAGCGGACTGCGCTTCTGAGTCGGAAACCAGGCGTATACCTCTCTTGCTCCCCGCTGGATGGAAGGCCAGAGAAAAAATAGCATCGGAATGCAGAGAACCACCAGCCCGATAGTTTTATTTTTCCAGAACAGGACCGCCAGAAGCACTACCCCAAGCAACCCGGCCAGGTACAATATCCCGAGTGCCCACCCCACCGAACTGTCGCCGGCCGGGGTGGGTTTCAGGAGGTAGTAAACTACCGTAATCAATAGAATTATGCAGAAAATACCCAGCAATGCGAGGTAAGTAAACTTGATCATTTCAGGTAGGTGTGTATGTGTGAGTGATATTCCGCGTCAGACTTCAAAAGGGAGGTCATACTCCCTTACATTGGGCTTCGAGCTGCGCGTTTTCACGATAATGCGCGCTTTGAGCGGGCTGCCCAGCACCAGGAAATACTTCACATACTGATCTTCGTGGTAAGTCCAGGATTTGTCTTCCAGCAAATATTCCGTAATGCCTTGTTTACCGGCTTTGTAAGCCCATTGCTCCACGATATTGGGTTCGTAGGTGATGTAATGCCCCATGCATATGATCTGTACACCCGGCTGCGCATTGTTACCGAGTTCCGTGCAGCTTTCCACGAGTACATTAATGCTGGAATTGTCTTCGAGATCTTTTACCGACCATTGGTCGAGTACCGTTTTAACATTGGCCATAACAGATGTCCTGATTTTCGTTTTAGTGAGGGTTGCAAAGAAACAACGCCTATTGAAAATCAGGACAATTCAATTATTTATCGGCCACTGCAAACTATTTAGCGCCCTTGCGGCTAATTTAACGTATATGCCTCGCTCACCCTTCGGATCTTGCCGTCGCTTTTGGTCATGATGTACAGCTCCCTGGTATAGCGGTTGTATTCAACGCGGATATCGACCCGCTTCGAACCCGACATTTCAACCAGATTGGTGTCCTTTCCATTGCGGACAATCGTCAGCTCATACACCGACTGGTCGCTCAACTGGGGATCGATCTTACCATAAAAAATACGGCCGTTGACGATATCCCCGAAAATGTACTTATTCTTCAAAGCCGCTATCGGACCTTCGTACACGTAGCCGCCGCTGATGGCATTTCCGTCGATATGATCGTACTGCAAAAAGGGCTTTTCGAACTTGCCCGTCTCCGTCGCTGGCACCGGATACACATTTTTAAGATCCTTCGAAGATATACCAAAATTACCTTCCCGCACATTCCAGCCGTAATCCCCCCCTTTCACGATCACATTCACCTCTTCAAAATTCGACTCGCCCACTTCCGCGCTGAACAGCCTTCCGCCATGCCACGCCAGACGGTGCGGATTGCGGAAACCATAGGCATATATCTCCTTATAAATCTCGCCCTTCTCGTTTACGAAGGGATTATCAGCCGGAATGCCGTAATGCCCGTTCTTGCTATTGTTCCCCAGCGGGTCGATACGGATAATCGTGCCGAGCAGCGAATGCAGGCTGTGGCAAAGCTGGGGATATTTGCTGATCGTAGAACCGCCGTCGCCGGTACCTATATATAGTAGGCCGTAATCCTTATCTCCCTTCTCCGCATCGGGGTTGAAACCGATGTCCTGCGTGCCGTGCACTACATTAGGCACGTTGATGCGGAGCAGCTCTCTTCTTTTTCCCTTAAAAACCGGGCTTTTGACATCGTCGATCTTCCATTCCGAGACTACCCACTGTAATGCGACCTTGATGGAATCGTTGTAAGCGTAGTCGGCTGGTTTTCCTTTGGGAGCCTCCGTGTGGGTAATATAAATCAAACCATTACTGAGGTAATCGGGATGAAACGCGAAGCTGCCCAGGCCGGTACCCAGGCCGGGTTCGTTGACGAAGTTTTCAACCTCATTTCTGAGGTCCACGAAAGCTGTGACATCCTTTCCGTTGATCCGGTAAATCAGGCCTCGCTGATCACTCACGTACAGCATACCGTCCTGCGACGGGTGCGGGCGCATGTTCGCGATGCGCGTGCGGGGCATCTTGTCGCTGGATGGCGGTATCGTCACGAAGTCTTCCAGCTCTATCCTGAGCCCTGTTTTAATCACCGGCTGTGCCAGGCGGGCATTCGAAGCGGTATCGACTTTCACTTCGAGCGGTGCTATGTTGTGCGCTTTCGTCTCCGAAGCAATGTACCCGAGGATTGACCGGATCTCTTCGTCCTTTAAAAAATCAAACGGCGGCATAATCATCTTGTACCGCTTCGACAGGCTCACAGCCCGAGCATTACCCGTTTCGATCGCGTGGTTGGGATTTTTAATGAATGCAATCAGTTCTTTTTCCGAAAGCACGCTGGTAACGCCGCCCAGGCGCGGGCCGATCTCCTCCTGCTCCATGGCATGACAGGAAACGCAATGTGTTGTAAAGAGCTCTTTGCCCTGTGAATCGGTAATGGCAAGCTGGCTGCCGGCAGGCGTGGATTGTTTTCTGCCCGCGCAGTTGAATAGGAGGAATGAAGCCGCGGCAATGCAGCAAACAGAACGTAGAACTAAGGTCATTCAGTAACGGGTTAGGTATTTTCAAATGTGACGTTAAAGTTAGCAACCGACCCGGAAACAAAAAAAGCCGGATCGCTCCGGCTCAGTCACTGAATAATGAAGGAATACTATGGTTATCCTACATTTCTTCCGTCTTTATCTAGTTTCACGAGGGCATTTTCCTTGCCGTTCGCTACTTGTAATTCGTAATACTGGACTTTGTCGGGCTCGGTTACCAGAAATGCTTTCTTCACCGTCCAGCCTTTAAAGTCGTCGCTTTTGATTGTCTTTTGAATTCCTTCCGGCAAATCTTCCGTTTTCACGGCCACTTTCTCCTTTTGGTCTGCCTTCGTCGTTTTCTGTGCCACCGCTTCCTGATGTGCTGAATGATCAGCCGTCGCCTGACTGGCCGTCTGGGCCTGAACAGAAGTAAACGAGATGAGCGCCAGGGCAAATGCCGATACTACTAGCTTTTTCATAATCCTTGTTTTTTAGACAACTATAATGTTTTTGACCTCGTGCATTCGCACTGTGCCCGTTTGTGTCAACAGGATTATGCCAAAATATACAATTTGCTGATTTTGAATATATTACAAATATTCTATTAGTTTAATAGTGTTTACCTAAATCCACGTTTTGTGGGAATTTGTCTTCAAAAACCCTCAATAACGAAAACTGCCCGTACTGTAACAGCACGGGCAGTGATCAAATGGTTTGCTTATAACCTGTTACTTGTCGTAACCAGGGTTCTGAACCAGTTTCGCGTTACGGTTGATTTCGTCGCGGCTGAACGGACGGAAATACATTTTGTCCACCCACGTACGGTTCTCATGCGATTTGTCCTCCGTCGGAGTGTAGGTATAGTCGTAAACGGTCGGGTCGTAGCGATACGGCTCTTTCATCGACTTACCTGGCTTGAACTTACCGATTACGGTAATGAACTGCAACGAACGGCCCAAAGTAGTCGGAGCGATCATCCAGCGACGTGCATCGTGGTAACGCTGCTCTTCGTAAGCCATTTCAATGCGTTTTTCATGACGGTAAGCTTCTTTTAAAGCAGCACCCGAAACTTTCAGAGCGGGCATACCGGCGCGGAAACGGATCTTGTTCAACCATTCCAATGCAACCGCATCCTGCCCCAATTCAATGCTCGCCTCGATGTAGTTGAATACCACTTCGGTTACGCGGAAGAACGGCCATGGAATGTTCTGGCGGTCGGTGTTGTCATACAATGCGGGGTTCGGATCGATGAACTTGCGCATGTAGTAACCCGTACGGCTACCGTTCCAGTCTTCAATCGTGCTGCTGCGGGTATCCAATCCTTTGCGGTTGATCAATGCTCCTTTGTCGTCCAGCAAATCATAAGCACCGGTCTGAATCTGGTTAGCAGGGTCTTTGGCATCGGAAGGACGTGGTTTCCAGTTAGCACCGTCATACATCACAGTCGCGTAGAAACGTGGATCACGGTTCGCGTAAGGATTAGCTTTGTGCGTAGGGTTGGTCCATGCAAACGGGGTTCCATCCATCATTTCATAGTCATCCACGAGCAAACCGATCGGCGTGTTACCCGCCCAGTTGTGGTAGCCGTTAGGACCGTTGTTCAAACCGGTCTGGCGCGCACCATCCGAAGTCTGGCTGGCGGTGAAATAACGACCAAAAATGATGTCGTCGCCACCGGAAGCATCCAGTGTTTTATCGGCGCTGTATCCGGCCATAGCCATCGAAATGTAGTTGATCTTACCTTGCGCAGCGGTAACAGGAGCTGTCAGGTTAAGCTTGTAGCCTGCTTTCAAATCCAATGCAGCTTTCGCAGCAGCCTGCGCCGCTGTCCAGCGCGCCTTGCGGTCGCCGCTGGTGTAGCCCAGGAACTCAGGATTTGGATAGGCAGCAAACAGTGCAGACTTCGCTTTCGCAGTGGGAACATCATGCAGGTCGCTCGCAGCGTACAATAAAATCCGCGATTTCAGCGCCAATGCAGACGCTTCCGAAGCACGTCCTTTCTGGTCTGCCTTGCCTTTCAGCAATGCAGCGGCGCTATCGCAATCCGCTACGATAAACTTCACGCATTCCTCGAAGGTATTCCGCGTCACAGAATAATCTTCATTCAATGCATAAACTTTCGTAACCAGAGGCACCGAACCGTAGTAGCGTACCAATTGCTGATAGTAATAAGCACGCAGGAAGTGCGCCTCCCCTTTCAACCGGTCTTTCAAAGTCTGGTCCGTGAAAGTAGACTTCGGCAACTCCTGGATCGCCTGGTTGGTCGCGCGGATACGGGTGTACATAGGCCCCCATCCGTAAGTATCATCCACCCAGCCCAGGTTGGAAGGGCTCAAGCTACCTTCATTTATGGTATTAATGTTACGACCTGTGTGAGTAAATACCGCTTCGTCACTCAGCGAGGCAAGCATTTGCTCGCTGAAACCGCCTTGCTGCAAACCCTGGTAAATACCTGTCACAAATCCTTCTGCCAATGCACCGTCTTTCCAGACCTCATCGGTAGGAATTTCGATGGGAGGCGTTACATCCAAAAAGTCAGTGTCGCACGACACCAGCCCGGTTGTGGCCAGCGCCGCCAGAAAAATCCAATTTTTATAACTCAGTTTCATTTTTAAAGTCTTAGAAAGTTACACGTACACCTGCATTAAGAACTCGCGACTGCGGATAGTATTGTCCGTTCGTAGAAGTCGCTTCCGGGTCCCAGATCTTGATCTTGTCGATCGTGAACAGGTTCAATCCGTTTACATACACACGCAGGTTACCAACACCGATTTTTGAACCGATTTCCGAAGGCAGGTTATAGCCCAGCTCGATATTTTTCAAACGTAGGTAATTGTTGCTTTTCAGGTAATAAGTGTTTGCGCCTGGTGAATCCGCGTTGGTGAGGTTGGTATAGTAGGTATTGTTCCGGTTAGCCAGACGCGGGTCTGTCGAGCTTGGGTTGTCGATCGTCCAGCGGTGGTCGTAAGCGTATTTCAGATAGTTACCAATGTCACCCGATTCTGTCTGACCTACATATTGCAAACCACCCGCGGCACCCTGGAACAGGATCGTCAGGTCGAATGCTTTGTAGCCGAGGTTGATGTTTACACCACCGGTAAATTGCGGACGGTTGGTTTTTTCCGAACGAACCATATCATCCTTGGTGATTTTACCATCATTGTTTACATCTTTGAACTTCATGTCACCCGGACGAAGCGTACCTGTAATACCGCTGTAATTGATTGTATTGGCATCGATATCAGCCTGGTCGCGGAAAACACCGTCATACTGGTATGCGAGGAATGCCTGATAAGGACGACCGGTTGTGGTCTGATAAGAAGGTATACCCGGCGTTTCGTTCCAGTATTTGATGGTGTTTTTGGCATAACCTCCATTTACACCCACCGAGTAAGTGAAATTGTCAACAGAACCATCGTAGCTCAGCTTGAATTCAAAACCTTTGTTTTGCAGTTTACCCAGGTTAACAGGAGGAAGCTTGCCGTCGATACCTGCCGACGAAGGCGTTGAACCCGTCATAGGGATCAGGATTTTCGAACGGTTGTTAACAAAGTAGTCGATTTCAAAGGCGATACGGTCTTTCCACAATGTACCTTCGATACCAAAGTTGGAGTTGTTGGCAACCTCCCAGGTAAAGTTAGTGTTCGCCACACGCGATTCAAGCAGCGTTTTCACCACCTGGTCGTTCACGATGTAAGTACCGAAGCCCATCGTATTGAGGTATTGGTATTCGGCCAGGTTTTCGGTACCGAGCAAATACGGCTCAGCACCCATTTGTCCCCACGAAGCACGCAGTTTCACGTTGTTCACGAAGTGGATATTGTTTTTCCAGAAGCCTTCTTCTGAAATACGCCAACCGGCCGATACCCCCGGGAAGAAACCGAAACGGCCTTGTTTCGGGAACACGTAAGAACCATCCGCACGCCACAGGAACTCGGCGAGGTATTTCTCTTTAAAGTTGTAGCCCACGCGACCGAAGTAGCTCAAACGTGCGCGTTTGTACAAATCACCATTGTTGGTACCCGAGTTACCGATATTCTGCTCTGGCGTACCACCCGCAAAAAGCTGGTCTACAACCGGAGAGATGAAATAGCGGCGGTAAGCGAAGAACCCGTCCGCATCGACAGTCTCGCGCTGCGCACCCACCATTGCATTGAAGCTGTGTGAGCCGAATGTCTTCTCGTAAGAAGCCTGGCCGGTCAATTGGATCGAAAGTTCCTGCGAAGAAGTTTCAGTCAAACGCGGATCGTTGAACGTCGAACGCACGGTTCCTGTCAGCAAGGGAGTTGTGCCATCCGCTTCGTAAGTCTTTTTATCCCAGTAATAAAGCGTCCATGGCTTCTGGAACGACTTCTGACGACGCATTTGCTTATCAATGGCCGCCATTGCCGTCACTTTCAAACCCGGTACGCCAGGCACGTCGATGTCCAGCTGGCCGTTGGTCTGAATGTAGTCGCGCTTATCGTTGTTGTAACCGGTCGTGTTGGTTGTGATAACAGCCGGGTTCTGTCCGTTCTCGATATCAGGACCAGGACGTCCGTCCGGCCAGATCGCGATTTCGGTAGGCTTTCCGCGCATGAGCATACGGAAGATATCGCCCGCGCCACCACCGTTAGGGAAGCGACGGAACTCCTCACGCATCACCACGCCCAGCTTAGCGGTTACGTATTTGTTGATCTTCGTATCGAGGTTCACACGCATGTCGTACTGCTTGTAGCCTGTCGCGGAGTTCACATAGTTACCATCCTGGTTAATATAACCCAATGAAGCAAGGTATTTGATGTTTTCGCTGCCTCCTGTCAATTGCAGGTTGTGGCGCTGCTGCGGCGACCAATTGCGGATTACCGCGCCATACCAGTCGGTGTTCGGGTGGGTCAGCGGATCGGAACCGTCGCGGAACTTCTGAATGTCGGATGGGGTAAACACCGCGTTCAGCACGTTTCCGTTGTCGGTACGGGTATAGGCGCCATTGGTATTAAATCCTTGCAGTGCACCCTGCCATTGTCCTACGGGAAGGTTGTCGTATATCTGCAATTCGTTACGGATAGTCGCATATTCCGCTGCATTCGACATTTTCGGTGTGCGGGTTGGCTGGGCTATCCCCAGGTTGAGGTCGTATGAAAGCTGTGGTTTACCGCTCTTTCCGCGTTTCGTGGTGATCAGGATTACCCCGTTACCCGCACGCGAACCGTAAATCGCCGCAGCGGCATCTTTCAGTACCGAAATACTCTCAATGTCGGCCGGGTTCAAACGGTCGAGACCACCGGAACGGTTAGGTACACCATCCACCACGATCAGCGCATTGCTGTTACCCAGCGAGTTGGTACCGCGGATACGGATCGCAGAACCATCGTAACCTGGCTCACCGCTCGATTGTACCGCAGAAACACCCGGCAAGCGACCGCCCAATGTGTTGGAGAGGTTGGTTGAAGGCGCTTTTTGAAGCTCAGCACCTTTCACGGCCGTTACCGAACCGGTCAGGGTTGCTTTCTTGGCGGTACCATAACCCACGACCACGACTTCGTCGAGTGCTTTGGTATCCGTTGCCATTTTCACATCCAGGCTGGTTTTATTGCCCAGCGGAATCTCCTGTGTAATGTACCCGATGAAAGAAAACACGAGCGTTGCCGTACCCGGCGCATTCACAGTATAGTTACCCTCGATGTCCGTTACCGTACCTGTCGATGTCCCTTTTACAAGGACGCTCACGCCGGGCAGTCCCTGCCCCTGCTCATCATTCACTTTTCCCTTCACCGTTACGTCCTGAGCGTACGCGCCGGTCATGACCAGTAAGGTCAACAGAAGGGAGTAAAAATACCGCGTTAGGCTACGGTACTTTTCCCGTTCAGAAATCATCATAGATTAAGTATAGATAGATAGTAGATAGTTAAAAAAATTATAAAAAAATGAAAAGATATTACAACTGGGTTTCATGCATAAGCCCTTGTTTTTCAACAAGTCAGAGAAGTGTCTACCATACACAATTTGTCTTACTTATAACTTCTAAAATCCTATTTTTAAAATATCGCTCGTAACCGGCGGGCGATTTATTTATACTTGACAGGGGAGCTAAACTCGAAAATGTTATATTTTGTAATCCGGCAGTACCGAGGCGTACCGTATGAGTAACCGGATGTACAAAAAGATATGAAATTATTTACATAAACAAGCATTCCTGCTTTCTGAATATGTTTTCTTGAAAAATAACCACTAGTTACTTAACGTATACTACTAACCGGTCTCTATACGCAACAACTAGTTGGATGGGCAACAAAAAACCGCTCCCATTGCATGGAAACGGCATTTACGAAGATATTAATAACAATTTTGCAGAAACTTACCTGATTTTTACAGTCTCGCCCGCAAATGCGCGCGCATAAACGATTGAATCTTTTAAAAATTATATTTCATAAGATTAAAAAATGATTAACGGGCCGTCCATCCGCCATCAACGGTGAGGATGGAACCTACCATATAGCTGGCCGCGTCGCTGGCCAGAAATATGGCAGCACCCTGAATTTCATGCAAATGCCCCCACCGACGGAGCGCGGTTGCGCCAAGGATAATGTCACGGGCATCGTCACTCTCGGCGATCGGAATATTCATCTCGGTCAGGAACGGGCCGGGACATATGGCGTTCACCATGATATCGTAAGGCGCAAGCTCCAATGCCAATGCGCGTGTCATTTGCACGATGGCCCCTTTGCTGGCTGTATAAGGTGTACGGTTGGCAAGCCCCACCAGCCCCAGCGTGCTCGCCAGGTTAATAATGCGGCCGCTGTGCTGCACTTTCATATGCGGCGCAACAGCCCGGCAGGCCAGCCACGTGCCGGTTACATTTACCTCCATCACGTGCTTGAAATCCGCCGTAGATAACTCGTCGATCGGCCCGCGGATATTGATCCCGGCGCTGTTGATGAGAATGTCGATCTTCCCGAAACTTTCCAGGGCAAAAGCGACCATTGCATGCACCTGCCCTTCATGGGTAATATCCGCAGCGTAAGAAAGCACACGCGTACCGAACGAAATGCACAGCTCGGCGGCACTCCGCTCACCGTCGACCGCACTCCGATTGACCAACAAAATATCACAACCCGCGGAAGCCAGACCGGCCGCCATAGCCAGCCCAAGGCCCTTGGAGCCTCCCGTGACAATGGCGACCTTTCCGGTAAGGTCAAATTGCTTGATGCCTGGTAAAACGTCCTGTACCATGGCGATCAATACTGGTGAAATGCCTGGGAAACAAATGCCAGCACTTCCGGCAACGACTCGCGCCAGTAGGTCCATGTGTGCCCGCCCTCGCGTACGCGGAACTCATGCGGCACTTCTTTTTTGCGTAATGCAATGTGAACGAGGCTGTTCCCTTCGTACAGAAAGTCATCGTCGCCGCAATCGATGTACCAGCGCACCGCTTTTTTCTGGTCTTCGGCGATGTTGTTGATCAACGCCAGCGCGCTGTGCCGGTTATAATATCTTTCGACTGTCGAATCGGCGATATTCGGGTTGTTTCTGATGAGATTCTTTTTGGCATCGTCCAGGGTAATCGGGCCGGTGGATGCGCTGAGCGGACAGGCCGATGAAAACAGCTCTGGGTGGTGCAATGCGTACATAAAGCTTCCGCCCCCGCCCATCGAAAGCCCCGCAATAGCTCTGAAACGCTTTTCGCCTTTAATGCGGAATTTCTTCTCGACGTAAGGCATCAGCTCGGTGAAGAAAAAGTCCTCGTAGTTCCAGTCGCCCTTCACGTCATTGAAATACCCTCTCTTACCCGTGTTCGCATCCGGCATGACGATGATCATCGGCGTGGCCTTGCCTTCGGCAATCGCTTTGTCGGCAATGTGCAGCACCTCGCCGAATTGTACCCAACCCGTATGATCGTCGCCGGCGCCATGCAGCAGGTACATTACGGGGTAGCTCCGCTCGGAGGTCGCGTAATCGGGCGGCAGGTAGACGGCGAACTTCCTTTCGGATTTGAGCAACTTGGAGGGCAACGACAGGTTATCGAGCACCTTCCCCGTCTGGGCAAGCGCCGGGATGGCCAGCATGGCAGCCAAAGCGATCGTAGAAATGATCTTCATACCAGGAACAGTTGGATTTGGGTTGAAATAACAAAAGCGGGAGATGTTGTGCATCTCCCGCCCGGTATGAAGGTTTTTATTTCTTCTTCATTTTCATCGCGACAGGGTCCCAATGGACGATCTTTTTGCTGAAATAACTTTCATTACACGCCAGCACCGGGGCTGCCGCGCGAAAGCCGAATACCGGGTCTTCGACCGTTCCAACACTGCCTTTCTTTACATTTTCGAAGAAATCCCTGAAATGGTTAGCATGCGCATCGTCCTCTTTCGGGGCTTCGAACCGCACTTCTTTCACGGGTTCCGCTTTCCGGGTATCTTCCGGATACTGGGCATCGTATTGTTTCTTAAATTCCTTCTGCTGGGCCTCCGAGAAGGTATTAAAACTGTCGTAACCTCCCATGCCGGGTGCTTTCGGCAGTTTCTTTTTGGTGAGTACCAGGTTGTTTTCGGTAAATTCAATCTGCCCCTCGGTTCCGATAATACGGGTGTTGTTGGCAATAGCACCCGCATTCGCAAAGTTCACGCGGAGCACCATCTGGAAATTGGCATGAATATCGGTTTTGGGATAATCCAGGATGGACACCAGCACATCGGGCACATCGCGGCCGTCTTTCCAATAGCTAAGCTCGCCGGACGACATCACGCGCTCGGGACCGAGCGAGTTGGTGACAAAATGCACGCCGGTAATAAGGTGCACAAAAAGGTCCCCGCCCACGCCGGTACCATAATCCTGGTAGTTTCTCCAACGGAAAAAGCGTTTCGCATCGAATGCACGCTTGGGCGCGTCACCAAGGTAGGTATCCCAATCCACCGTGCTTGGCGAAGCGTCGGTCGGAATGGAGTAGTTCCATGCGCCGATGGCATTGAATCGGTCGTTATTGGATTCCACATAGTTGATCTCACCGATCTCGCCGGCCTGAAACAGGCGCTTAGCCTCTTTAAACGAAGCCGAGCTGATCCGTTGACTGCCGACCTGCATCGTTTTGCCGGACTTCTTCCAGGCATCGATCACCGACAGCCCCTCATTGATGTGGTGCACCATCGGTTTTTCACAGTACACATTCTTTCCGGCCTGCAATGCGGCTTTGGTAATGTGGTCGTGCCAGTGATCGGGCGTTACCACGAGGACGGCGTCGATATCCTTTCTCTCAAGTATCTGGCGGTAGTCGCGCGTAGTGAAAATATCCTTTCCGTAAAGCTCCTTCACGCGGGTGAGGCGACCGTCGTACAGATCGGCAGCAGCTACGAACTCCACGTCCTGGGAACTGCGCAGCGCAGCCTTGGTGTCGCTGTGCCCCTGGATGCCCATTCCGATCGTCGCGAAACGGATCTTGTCATTAGGACTGATTTTTTTGAGGTCCCTGATAATGTGAAAAGGCTTGGCAATACTTTCCGTGGCTAACAGTGCAGACGCGGCTGTTACATTTTTGAGAAAATTACGGCGATTAGGCTTCATTTGAAGAATTTCAAAGGTTTAAGAAGATGACTTCCCAATTTAATCAATTCACGATTTGTTGCGTAGGTAAATCAAAAATATGTACATTTTGCCGATGAATTCCCCACCCTACTAATAACTAACGTTCCATGCACGCCGACCAGCGAAAAAAACTGATTAATGAACTGACCGACCTCATCAGGGGCGGAAATGCACACGTTACCCTGGATGAAGCGCTTGCCGGCATACCGGCCCACCTGCGCACGGTAATCCCCGACAACCTGCCGTACAGCATCTGGCAGCTCATGGAGCATATCCGGATCGCCCAGAAGGATATTGTCGATTTTTCGATCTCGAAGGATTACAAAACACTCATCTGGCCGGACGAATACTGGCCCGAGCCAACCGACAGCGTAAGTGACCAGCAATGGGAAGAAAGCGTGAAGGAAATCAACGACGACCAGCAACGCTTTTTCGGGCTGTTACAGAATGAAAACAAGGACCTTTTCAGTCCGTTGCCCTGGGGTAGCGGGCAGAATATCGTTCGCGAAGCCATGCTGATCGCCGATCATAACTCCTATCACCTGGCGGAGATTATCGTAGCCCGGCGGTTGCTGGGCATCTGGAAGTAACGATATTACAAAACGGGCGGCATCTCAGGTGCCGCCCGTTTTGCATTATAGTTCTTCGATCATAATATCTTTATAAAACACCTTGGCTTTTCCTCCTCCGTGAATTTGCAGGCCGATCAGCCCTTTTTGCGGAATGGACTTGTCGGGTTCGGTATAATCCACCGTTTTTGTCCCGTTCAGGAAAAGCTGGATGTGGCCGTTCCGGCTGTGCACTTCGTAGTTATTCCAATCGTTCCGCTTCACGATTTTCCCAACCAATGCGGAATCGGGCGCAATCAGCGTTTTATTCCGCCTCGATTCATCGTAGAGGCTCGCCCAATATTTATCACCCAGGTCGGCCTGATAGCCCGTCATTTCGTATGGCGGATTTTGCAGCCGTACGCTATGGAACTGGACGCCCGTATTGATAAATCCTTCGTGACCCGTCAGTTTAAATTTAACCTTCAATATAAAATTGGAATACTCCTTACGCGTACACAGGAATTCGTTATGGGGCACGGTCTCTTCCAGCGATCCGCCGGCAATGCTGCCGTTTTCGATTTTCCAGGTTTTAACCGTGTCTCCTTCCCATCCCCGGAAAGTTTTACCGTCGAATAGCGAAACCGGCTTTCCGGAAGGCTGGATCATAATACATCCGGCAAAAGCCAAAGCAGCGGCGCAGGCAAAGTAGAATGGTAGTTTCCTCATGGCACGGTCGGTTAAGTGCTAGTATGCTTTTTTCTAATGCAGGTTAAAGCGATTTCGGGAAGATTTTTACTTGAACGGGCGCCGCAAGTAACCCACCATTGCTTTTAACCTAATATCCGTACTTTTACAACGTGTGACTGCCCCTGAATGCCGCATACGTAAACCTGAGCAAGTTTTTATCAATGACTGATACTACCCTGAACGAGCCTATGAACGATCTGCTGCTGGCGATCGAACGGTTTAAACTTGTGGCAAAAGCTACCCATGACGTGATCTGGGATTGGGACCTGGCGAGAGGAACGGTATGGTGGAACGAAGGTATGCAGGAAATTTTCGGGTACCGACCCGAGGATATCGAAAGCGGGCCCAACTCCTGGTTCGACCGCATTCACCCCGACGACCAGGAGCAGGTGGTGAAAAAGATTTACCAGATCATCGATAAAGGCGAAAGCAACTGGTCGAATTTCTACCGTTTCCGGCGGGCCGACGGCTCGTATGCGCACGTGCACGACCGTGGATACACGATCCAGGGCGGGGGCAAGCCTGTGCGTATGGTGGGCTCGATGATGGATATTTCACAGCAGCTTCGATCGGATAAAGCAAGGGAGGAGAGCGAAGAGAGTCTGCGATTCGCCATGCAGGCAGCCCAGCTCGGCACCTGGAACCTCAACCCCGCCGATCGGACAGCATTGCTCAACGACCGCTGCAAAGAACTCTACGGCCATCCCGCCGATGCGGAAATGCATTATGAGGGCCTGGTTCAATTTATCCATCCCGACGACCGCGCCAGGGTAATTAAATCCGTCGAACGCGCGCTCGATCCGTCAGTAAGAGCTGTTTACGATGTCCGCTACCGGGTTATCGGTGCCAGCGACGGCAAACTCCGCTGGTTGCATTGCACCGGCCAGGCATATTTCGATCAGGCCGGCGCGCCCTACCGTTTCTCGGGCATTTCGCGCGAAATCACAGCCGAGGTTACAGGTCAGGAAAAAATCGCCTGGGCCGACCAGCAGGCAGCCATGACCATCGAGGGCTCCGGAGCGGGATCTTTTATGGTAGACCTGGCCACTAACGAGATCATCTACTCCCCCACCATGGCGCGGATTATCACCGGTAGCGAGGAGGCCAATATGACTCGTGATATTCTGCTGGCAAGCCTCCATCCCGACGACGTCGAAATACGCAACCAGGCCTACGCCGAAGCAGCGGACAACGGGGAACTGCGCTACGAGGCACGGTTTGTCTGGAACGACTCTTCCGTGCATTGGGTACGGGTACTGGGACGGTATCTGTACGACAGCATGGGCAAGGCTATTTCGCTGTCCGGCATTGTGATGGACATTACCGATCGCATTGAATCGGAACAGCGGCTGAAAGTGAATGAAGAGCACCTACGGACGCTGATCGAACAGGCACCGGTGGCTACGGCATTGTTTGTAGGAAAAGATATGGTTATCGATATTCCCAACGAGGCGATGCTCAAAGTATGGGGAAAAGGGCGCTCGGTGATAGGCAAGCCGCTTCGGGACGCATTGCCGGAGCTCGAAGGCCAGCCGTTTCTGGCTATCCTCGACCGTATTTACAAAACAGGCGAAGCACATTCAGAACAGGGGGCGAGGGCCGATCTCGTAGTGGATGGCCGGTTGCAAACATTCTATTACGACTACACTTACAAACCGCTGAAAAATTCGAGGGGCGAAGTATATGCCATCCTGGACATGGCCGTGGACGTGACCGAGCAGGTGATATCCCGGCAGGAGCTCGAACAGAGTGAAGAACGGTACCGGCAGCTGGCCAGCGAGCTGGAAAGGCGCGTAGGCCAGCGCACGGATGAGTTGCATCAGGCCAATATCGAGCTGGTCAATTCCAATAACAACCTTCAACAGTTCGCTTATGCCGCCAGCCACGACATGCAGGAGCCGCTCCGGAAAATCCAGTCGTTCGGCTCCCGCCTGCTTTCGACGTACTCCGAAAAGCTCGACGATAATGGCAAATATATGCTGAACCGCATTCAGGACGCGTCGAAAAGAATGTCGGCGATGATCGACGACCTGCTCGCCTACTCGCGCCTGACCACGCGCGAGGGCGAATTCGACGAAGTGCGGCTGAGCGAGATCGTGCATTCGGTGCTGGCCGACCTGGAAATTTCGATTCAGGAACAAAAGACCGATATCATCGTCGAAGACCTGCCCGTTGTCTGGGGAAATGGCTCGCAGCTTGCACAGCTTATGCAAAACCTGATCAGCAATGCGATCAAATACAGGCTGCCCGACCAACAATCGATCGTGAGGCTGTCGTACCGGTCTGTGAATGAAGCTGAGAAGGCGACTTTACCAAAACTTTTGCCGGATCATCCCTACATCCGCCTCGAAGTGATCGATAACGGCATCGGCTTCGACGAAATTTATCTCGACCGCATTTTCCAGATGTTCCAGCGGTTGCACGGGCGGAGCGAATTCTCCGGCTCAGGCATTGGCCTGGCTTTGTGTAAAAAGGTGGTGCAGAACCACCATGGCTATATTACCGCTCAAAGCCAGCCTGGAAAGGGTGCTACTTTTATAGTGTACCTCCCGCAACCGCGCTGAGACGGCCCGGGCTATCGCTTTTGCCAAATATCTGCAAATTCTTCGGGATGGCGGCGGAACTGTCCATGCACGTACTCGCACAGGGGCAATACCTGCAAGCCGTGCTCACGCGCATAGGCGACCATCGCGTCGAGCATTTTGCGCGCCAGGCCCCGACCTTCCATCGCCGGATCCACTTCGGTATGGTACACCGTCAGTGTGGTTTCGCTTAACCCGATCACCATTTCCCCTACCTGTTTGCCATCTTCCTCCACATAAAAAGCTCCGCGGCGGCGATTATCCAGCTTGAATTTGATCTCTGCCATAAATTTTTGTTTAAAGTGCGTTACGTTCAGGGCAAATATATCCATAATTTTGCCGCCCCAATCGCCTTACGCCATGAACGTCTTCCCCGTCTCGAATTCCAACCTTTCGCCCGTTCACCTGGGACATTTTGTTCAAAAGCATTATTTTCCTGAACAACAGGTGGAATGCCGGATATTGAAAACCGGAATCAGCGATACTTACCTGATCGTCGCATCGGACAAACGATACATTTTCCGCGTTTACAGTTTCCAGTGGAGGACCTGGACGGAGATTTCGGAGGAACTGCGTCTGTTGGAGCATTTGCGCCAAAATGGCGTGTCGGTTTCCTACCCCATTGCCGACCTCGCCCACGCATTCATACATACTTTCCAGGCGCCCGAAGGCGAACGTTTTGGTGTATTATTCTCCTTTGCCGAAGGCGAGAAGGTGCTCAATTTCGACCCGGAAACGCATTATTGCGTGGGAAAGCTCATGGCCGAAATGCATTTGCTGACTAAAGACTTCCCTTTGCAGCGCGTGACCTACACCGAAACAGAGCTGCTGATCGACTCCCTTGGGCAACTAAGCAAGTTTCTGCCCGCCGACACCGAGGAAATGCAATACATGAAAACGGTGCAGGAATGCCTCATCGGTGAATTGCAGAATGCGGATCGGGCTCAACTGCGAAAAGGTGCCGTCCATCTCGATCTCTGGTTTGATAATATGAATGTCACAACCGATGGCGACATCACTTTCTTCGATTTCGACTTTTGCGGAAACGGCTGGCTATGCCTTGATATGGCCTACTATATGCTGCAAATCCACTCTACGGAAAAAGACGACGCCGAACGCGAGCTGAAAACGGAGCAATTCCTGAAAGGCTACGAGTCGGTTACGTCCGTTAGCGATGAAGAGAAGCGACTGATCCCCATGCTTGGAATCTGCCTCTATTTCTTTTACCTGGGCATTCAGTCGCAACGGTACGACAACTGGTCGAATGTATTTTTGAATGAAATTTATCTGAAAAGATTTATCAACCTGTTGCTCAAAAAGTACTTTGACTATCACCAGCTCGGGCAAAAGCTGATTTCATAAAAAAGGCCGGCTTAATGCCGGCCCGCACTTTGCTATACTGCCGCCTCGACGATCTTCTTCATTTTCACAAGGCTCGTTTTGGCTACCTCCAGTGCATCTTGGGCCCAATAATCTTTATTAAACACTTCAAACGACAGGATAATAGGCTTGTCGGGATTTTTGAGGCTTTGAATTACATTTTTCCAAGGCGCAATACCGTCGCCCACATATACACGGTCCGCGTCGGTGATCTGCTCGCGCGGAGGAGTTTTGGGATAATCGTTCACGTGGAAGATCTCGATCAACGGCTTGCCTACATCCTTAATGGCATCCATTCCGGAGCCACCTTTGTGCAAATGGTATACATCCATGAGCAACCGCGCCGAGGGATGCCCCGATTCAACGGCCACATACAATATCTCTCCCACACGGCTGAGGTTTTTAGAGAAACCCCATAGTTCCAGGTGCGGTACCACGCCGGTTTTGTCACCCAGTTCAAGAATAGCACGGTAACGCTCAGCTACACGGGCGAGATCGAGCAAAGCGCCGGTGGTGGCGCCCATGGGCGGGGCCGCTACACGCGGGCAGCCAATGGCAGCCAGCTGCTCCATTTCACCTTTCAGCTGGTCCAGTGCCTTGGCACGTGCCGTTTCGTCGTCCACGATCCAGGTCGCAAAACCGATCGCATCCTCCACTTTCAACCCGAGATCGCCGATCATCCGTTTGGCTTCCTGCAATGTGCCGCCGCCTTTGAGATAATCCTGCAATGTACTGATCCAGATCTCCACAGAACCGTAACCTGCCTTCGCCGCTACTTCCAGCTCCTTGCGGAAACCTAGCTTCTGCCCCCGCAGCGTGCTCATATTGAGCGAATAAATAAATGGCTGAGCTTTGGTTTTGGCGGCTTCGGCGGGAACAATGCCTGCTGCGCTCACGGCAGCGATCGAGGATAATGCTTCTCGGCGGTTCATTAATATGTCCTGAATGGTTAACTGATTTAACTGTAAAGCGGCCCTCCGGAATTTTTTACCGCAAATGAATGTAAATTGATTGTTTACAAACTGCATTCTACCTCCTATGGAACCAGATAACTATATCATACCCGCCCAAACGAAAATAGGCCATGTACACCTCAAAGTAGCCGACCTCGACCGTGCTATCGACTTCTATTGCGGCCTGCTCGGCTTCGAAATTACCACCCGCTACGGTACCCAGGCGGTGTTCATATCAGCCGGCGGTTATCACCACCACATCGGGCTCAACACCTGGTATAGCAAAGGTGCGCCTCCCGCATCGCCACACGGCGTCGGCTTGTTCCACACGGCCATTCTCTACCCTACCCGGAAAGACCTGGCAGTTGCCTTGAACCGCCTTTTGAAAGCCAATTATCCCCTCACCGGCGCCAGCGACCACGGTGTTTCGGAGGCGTTATACCTGAACGACCCCGACGGCAACGGCGTCGAGCTCTACTGGGACCGCCCTCAAGACCAATGGGAATACCTGCCCGACGGCTCGATTGAAATGTATACGAAGAGTTTGAATATCCCGGGATTACTCGCCGAGTTGAATAAGTAACTCAATACTTCATCAACAGCGTCAGCAACTTACGATCCAGCTTGTGTCCGTGCCAGTCTTCGTAGGCTACGTCTTCGCGCCGTGAATCGAGCACGCCGAAATCTCCGGCGAATTCCCATAGCGAGAAACCGATACCATTGGACGAAAGGATGTCGAGCACGTCGTTGAACCAGGCCAGGAAAACATCGTGGGGCGTCTTGTTCCAGCAGCCGCATTCTCCGCAGTGCACCCCTACGCCCTTGCCTACGAGCTCGATCCAGGGCTTGTAGAACTTTTCGAGCATTGCGCGGCTCAGATATTGATCCCCCACCTGCCCCGGCCATTTGGGCTCGGGCGCATTCTCGGGGTCTTTCATGGCCCAGGGCGCTTTATAGTGCGAGATAATACCCGGATGATACCCGCGGCAACTTTGAGCGATGTCAAGGTCGGCCAACTCGGGGATCACCGACGTGCCCACATCGTTGCCGTCGGCAATGATCAAATGGCCCGGATTCTCCTTTCTGATCGCTTCCGACGCAGCGATCGCCATTTTCCGGTATACATCGCCCGGCACCGACGACCGCCTGGAATGCTGGTCGTTCATGTCGGCGCGCATGCTTGGTTCATTAAGTAAGTCGAAACTAATGCGTTTCTGCGACGTATTCTTATACCTTTTGGCCCATATATTCCAATGAAAACAGAATGCGTCAAGCGCTTTCTGGTCGGTCCAAAGGTTGTAGGGCTCGTTAAAACCTGCATTGACGCAGTATCCCGGCGCGCGGTGCAGGTTCAGGCTTACGTGTATGTTGTGTTTGTGCGCCGCAGCCACGAGCTTATCGATGCGCTCCACGGCCTGCTCGTCGATCTGATAAACTTCTTCCGGTGTGATATTGCGGCTGCGATCGAATTTTAAATAGGCGGGGTAAGCCATCGGGATACGCACAAAGTCGAAACCCCAGTCGGCCATCCATTTGAATTGCTCTTCGGTAGTGGCCTTACGTCCTTTTGCCGGATCGGGAGCAAAGAAATCGAGCAGGTTGAAGCCCTTCCATTTGGGCAGTTTGTTCTGTACGAACTGCCCGGGAGCGGCCCCTTCCGGGTTAGCCTGGCTTAAAACAGCAAAACCGGGTGCTAATGCGGCCCCGGCTACTGCTATGGATGTATTTTTTACAAATGTCCTGCGATGCATGCCGTTCGAAAGTTATTCGTGGTAACTTCCTACTAAACACGTTCCCGCGGCGGTTTTACTGATGATACCCGACGGCAAGCCTAGCGTGCTCTGGTCGAATATCCCGATCGGCCGTTATAGTTGTAATACATGGTCGACTTTTTGTCGCCGCCGTCGTTCAGGTATTTGGCTTTCAGCTTCTGATGCAAATCCGCGGATTGCTTTTCACCGTTGACGATCAACTCATCATCGCTGAGTTTGAATGACAGCTCATCCTTATCCTTGACCAAGCCCGCGCCAGCCAGTTCTTCGATCACCGCTTCCTGGCGTTTCATATAAACTTCGCGCTGTTTTTCAGCTTCTAGCCGCATTTCTTCGGCTTGTTTGCGTTGCCCTTCGGCTTGCACACGCTGCTCGGCGGCGTGCTCACGTTGCTTCTCGGCTTCACGGCGCATCAGTTCGGCCTGTTTGCGCATATCTTCGGCAGCTTCGCGCATTTTTTCGGCCTCTCCCCTCACCCTGGCTACCTGATCGTGGTTGGCATTCGCATTCACCCGCATTTGATCTGCATACTCTTGTTGTTTCTTAGCGTCCAGGCGCATCTGGCTGGCATGTTCCCGTTGCTTCTCGGCTTGCAGGCGCATCACCTGGGCCTCTTCGCGTTGCTTCTCGGCGACCCGACGCTGCCCTTCGGCGATTTTACGCATTTGCTGGGCCTCTTCACGCTGCTTTTCGGCAAGCTCGTGCTGCGCTTTCACTTCGGCCATGATCTTGTCGATCTCCGGCTGGTATTTCGCGTAATCCTCCGCTGCTATTTCCTGATCATCGACAAAAAGCGAGATAATCTTGTCGTTTCGCTTCACGATTTCGTACTGCTTGTTGTTACGTGTAACATTATACGTACTGATTCCCTGTTGCGGCGTATACACATTGGCGGAATGTATTTCCATTCCTTCCGACCGCAGTTTCTTTTTCGGAAGTGTGTCCGGCTCCCGGACTAAGAGGTTTTGCGCTTTGATAGCCGTGATCTTCGCAGGCAAAAGTTTCGCCCCATCAGGCCGGACTTCCTTTACGGCAGGCGCTTTCCGGGCTGTTACCGGCTTCTCCGGCGTGGTGGCTGCCGACAGCGCAATCGCCGCCGCCAGACTGAATGTGACAAATAGTTTTTCCATGGCATCTAGTGATTTATTATTGTTATTGACTATGCGTTTGATCCTGTCCAGCAGATGGTTTCGTTTTTTAGAAAAAGCCATTTCAAATGCCGGCCTCGACTGATTATACTCCTGGAATGAGACGAGTGCGTGAATGAACGATGTTTTGTTCTGCATGACGCTGATCGCCAGATCGTCGCAGCAATGTTCCCGTTCTTCGCGGATCAGCCTGGAAATCCACCAGACAGCCGGATTGAAGAAAAAGACATTTTCACAGAATATCTGCACGAGGTTGATCAGGTAGTCGCGGCGGCGGATGTGCGCCAGTTCATGCAGCAAAATGGCTTCCACCTGGGCGGCCGGGAGGTTGGCCAGCATACCGAGCGGCACGAGCACCACCGGCTTCAAGAAACCGATCACCATCGGTACCGCCACCTGCGCCGACTCGCGCAGCTCCATTTCCTGTCCAATTTGCATCCTTTCGGCCAGCTCGTAAAACCGCACGATCCATTTCATTTCCGGTGTGGAAACCTGCCGTGCGACCTTTCGCAGGTACAACAAGCCGCTCGCGGCCAGTACCGATTTTAACGCAAAAATCAGGAACCATACGGTTACGATGATTTGTGCATTTGCGTTGAAAAATGCCATTATCTTCGTTATCCAATCCATTTCCGCAGTAGCGATGGCAACATCACCAGCGTGTTGAAAAGCTGTCGGTACGACCCATTCTTTGGAAAAAACGACCGCCGAACCGGCGATTTCTCCGCTATCCCGTATCATCAGATTGAAAGTCAGCACCGTTCCGACAACGAACAGCAGCATTACGAACGCCAGCAAATTATAGCGGAAAGCGGGCTTGCTTTTGCGTGTACAAAGCAGGATGATCCCGGCCCCGATAGCCGCTACAAGCCCCTGCCAGAGCGAATGCATTAATGTGAGGCAAAGCGCGCGAACCCACTCGTGGGCAGTCGGCTGATCAATGATATTCCAATTCATGGCTAGCGGATTGAAATGGTGTGGTGATTACTGATCCAGTTTTTTCAGGAAATCCTTGATCTCGCTGAGTTCCTCTGCAGAGGTATTCTTGTTACCGAAAAGCTGCATAACCAGGCTCGAAGCCGACCCTCTGTACATGGAGTCCACAAAGCGTTCCAGCAATGCCGATTTGGTCTTGTCCTCTGGCTCGGCGGGGCTATAAATGTGCTTCATACTGCTCTCGTCGCGGATCACGATACCCTTCTCGGCCATGATCTGCATCAGCTTCAAGGTAGAGGAATACTGCACCGCGCGCTTTTCTTCATTGAGCTTGTCGTTCACAAACCGCACCGTCGACGGCCCATGCTCCCAAAGCACTTGCAGTATTTCCAGTTCTGATTTTGTCGGTTCCATTCTTTCGTTTTTCATTTAACTTTTCAAAGGTAGGAAAAAATTCGTACGAAAAAATATTTATCAGAAAATTTCTAGATCTGTTTAAACAAATCAACAGGAAAAACACGATACAGCCGAAGCGCAGATCGCCAATATACCCTATGTCAATGCGCAGGTATGGGTGGAAGTGGGTAATGTATGCAAAAGAAAGTTGAGCTACACCAAACATGATATTTGTGAATTGTGGTACCACCTGATGACGCATTGCAAGTTGCCCCAAATCACAGAAAATACCCTGGCCAAAGTCATATATCTCACGCATAAGTACGATTTCCAACTCTTCGATGCGATTATCATGTCGAGCGCGCTGGAAGGCGGTTGCAGAATTTTGTATTCATAAGACATGCAGCACGAACTGGTGGTCGAGGATCGCCTGACGATCATCAACCCATTTCTGAATTGCTGATTTCAATTCTTTGAAATTCATAATTTCCCCTTTGTAACTGCAAAGCGCCCGCCGGAGCCGTCCTGTCATATTTGTATCATCAATCACGAACAAAAATGACAAGCAAAATGAAAACTCCTAAAACATGGTTCATCACCGGGGCTTCGAGAGGTTTTGGACTGGAAATTACCAAAGCAGTACTTGCAACCGGCGACCAGGTGGTGGCTGCCGTAAGAAGCAAAGCGAGCGAACTTGCCGCACAGTTTGATAATCATCCGAATCTGCTGGTAGTAACCCTGGACATTACCCGGGAAGAACAAGCCAAAGGGGCGGCTCAGGCGGCTATCGAACGTTTCGGCAAAATAGATATCCTTCTCAACAATGCAGGTTACGGTTTGCTAAGTGCGGTGGAGGAAGCGACGGCGCAGGAAGTAAGGGATAATTACGAGGCGAATGTGTTTGGTACGCTGAATGTCACCCGGGCGGTGCTGCCTTTCATGCGCGATCGACGTGCCGGTCATGTGATCAACGTTTCATCCGTAGGCGGACTGAGTGGTTATGTTGGCTGGGGCATTTATGGCTCGACCAAATTCGCTATCGAGGGCATTACCGAAGCCCTCGCCTTGGAACTGGCCCCGCTGGGCATTCACGCGACAGTAGTAGCACCCGGATTCTTCCGTACCGATTTCCTCGATCACTCCTCCCTTACCCGCACCTCTAATGTGATCGCCGATTATGACCATACCGTCGGAGCCATGCGCACCTTCGCGACGGAAGTGAATAAAAAGCAGCCGGGAGATCCTAAAAAACTCGCGCAGGCGCTCATCAGGCTTGGCAACGCCGAGAATCCTCCGGTACATTTGCCATTGGGTACCGACACACTCGAACGTTTCCGCGCCAAAACTGCCGCATTCGAGAAGGAGATCGAAGCATGGTACGACGTCATAACCGGAACGAACCACGACGATGTTGCAGCACAAAGCGAACTCGTTTAACCACTGCCGGCGTTATGGAAATGCTTTGCTGTTGCAAGGCATTTCTTTGTTCCTGAACAATCATTCTTCGCAGAAACCCATGCCCGATAAAACGCTCGATGCGAAAACCATCGACCTGCTGCGCGACTTGCCCGAACTCATTCCCGTCATGCGCGATAGTTTTGAGGAATGGACAATCCGCACTTTCAACCGAGAGCAGCACGAATGCCGCAATTATCTCTCGCCCAATCGGCGGGATTTTTACAAAATACTACTGGTAACCAGGGGAGCAGGCATTTTCACCATGGGCTTGAACACCTATTACATCGACGAACCCACGATCCTGTTTATCCATCCGAACGACATCATTTCCTGGAAAAACCTCTCGTCGGAACGCGAGAATAATCTGTCGGCAGGATATTATAGTCTCTTCAAAAAATCATTTATCAAGAATCACCCCCAACTGAAAGCGACCATCGATAAGTTCGGGCTGTTTTCGGAGAAAACTAAAAGTGTGGTCCGCCTCGCCAGCGCGGATGTAGCTGTGCTCACACGCTTCTTCGCGCGTATGCAGGAGGAGGAACTATTGGGCGACGCGTTTAACGAGGAAGCCATGAGCGCTTATTTACAATTGCTCATGGTGGAAAGCGCGCGAATCGCCCACTACCCCAAACCAGACGACGTCTCTGAAGAATACGGTCATATTCACCGCTTTTTTGATCTTCTGGAAAAAGTAACGGCGCATATCAACATCGAAACGCCCATTCGCATTAAAACAGCCAAAGAATTTGCCGAAAATCTGAGCATTCATCCCAACCACCTGAACGCACTATTGAAAAAACACACCGGCCAGAATGTAAGCACGCACATACGCAACCGGCTGCTGGAAGAAACAAAAGTGCTGCTGATTCAGACCGAATGGCCCTTACAGGACATCGGTTACAGCGTCGGTTTCGCCGAGCAGCCCAATTTCAATTTGTTTTTCAAAAAGAATACCGGGCTGACACCCGCAGAATTCCGCCGTAACTATCGTGCCTCCTGAAAACAAAACGGGTCGTGAGCAATGCGCTCCGCGACCCGTTTCATCATATCAAAATTGACTTATGCGCCCAGCGCCTTGCGCGCGAATTCCACGCATTTAGCGGTTTCCTTCAATGCATCCGAACCTGCCGGGATCTCATATTCGAGTTCGATCGTCGCAGGAAACTTGTATTTTTTCGCACGCATCATTTCGAGAACGGCTACGATCGGCGTATCGCCCTGGCCCCACACCACATTGGCACCGCCGTGTTCTTTATTTTTGCGGTCCTTCACGTGCATGCTCACGATATGGTCATGCTTCGCTTCGAGCAACGGGAACGGGTCGAAGCCAGCAGCCACATAATGCCCCATATCGAAGTTCATCGCATTGTATTTCGACTGGCTCAATGCCGTATCCCACCAGGTGGGGGTTTGCTGCGTGTGGCCGTGATAGCCGCAATAGACCTTGTTTTTAGCGGCAATGTCGCCGAGCCGCTTCGTCTGCGCGGGATCGTTCGGCAGCTCCACATTCGCCTGGTTAGCGCCCAATGCTTTCGCCGCACGGAATGCATAATCCACCTCCGCATCGGTACTGTTCGCATTCAACGCGTTGGGTTTGAAACCGTAAATACTTACACCTGCATTGTTGTACATTTTGCGAAGCTGTACGAACTTATCCATCGACACTTTCGCACGCCATTCGGCCATCTTGGTCGCATACTCTTTCTGAATGGCTTTTTGCTCGTCCGTCATTTCAGGGCGCTTGCCATCCGGGCCGGGTGCGAGGTTCGGGCGCGGCGGAGCTTCCGGAGCACCTGCGAACGACTCGCCGGTAGGTCCCATCAGCTCGATGGCGCTGATATTGGTTTCTATGCAGTATTTCAAAATGTCCTCAGCGCTACCGGGCAGACTCCTCCATGAATAGGTAATGGCTCCCACCTGCACGCCGTTGAACAGCGAATTAGGTTTGCCAAGGTTCTTGATATAAGCCGGCGCACCGAAAATAGGCGTACGCGCCATCACGAAACCCGCCGCCGCCAGGGCCGACGTGCCCAGAAAACGGCGTCTTGAAATGTCCAGGTCTTCCATAAAGTCAGATTGGTTGTTTGAATATGGTTTAGTAGTACCGTCCGACATACTTGTTCTCTACGATCAGCTTCTTCATTTTCGCGGGGTCGATCGGCCCTTGCTGCGAATAGACGATCTTGCCGCCCGGTTCCACAAGTATGGTATACGGTAAAGCGCCCTGCCATTTCGAATCTACCGCTTCAATGAGCTTGTATTTGTCCTCGATATTGAAAATATAGTTTTTGTTGGAAGCAAACTTGCCTTGCAGGAATTTCAGTGCCTTGTCTTTCTTATCGGGATTATCTGCGCTGATCGAGATAAATTCAAAATCGCGGCGGCGGTACATGTGGTGCATCACCATGAAGTCCGGGAACTCGGTCACACACGGTCCGCACCAGGTTGCCCACACATTAATGAGCCGCAGCTTGTCCGATTTGTTCTGGATCAGCTCCTTTAAACCGGCTTCGTCGATCGTTTCCAGCGTCACGGGCTCTTTTGCCCAGGCTGTTTGTTCTTTCTTCACATTATCTTCTTTCGACGCCCATTTCATGGAGCAGCCGAACGTCTTGGTAGTAGGTACGGGCACCGGCTTTCCGGCCAGCAATGCTTCAATGGCGTTTTTCGCGTCCAGATTTTTCGGCGTGCCCGTAGGTTTCTCCACGTCGTCGATCCTACCGTTATATTGTAGCTTCCTGGCCTTGTCGAAAATGAAAATATGCGGTGTAGCAACCGGTCCGTATGCCAACGCGGTCTTCTGGTCGCCGCCGTCGTAGAGGTAAGGGAAATTGTAAGCCATATCCTTCGCCCGGATCTTCATTTCGTCGTAGGTATCGCTCATATCGGTGTAACCAAGTTCATCGAGCAGGATCGCTTTCGGGTCATTGGAGGATATTGCCACCACTGCAACCTTTTTGGCTTTGTAATCAGCCGTAAGCCTCTTGATACGCTCCTCATACGCCTGCGCGGTCGGGCAGTGGTTGCAGGTAAACACGATCGCGAGAATATCCGCGCCAGCAAAGCTTTTGAGTGAATACCGCTTGCCGTCGACGCCGGGCAGGTTAAAGTCCGGAGCCTGGGCCCCTATTTTCAAAGTCTCGGGCTGTTCGGCAGCAAATGCCCCCACCGCATTGACACACAATACAATAGCAAAAATCAGTTTCTGAAACGCGCGCATAGTTCTGGTTTTTGGTTGAGTTATGAATTTAAACCAAAAGCGGGCGCGTTACAATAAAATACTGGTTTTATACTATTGAAATTCGGCTCATTAAAAAGGGAGGATTGGGAGGATGGAGGAAAGGGAGGAAGGAAATTTCAACTCCCTGAAACCTGCTGACATACGGCTGTCACGCACCCCATTTAGTTTTGTAGAAACCTTAAACCCAATCCGGCATCCATGGAAACTAAAAACGGCACCGAGGCGATCACTGCCCCCAGCTATAACGAATGGCGCGCGTGGCTGGCAAAAAACGGCATGAAAAAAAATGCCGTATTCCTGATTATCTACCATAAAAACAGCCCTACGCCCAGTATCGGCTACAAAGAATCGATCGAGCACGCATTGTGCTATGGCTGGATTGATAGCAAGGCCATCAAGCGCGACGCGGAGAGCTTTTACCTTGCATTCACAAAACGTAACCCGAAAAGCAAGTGGAGCATCGTGAACAAAGAACGCGCTGCCCGCATGACCGAAGCAGGCCTGATGCGCCACGAAGGCCAGGCGATGATCGACCTTGCGAAGAAAACCGGTGCCTGGGACGCCCTCGAAACCGCCGGTAATGCGGTGATACCCGACGACTTGCAGCTGGCTTTCGACGCGAATAGGGCAGCATTTGAAAACTTCGCCAAATTCGCCCCTTCCTCCAAAAGATTGATCCTCGAATGGATATTGAATGCCAAAAGACCGGAAACACGCGAAAAACGCATTGCGCAATCCGTCGAAATGGCTGCACGCAACGAACGGGCGAATCACCCGCGCTGAAACTTTTTTGATCGCTGATACCTTTGCTAGCAAGAATGCCCAGCATTCATTGACCATGCAAACTGATATCAACATGTCCGCCCCACAACTTACCGGCCTGCAAAAACGCGCTTCGAAATACCTCAACAAGGCAATCTCCTATCAACTCCGGCCGGGCGAAGTTATTGAAGGCTATTTCTCAGGCTTCGATCCCAACTCCATCGACCGGGCGGTGATTCAGATGTCGAACGCGGCGGACAGGACGACACTGCCGTTGATGACGGTTTTGAATTATTTTGAAGGGGTTGAGGATGAGGAGTAGGACTACCTGATTTGCGAATTGCAGATTTATGTACCGTTTGAAAATCGGATTAGGTATGCGTGATTTTCTTTTTTTAGATTACACTCCGACACCTAATCTATCCGATCTTCATCATGCAAACCGCACCAGCTATGCCAGTTATCGCATTGCCACCGTCCCGACTTTACAAAGCTGTCACTGCCGAGCAAATCGCTGATTACCTGATTGCATTCTCCAATGCTACCGGCAGTCTGGTCAGCCATATGAAACTACAAAAGCTGATCTTCTACACGCAAGCGTGGCATATCGCGGTATTCAATGAGCCTGTTTTTGAGGAAGATTTTCAGGCCTGGATTCACGGCCCGGTGTTGCCATCCCTTTATGAGCGGTACAAAATATTTCAATGGCGGCCCATTGTTCGGGATGATCTGGATGAAGCGTCACTGCACGCATTGGAGCACTCGTTTTCTTCGAGCATTCAAGAGATTTTGGCCGACGTGATCATCGAGTACTTTCACAAAGATGCCTTTGCGCTGGAACGAAGCACGCATGAGGAAGCGCCCTGGCGAATCGCACGTGGCCCCCTTGCCGCCGATGAACCCTCTACGAATATCATTACCAAGAAAACTATACACGGCTATTATTCTCAATTTGTAAAATCGGATGGCCAGGAATTTCAACCCACCAAAGACGAATAAAAACACCAGATATATTGATCCACGCAGTCCAAACGATAGCTCCCACACCGACCTGGTAAAATTCTCATTTAAATACCTGGCTGTCGATCACGAGATTTTTGGCTTTCGCGGCCGCAGCACGAGTTACTTCGTGAGCTGCATTTCCCGGTTGAAGCACATTAGTTCTCTTAGATGTAGCGAATTGAAATATTCAACAGTGAAAGCATTAAGGAATCATTTCATCCGTTGGGAAGATACTTCACAAGACTGCTTTGGCTTACCTCATGAGGAGCAGTTGGTAGAACGTCCGTTTCAGTTTGGCGTATCGGCCAATGAGCACGGTCGAGTGATTGGGTTCTTTATTGATACTACTTTTTATGTGGTTTGGCTAGATGCTGAGCATAGGGTGTACTTAACCTGACACAATTCAAGGAAAAATGAACAGATCAAAAGTGGTTGATCCGCTATCGTACGATAGATTTATAGCCTACATTCAATACAGTTCTTTCGACGCTGTATTCTTCGGAAAGATTGCTGTTGCGCGTGATCTTGTTACATTCGAAGGAACGTCAATGGAAGAATTGAATCAAGGAATGAAGGAAGCGGGATGACTATCTTGAAACCAGGCGGGCTTTCAGGTAGCTTATCGGAAATTTACCGGCAATGACCGCTCATATCTTCTCCTGCGCCATTTGGAAAGTGCTCAAACAATTACTTGCATTTGGATTTATTAACAGCCAATATGCACCCTCCTAAAATACAATACCTATGAAAAACATTACAAGAGTCGCCCTGTCATGGCGCGGGTTTACCGAAAGGCCCCGGATGCACGTATTGTGGCATTAGGACGCCTAAAACAGGGCTTTTGTTCATCCTAAAATACAATCATCATGAATCAACAAACACCCTTCGAATCCGAGGATTCGATTTGCCTCGCCTATGGCCGGGAAGTGAAAGAATTGCTCTCGCTTAGCACGCCTTCGGAAATGGCGGAGCACCTTTGGGAAGTTTACAGCGGTTTTGTGCATTTTGAAAAGGAAGCCGGCTATAATCCCCGGCAGGTTGATATCTTTCTGACATTCCGCGAGTTGGTGCATTTTTGCCAGCGTATCGAAAGAATGAGCTGCGTATTGTAGGTCGCTGCTCGCCTTAAAAGCTACTCCGTTCCCCTATTATTTCCGCTTACATCAATTATACCTCGCGTAACTGCCATTTACATCCGGCGATTTCGCATTTCCGATCGGCCGGAGGCCTGCGAATAGGCGGCACGAAGCCGGAGCTTCGCGCCTTTGCTTTGTTTATTTTCCTCCGCTGGTCTTCGTCAACGGCACCTGCGCCGTCGTCCGCAAATACGCGATCAGTTCCGTAACCTCCTTCTCAGACAGATTATCCAACAAGCCGGTCGGCATCATGGATGATGGCGTTACCTCGCGAGTTTGAATGTCGGACTTGTTTATTTGCACCGCGTCTTGCCCCACGATGCGCAATGTGAGCTGCCGGTCGGTTTCTTTGGCGACGTTACCTACATACGTGCGCCCGTCGCGGGTGGTGATGACGACCATTTTGTAGTCGTCCTGGATTTCACCGCTCGGGTCGAGGATGTTGCCCAGGAGGTAGTCGAGATTGGCACGGTTGGAGCCGGTGAGCTCGGGACCGATGATGCCACCTTCGCCGTATAGTTTGTGGCAAGGTGCACAGGTTCGCTGGAATACGAGACGCCCCTGGGTTTTGCTCGCGTCGGCTACGACCTTGTCGGTGAGCAAGGTACGATATTTTTTGTAGGCCTTTTCATCGAATGCAACATGGTCAATCGGCCCCCATACTTCCACGAAACCGCTGCCGACCACACGCCGGAGCTGGCGCGCAACGTAGGTAGGTACATCCTTTTTAGGCATTACATTTTTCGAAATGGCTTGCGTAAGGAGCCAACCCGATTTCGGGCGGGAAGCAAGGGTTTGTACGGCTTCTGATTTTTCCTGTGCATTGAATTTCGGATAGGCGTCGATGAGCTGCCTGGCCAGCGGCTCGCTGTCGTACCCGGCTACGGCACGGATCGCGTCGAGGCGCAATGCATTGTCGTTCAGCAGTGCCGGAAGTTCAGCCGCAAGCTCGGGGCGCTGGCGCGCGGCGAGGGATTGCAGGGCCTTTTTACGCTCTGCCAATGCGGCGGATTTGTTTTTCAATGTCGCCAGCGCGGTTTTAGCGGATTCGGTGTCACCAAAATGACGGCCCAGGTCGGCAGCAAGCTGGGCGGTGGGTTTGTCTGCCTGCTTCAATTTGGCGTAAACCGCATTCCAGTTTTCAGGCGTTTTAATGTCGGTCCGCCCTTCGAGGCCGTCGCGCATCCCAGTGAGAATGTCGGTTCTGTTCGCTGATGATTTGCTGACAGTCGCCACGAGCATATTGATTTGATCTGCATCTACCAATCTTCTCGCAATAAACTGGGTTACCATCGGAACCCTACTTCCTGCGGCCAGTTCCAGCGCTTTTGCGGCATTATCCTTTACCAACGGCTCGATCCCAAACCAGACCATCTTCGGGAGGTTGTGGTCCTGCGCATCTTCTGCGTGCGTGAGCAAACCCTTGGCAATGGCCCATTTCGCATTCGCATCCACTCGTTGCAGGGCCGACGCCAGGTAGAGCCGTACGACAGGTGATGGATCGCTTAAAGCCATTTGCGCAAACTGTCCCGTAACGTCTGCTCCCGGTTGCGCATCTTCGCACAGGAACTGGATCGCCCAGGCACGCACGTGGGCATCCGCGTCGGAGAGCGCCTGTTTTAATGCTGCATTACTCAGGTTATCAGTCACTTTCAAAGCCCACATGGCGCGAAGGCGGTTGTCGGCATTGTCCCTGGACTGAAATAGTGCATTCAACTTTGCCACCGCATCCTGAGAAGTCTTGCCTGTCGCGGCCCTGCTTTGCAAAATCACGCGGGCACGGCGGGCGTGCCATTCACTTTTGCTGGTTTGCAGTGCGGCGAGCTCTGCATCCGAGAGTTTGTTGAGATCGTCGTAGCGGCCTTTCCAGTTTTCGGCGAGTGAATTTTTGGGCATAACCCTGAAAATCCGGCCGGTTTCGGAGTTCAACACGTCGGAGCCGCAAATATCGGCGTCGTGCCAGTCGAGGATGTACATGCCGCCCTCCGGCCCTATTTCCATGCTAAAACCGACCCATTGGGCATTGTTGGCCATCAGGAAATCGTCACTATGTTTGCCCGAAAAGCCCGAGCCTTTCGGCACAAGCTGATCCGAAAGAATGCCGTGTTCGTGAATGTTAGCCATGAATATTTTGCCACGCTCCGAAGCCGGAAATGCATCGGAAAGATAAATACGCGCACCGCCATGGGCCGAGCGGTGGCTATGATCGGCAATGGTTTTGATATCATTATACACATAAGGATTGAAATGCTGCCCACCCTGCCGGTGGTAGATGCCGCCCGGCACCACATGCCACAAATGCGGGATCACACAGGCTGTGATAAACAGCTGCCCTTTTGCATCGTAATCAATGCCCCAGGGATTGCTGAAACCGTGGGCCATCACCTCGAATTTGCGTTTCGTAGGATGGTACCGCCACACACCGCCATTGATATCCACACCATCCTCCACTTCGATATGCTCGGGAAAGGCATCGTTATGGCGGTATAGTTTACCTTTTCCAACCGGCTTACCCACTTTGGAGGGCGTTGCGAAGCCTTGCAAGCCGTAGAGCCAGCCGTCCGGGCCCCAATGAAAGCTATTGAGCGTTTCGTGACGGTCGCGAATGCCCCAGCCGGTCAGGCGGACTTCGATATCGTCCACATCGGCCTTGTCGTCACCGTTTTTATCAGGTACAAAAAGCAGGTTAGGCGGTGCTCCTACGAACACCCCGCCAAAACCGACCGCCAATGCTGCCGGAAATGCAATGCCTTCCATAAATACCTTCTTGCTATCGGCCACGCCGTCGTGATCGGTATCTTCCAGGATCAGAATGCGGCTGGTACCGGCGTTGGAAAAGCCTTTGCCACGCGATTCGTAATCTTTGTTCTCCGCAATCCACATCCGACCGCGGTCATCCCAGCAGAACGCCATCGGCTGGGTCATCATCGGTTCGGAAGCATATGCATTGACCTGATAACCCGCCTTAACCGTCATGGCGGCTACTGCTTCCTGCGCGCTCAGAAACTTGGCCTCTCTCCCCTCCTTCTGCGCTAATGCCCACAGGGCCGTCGTGTTATACTGCCCCGTGTTACCTATGAATTCGCCAAACGTTTTGTTTAACTCAACATCCTTGAAATCTCCTGTATAAACCACCAGCTCATGCTTGATGGTCTCGGTTTCTCCCTTTTTAATATACCACTCACCTTTACGTGCGCGTGCAGGTCCCGCACCCAGCTGACCGTCCACACGCCAGATTTGCGGATAGCCCTTATTGGATGGATGGTCCAGAATCGCAATGTGCGCCAAGTCGTTACGACCTTCGACCTGCATACCGATATCCACCCACATGGCGGCTTGCCCCTCCGCCTTTTCGTTCTTCTGGCGGGCCGCATTCATCACCGCGCCTTTAATGCCCTCTTTCCACGGCATACGCACAAAAAGGCCGCCGTAATCGTATTTGCCAATTGTCACGTCGGTCTGGGCCTCGCCGTTCCATTCCAGGTCGAGGAGGTATTTCCCGTCTTTCACGCGCATCGACCAGTTTTGTGTCTCGGTCAACACGGCGGTGCCGGCGGAATCGAGCAGGTTGTAGACGGTCTGCCATTTCACTTCCGTACCTTTTGCTTCGATCACGCTGGCCGATACTTTCTTCCAGTAACCATCGCTCGGGTGGTGGAAATAGTCCCGCCCATTCACGCGGGTGTAGCCCCAGTAAATGCCTGTCTGGTGCTTGTGGTGGCCCGGACTGTATTCGGTGAGCGTACCCTTGCCGTCGGGTGCAACGAGCGGGTGCAGGTAAGGCCTGAAATCGGGCTTTGCATTCTGCGTCAGTATAGGTTTGGCCTCATTGCCCCTGAAAATACTGATAGTTTCACCTTTGGCGTCCTGCACGGCACGCAGCGGCGTATCAGCAACACGAGGCACCGCGTATTCCGGCGCGGGTCGGTTGAAATCATCTTCAAATCCAAATAATACAAAAACAAACAGCAGCGGTAGCAACCTGAGCAAGTTCATGAGCAGAAGTCCTGGGTTTAGGATTAAATACGGATGCAGTATGACCATCCCGATATGCGGTCATAAGTAAAAAGTCCCCCGGAATTACTCAATATTTCATGTTCCTGCTTGTTTACTTCAATTTGATTCAAAGAAAATACCTAACTTGAGGGTAATACAACCCCCATCAATAGCCGCGCCATGACATCCCTGAAACTCTTCATCCTCTTCATTACGATCACCATGATGCACAATCACGGGATCATTTACCGCACCGACTCCAAACGGCCCGCACGCCAGCCGCGTGAGATAATGGAAGACCGCATTAAACCCAAACCCGCAAACATGCTGGGTACCTGGCGGATCTCGGGCGTCAGTATCACAAAGCAGGGAATCGTTCAACCCGACGGGCGGCCATTGACGCAATACGAGGCTGGCGATAAACACAATATGCTGATCTCATTTTTCCCTGATAGTACCTTCACCAGAGTGGGAACGGCAGGCGAATACACCGTCGGGAAATGGGATTTTGATACCGTGGCCCACACTATTTTCCTCACTTCGAACCGCAGGACCGAAGAAATAGGCGTATTCTTTTCTTACGCCGGTAATGGAATGCGGCTGATCAACTTCGAGTTTTCACCAAATGAAAGCGTTTCACTCATCGAGTACGGCCATAAACTGATGCGTTTTCAGGACGACCCCTACTTTGGGAAAAACAACTGGTGGCGTGTCAAACCCGTGAAATCTGAAAGTGAGAGTCAAATCCGCGCCAGATTACTCAACTATCTGGCACATACGGCATCGATCCTCAGCAGCGCGCAAGTCAGGGAGCAGGATTATATCTCCATGGAGTTTTCCCAGGGCATCGTGAAGCTCTACAATGTGGGGGTGGGTGTAGTTAAGAAAGATAAAATCCCCGCTACCTGGCTGGGCTCTTTCTACTCAGTCGAAGAAGCACACAAGGCCTATGATATGTTTGAGGATTATCTGTTTAGAGCGAAACACAAGAAATACCAGAGCGGTAACTGGGTGCGCGATGATCATCACATCCTCGTCGATATTCACAACGGAATGAAACAAAAGTAGCAGCGGCGCCCGTGCGCCGCTGGCGCGAAGCTCTTGCTTCGTGCATACGATTTGAAGGCCTCCGGCCGGTCAATACCGAAAGATGATCATCACGCGGTACTGGCCGGCCGGAGGCCTTCGAATAGTGGGTACGAAGCGGAGCTTCGCACCATCCTTACAAAATATAGAACTTCTCGGGCTGGAAAGCCTGCGGCACGTGCTTGTCGCGCATCATCTGCTTCAAATCACGCTCGATATTCCGCGAGATAGACAGCACAGGCGTGTCCGTCGGCTTGTTCTCGAACGGATCCTGCAAATGGATAGCCATTTTTTCGATCAGGAAGAAACATGCCGTGATCACCACCAACACAGGCACCATCAGGAAGCCGAACAGCTGCACAAGCCCGAACGGCAACAGAAGGATGAAGAAGTGTAACGCCAAATGAATGTACAAGCTGTAAGTCGACGGGAACACGGTGTTCTTGATCCGCTCCGACTTACCCATATGGTCGCACAGGCGTGTGAGCGTCTGGTCGAGCTCCACTTGCTGGTATGGATTTACCCAACCTTGTTTCAATGCGTTGTTCAGATCACGCGCATGCAGCTGCACAAGGCCAACATGCTTGTTATCGAAGTCTTTGAGGTATTCCAATTCCTCCTCCGATACAAACTTGCTGATCATCGGCATCGGGTCGTCGCGGCGAAGCCCCTTGCCCAATGCATAACACCAGGCAATCTGGCGCTTAATCATCCGCTTCTTGAAGCCGTCGATCCGGTCGGGATCCAATGGGTCCTCCATTAATGAGAGGATCTGCCGCGCAAACGTACGCGAGTCGTTCACGATGGCGCCCCACACGATCCGGGCCTCCCACCAGCGGTCGTAGGCCTGGTTGGAGCGGAATGCCAGCAGGAGCGAAATAATCGTCCCCAGTACGCTGTGTACCGTCATCGGAATCGAAATGTTGGTAATATGGAAATTCTGGTAAATGACCTCGATAGCAATACCGTAGATCGTTACAAACAGGATTTCATATTTGATTTTGCCAAAAATATAGCGGATGGGGATATTCTTTTTGAGAAGCATATTTCACTGATATTTACCTTTTTCACAATCTCATAGTCAAAACAAAATACCTTACCGGTAGCTGTCGGCGAGCGACGAAGCCCGCACCATATCGGCATTGATCATCGTGTAGCCCGTCTTTTTCAGGACTGGCAGTGCGTCCAGGCTGCTCCGGGTCAGTTTGGGAATGCCGTACTGCTCGGAATAAGCGATGTAATCCGTTTCGTAGTATTCTAGAAAATTTTTCAGGAGCGCAAGCTTGTTACCGTAGAAGAAGTCGATCTTGATGCTGGCCAAGTCCGGATAGGTATCTTTCAGCATGCTGCATTCCTGCCAGAATTCCTCCGGAACGAGTTCATATTCTTTTTCACGGTATGTGGAAAAGAGCAGGTCCTGGATGTCATCGGCCACGTGGAAAAGGTGTGTAAAAACCACGCGCACCTCGTCGCGGATATCTCTCACAATAGCCTCGGCAATCTGAATGCCTTCATTTGTAAAGTCCGTTGGTATCACCACTGTTCTCATATAAATGCCGTGTTTTTAAGTTAACAATGCGTTGATAATCAATCAACAATGCAATGTTACGGCCGAGAGATTAGCCCTGTTTAAGAGCTGCATTATAATGTAGTGAGAGACTTATTAGAATGAAGTAAGAATATTAAAATGAGATAAGAGCACTCAAAAATACTTGAAGGGCAAATACGTCGTGAAGCGCGTCCCTTGCCCCACGCGGCTGTGCACATCGGCCTTGCCCTGGTGCATGCGTATGATGTTGTGGGTCAGCGGCAAACCTATCCCGTAACCCTTGTAAGGAGCCGTATTGGAAGCCCTGAAAAACGGCACGAATATCTGCCCTATTTCGCGGTCCGGAATACCAATGCCCTGGTCGGTGATCTCCACGATCACATATTTACTGTCGGCGCTGATCTTAACTGTCACCGGCTTGTTGTCGGAGTATTTGCAGCTGTTGAGCACAATGTTGGAAAAAGCGGCTTTCAGCAATGCCAGGTTTCCGTTCACGGTGAGCTTGCATTCGTCGTCGGGCAGGTTGTCGAAGTCAATTGCCACCTGGTTCTCGGGGATAATGCGGTCGGCGGCTTCCTTTACAGAAAGGATCAGTTCGTCGATGCGCACCTCTTCCCATTGCTCTTTCTTGCCGTCAAAACCGGTTTGAGCGAGGCTAAGCATGCTGTTGGTCAGGTGTTCGAGCTTCTCGACTTCCTTGTAAATATTCAGAAACGATTCCTTTGCCGCATCGGGCAGCCCGGGCATCGACATACCCAGCTCGGCTTCTCCGCTCACGACCGTCAACGGTGTGCGGAACTCGTGCGAGGCGTTACTGACGAAATTATTCTGCATTTCAAAAGTCACTTCCAGCCTGTCGAGCATGTCGTTGAACGTTCTTGAAAGCGCCTCCACATCGTCGTCCGTTGGCTCTACCACCAGCCGTTGATGCAGATTATGGGCATTAATACCCTTCACATTGCGGATAATGCGGCGGATCGGCTTGAAGATCTCATTAGAAAACAGCTTGCCGAATGTGAACACAAAAACCATCGCAATGAAAAACCCGATCAGCAACAGGTTTTTCAGGTTATTCATTTCCTGCATTCCATAGGTGTCGAGTGCCGACGACACCACCATCACCTGCCGGTTCTCCCGCGCAACACGAAGCACCACGTAAGAAGTATCATGGTTGAAAAACCTGGCCGGAATATTGTTTTGGACCGGTTCGTAAAATGACGACGGCAATGCAAGCCGTTTTTTGGTCGCTTCGTCGGGCTGGCCAGGCAAAATGCGGTGTTTCTCGTAAGGTAAACTGCCCAGGTGCCGTTCCTTGATATCGTAATAGATGGATGTAAGGGATTTGTTCTCCTGCAATGCCGCATGCCCGACAATATCCGACCGCACTTCGAGGCGGTGAAAAAAACTCGTGGCAATGCTTTCAGAAGCAAAAAAATAGACGAACACGCTCAATGCCACGATAATACCGGCCGATAAGGCCGTAAAAATCAGGGCGATCTTATTTTGTATCTTCATACGATTGACGGACCACATACCCCATTCCGAACACAGTGTGTATCAGTTTGATATCATGGTTTTTATCGATTTTTTTCCGGAGATAATTGATATACACATCCACGACATTCGTCCCCAGATTGAAGTTAATATCCCATACATTTTCCAGGATTTCCATTCTGTTCAGCACACGGTTGGTGTTGGAAAGGAGGTATTCCAAAAGGCGGAATTCAGTGGCCGTCAGCTCAATCGGCTGGCCTCCGCGTTTAACCGTCTTCGTTACCTTGTCGAGTACGAGGTCTCCTAGCGTCAGTATCTTATCGTTTTTCTCCTTTTCCGGCTCCTTGCCCCTGCGGATAAGCGAGCGAAGCCGCGCTTCCAGCTCTGCCAGTTTGAAAGGCTTGGTCATGTAATCGTCTGCCCCTGCATCCAGGCCCGATACGATGTTCTCGGTCGTACCCAAGGCAGTCAGCATCAGGATCGGCGTGGTAACCTGCGCTTGCCGCGCCCGCCGGCACACCTCCATGCCGTTAATAATCGGGATCATCAAGTCGAGAATAATCACGTCGAACTGGTGCTGTAATACCATTTGCAGCCCCGATTGCCCGTCCATGGCGATCGTGATCTCGTGGCCATTGGCGGTAAGGCTGCGCTGGATCAGGGATATCACGTTAGGCTCATCTTCGATGAGCAAGAGCTTCATGGGTAGCTTGGAAAACGGCATTGCAATAGAGGTTTTAAAGTGTAAGGTATAAAAAAACCTTGTGGCAATACGTTTTTCCAACATTTCCGTGCTTCGCACCATTTCAATCCGCAGGGATTACTATTAAATTGTCATTCTTTTCACACGCAACGTTCCCATACCTTGACTACACTTCTACTACACGTCCCTAACAGGTTCAGAATCTGCTCGAAACGCCTCGCTGCGTCCGTTCTGTTTATCATTTTGACTGCCTGCAATCTGCGCGCCGCCGATTTCAAAGTGATACTCACAGGTAACACAGCCGACTTTGAAAATCCTGCCGACATTTTTCCGATTATCGAAAATTACCTCGCTACCAAACCGGGGCCATTGCTATGGGTATTTAACGGCGACTCCTTTCCCGAGCAAATGACCACCGAACAGGTCGCTGAATGGAAACGGAAGGCCAATGCCCTACTCGACCGCAACCCCGAGCTGCATATGCTTCTCAACCAGGGCGACCGCGAATGGCTCAGCTCCGGCAAGGACGGCTGGCAACGGATTATGGCATTGGAAAAAGCGCTCGACCGCGAAAAGCACCAGCGTTTTCAGCTATTTCTCGGCCATGGTTGCCCAGGTCCGTGGACGGTTTCTTTCCCGATGCTCGAAATAGTGGTGATCAACTCCCAATGGTGGAACCACCCGCATGATAAGCCCAAACCCTCCTCCGACGCCTGCTCCATTGCCGATACCGACAATTTTGTGGAAGAACTGGAAGGCATTCTCGATGAAACAACCGAAAAAAACGTGCTCCTACTCTCCCATTTCCCGGTCGAATCGCTGGGAAATTATGGCGGGCGATTTTCGGCGGCATCCTATTTTTCGCCTCCGCTGATAGGCAATGCGTTGGTCGGTTTCCGGCAGAACATCGGCACCAACCGCGACATTTCGAATGCCAATCTGGGCCTATACCGTTACAAAGTGAATGGCGTGTTGCAGGATTACGGCTCGGTGATCCTTGCGTCAGGACACGAGCGCAACCAGTCGGTCGTGCAGAAGGACAACAATTTCTTCATTAACAGTGGCGGGATCGCCGGCGGCTCATTCGTCGCGCATAGCAACAAGGCCGTATTAACCTCATCATCAGCCGGTTTTGTTGAAATAACCTATTCTTCAAATGGCCTGGTAGGCTACCAGCACTGGCTGGTGAACGGCGCTCAGGTTTCGAAAAAGGAAACCGGCCCGATTTTCGCGTCGGCTTGCGAAAATGCCGGCAAAGGCATTACCAACATGCTTTTCCAGCCCTGCAACCCGGTAATCAAGCCTTCCGACAAAATGGACACGCCACGTCCGGAGCCAACCACCGTTGCAGCGGGCAGCGAATACGCCAGCAAGCGCTTCAAGGAAAAATGGTTTGGGAAGCACTACCGCGACTCCTGGACCGTGCCCGTCAAAGTCCCTTACCTCGACATGGACACGACTTTCGGCGGGCTGGTCATCGCCGGAAAAGGCGGCGGGCGGCAGACAACCTCCCTGAAACTCGTCGCGGGCAATGGAAAAGAGTATGTTTTCCGCTCAGTAGACAAAGACCCTTTCCGTGCGCTCGCATATGAGCTACGCGGGACAGTGGTATCGCAGGTTCTCAAAGACCAGACCTCTACCCAGCAGCCCTACGGGGCAATGGCAGTGGCGCCCCTGCTCGACAAGATCGGCATCCTGCATGCCAGCCCTGCATTGTTTGTATTACCCAAAGACAACAAATTGGGTGGTTTCAAAGAGCAATACGGCAACCTTTTCGGCATGCTGGAAGAGCGGCCGACCGATAAAATCGCTAAGCCGAAAATATTTGGGGGCGCCAAGGACATTGAAAAGAGTTTCAAACTGTTCAACAAGCTCTATCACGATCACGACAACCGCGTCGACAAGGCAGAGTTCGCGCGGGCGCGCATGTTCGACCTCTGGATCGGCGATTGGAGCAAGCACGAAGACAACTGGAAATGGGCAGGCTACAAAACCGCCGGCGGGGAGCTGTATCGTCCCATCCCCCGCGACCGCGACCACGCATTCTCGCGCTGGGACGGCATCATCCCCTGGCTCGCCGACCGCGAATGGGGCATGCCTAATGGTGAGAACTTCGCCGAACGCATTCACGGCCTTCGCAGCCTCATGTGGCAAGCCCGCCACCTCGACCGCTTCGTGGGCAGCGAGCTCACGAAATCGGACTGGATAAAAGCTGCCGGAGAAATCCAGCATGCTATTCAAGAGCAGGACATTGCCGCAGCGGTACACAACATGCCTTCCGAGATTTATGAAAAGGACGGCCGCGAAATCGAGCGAAAACTGAAAGCACGCATTGGCGACCTGCAAAAGTATGCTACCGAATATTACGCATTACTGGCAAGGGAAGTGGACGTAGTTGGCTCCAACAAGGCCGAATATTTCAAGGTAGTACGAGAAAAGAATGGGCAGGTGGCGGTTACTGTCTATGACGTTTTCAAACAGAACCAGCAGGCTGACACTTCAAAAACCTATTACCATCGCGTTTTCGACCCGGCAGAAACCCGCGAAATCAGGCTGAACGGGCTAGGCGGCGACGACGTTTTCGATATTCAGGGAAAATCCGGCAGATCGATCCTCGTGCGCATTATCAGCGGAAGCGGCAACGATTACATTTCCGACCGGTCCGATGTAAGTAAAGGAGGCAAACAAACCCTCATTTATGAAAAAGACCCCAATCCGCACCATGAACTTGGCACGGAAGCACGTGAGGTGAAGCCCGTCGACGAGCGCTATTACGAATACGACCGCAATGCATTCAAATACAACACCTACCTGCCCATTGCATTGCTTACTTATAACCCGTTCGTAGGCTTCGCCGTCCATGGAGGGGTTACATTTACCCGCCAGCGCTTCGGCAAGCCCGACTTTGCCGCGAAACATTCGCTCAGCGCGTCGGTCAGTGTGAAGGGGAATTATGAGTTTAGCTATAACAACCAGTTCCGGCAGCTGCTAGGCAAATGGGACGGCGTTTCGCAGGTGACGTTGTCACGGCCGCTCAACTACAACTTTTTCTTCGGGTTAGGTAACGATACACCCAAAAACAACGACCTGCCTTCCAACTACTACCGCACCCAGTACAACTCGTTCGCCGTATCGGCCGGTTTGCTCCGCCAGTTCTGGAAACAGAGCAAAATCGAAGTTACGGGAAGCTTCGAGCTGGCCGAAGGCATTCAAAGGAACAACAGCTACCTCGCCGACCACCCGGATATTTTCGGTGTGGAGCAATTGCATTTGATCTTCGCCAAAGGTATTCTTAACCTCGATTTCCGCGACCGTGCCGCATTACCCGAACGCGGCTTCCGCTTTCAGCTAACCCAGCAGGCCGGCCACGTTTCGCAATCCCGCAACGACCTGGCCTCGATCTCAGAACTCGAAATGGAACAATACTTGTCCAACCATAGTAAAAACCCGCTCACCTTTGGCCTCCGGCTGGGTGGCGGCATTGCAAAAGGCCAATTGCCATTTTACAAACTGTTCTCGCTCGGCCAGCTCAACGACCTCCGCGGTTTCAAACGCAACCGCTTCACCGGGGAATCGAAGGGCTTCCTCAATACCGAGCTGCGCTGGCAGCTCACCGAAACCCGTAATACCTTCGTGCCGCTTAAAATGGGGGTGCGGGCATTTTATGATGTGGGAAGAGTTTGGGCGAAAAACGACCCCGGCAGTGCCAATTACTGGCACCAGGGATATGGCGGCGGCTTCTACATCACACCATTCCGCGAACAATTTGCATTCAATATCAGTGCGGGCACGTCCAAAGAAGAATCCCTCTTGCTGATGATCTCGATCGGAAGTTTTTTCAGATAAAATAAGGCGAAGCTCCTGCTTCGCCCCTCCTATTTTCAAGGCCTCTGGCCGTTAGCGTTTCCGCTTTCTATTCTCGACATAATCCTTCACCGCCTCACGCGTAGTGTACCACACATTCCCCTCTTTGTAAGCATCGATCTTCCCCTGGCGCGCCAGCAGGCTCACATACTCCTGCCCGTAAGGCACTTCCGGCTCCTCCACAATGCGCACAATCGGCTCATATTCGTACTCATACCCCGGCAGTGCATTCAAATAGATATTCAGGCTGCGCTCCAAGGCCTGCGCCATCAAAAGCCCCAGCTTCTGATAAGACCCTTTATTAGCCTGGTTCAGGGCCTCGTAGTATTTCTTCCTGTCATTTTTGAGAATAATCGCAGGTGGGAACCCCGCACGCATCAGCAGGAGGTTCATCGCCAGCCGCACCGTCCGCCCGTTTCCGTCGAAAAACGGATGTATCCAAACCAGCCGATGATGGAAGACCGTCGCCAACAAAATATCATTCAGGCCCATCGGGTTCTCATTCGTAAATCCGATAAGCTGATCGAGCAGATCCGGTACCTTCCGCGCGTTAGGCGGCGTAAAGTTCGCACCCACAATGCGCACGCCCGCGTCGCGTATGCGCCCGGCAAAATCATCCTCTATAGAGCGTAGCACCAGCCCATGCAGCGAAAGGATATCGATACTCCGCATGGCATAATCCGGGCTTACCAGGCCATACAGGTACTGGATCGCCTTCTCATGGTTGTGCGCCTCAAAATGCTCCCGCAACGATTTCCCTTTAATAGTAATGCCCTCCTGCAACACCAGCTGCGTTTCTCTCAAACTAAGCGTATTGCCCTCGATGCTGTTGCTGTTATAAGTCCATTCCAATGCAAGGCCCTCCCTGATCTTCGCAAGCGCGGAAGCAGGAACAGGGCGACTGTTTTTGATCTGGTCGCGTTTTTCATACAGCCGGTCAAATACGGGCTGCATTTCGAGCATATCGGTGAGATCCACTTCAAACATACCCCTAATATCGGCATTTCTCCTTTTGCATCCTATCCGATATTAAGCGTTCTCCAACAAAAAAAAGGGAGAAAAATTTCTCCCTTTTTAAAACCATCAATCAATCTTAACCGAACCCCATGAGGTTCAATCACTTACTTCGTAGTTACACTTTTCAATTGGAGGCCTACGATAGCGGCTTTCTGAGCTGCGCTATAATTGGTGTCAGGCGTATTTTTCACTTTTTGTGGTGCCGGGCTGTCCAGAACTGGTGCAGCAGCAGGCAATGTATTGTTAACAACCGCCACTTTGGCTTTTTCTTCAACTGTATATGTAGAATTGTTGTTGGCATAAGCTGCGCTAGTAATTGCTACCAAAGCAACGGCTAGCATAATTTTTGCATTTTTCATTGTTAATAGTGTTTTATGTTTTCCTTGTGTTCTCAATCGTATTTCGAGTACAAATATAATACAATATTCTGAAAACAAACGTTCAACGCACTTGATAACAAAATAATACAACACGTATTGCTGACACAAACGAGCCTTATGCAAGCACCAACTATATAACTATTCAAAGATTCAAAATCCAAAAACAACCAGATTCTCATTTTTTCGCCCCCATAAGATTTCGTACCGCCGGACGCTTATGTTACCTTATTGTTAAGCACTATCAAACGCTTCTATTTTATTCTAAATCAGCCATTCAAAACCAAATTATATTTGGAGTGGATTCTACCAATACCCAAAATCACCGAAGATTTGTCCCACAGAAGCCCAAAACCGCGAAATTTTTTTGAAAATTTTTTAAAAAAATTTTCGCCGGATCGATTATTCGGTCAAAATTGGCCGTTCACGGATCTTTTCATCGGTCGGTAGGCGGGCAAATCGAGCCGGCAGCGGCGGGAAGTCTGGACAAAATTGACCATCTTTGCACCCCCTCAAAGGGAACTACAACAGACACGTCGGTCGTCAAGAACGCGACCGTGGAAAGGATCCTATGAAAGTTTGCATTGCGGAAAAACCCAGCGTAGCCAAAGATATTGCAGCTGTGATCGGCGCCGGCCAGCGCCGCGACGGCTATTACGAAGGCAATGGCTACCAGGTAACCTGGACTTTCGGCCATTTCTGCACATTAAAAGAACCACACGACTACACCGAACGCTGGAAATCATGGCGGCTGGAAGAATTGCCCATGATCCCTTCCAGTTTCGGGATCAAACTCATAGACAATGAAGGCGCCATGCGGCAGTTCGGCGTGATCGAAAACCTTGTGCGCAACTGTGAAGAGGTGATCAACTGCGGTGATGCGGGCCAAGAGGGCGAGCTGATCCAGCGTTGGGTGCTATTGAAAGCGAAATGTACGGTACCCGTCAAGCGGCTGTGGATTTCATCCCTCACCGAACAGGCGATTCGCGAGGGTTTCGACAAACTCCGCGAAGCCAGCCAGTACGACAACCTGTATGCAGCCGGCAGCGCGCGCGCAATAGGCGACTGGCTGCTCGGCATGAATGCTACCCGCCTTTTCACCAAGAAATTCGGTGGAGGGAAAGCAGTACTGTCCATCGGGCGCGTGCAAACCCCTACCCTGGCGCTGATCGTCCAGCGGCAAAAGGAAATCGATGCATTTGTCTCGGAAGAGTACTGGGAGCTGAAAACCATCTACCGCGAAACAGAGTTTACCGCGACTATCGACCGCATTAAGAACGTTGAAAAAGCCAATAAGGGCCTTGCCTACCTCCAACAGCACGATTTTGAAGTAACCGCATTTGAGAAAAAGGAAGGCAAGGAAGGCAATCCGAGGCTTTTTGACCTCACCTCCTTACAGGTTGAGGCGAATAAAAAATATGGGTATTCGGCGGAGGATACTTTGAAACACATCCAAAACCTCTACGAAAAGAAGTTCGTTACTTACCCCCGGGTTGATACTACTTACCTTTCGGAAGACTTGCACCCGAAAGTGGAGGGCATCCTGCGCGAGCTGACCTATTACAGCCAGTTCACAGCGCCGCTGCTCGCCAACTTGCCGATCCCCAAATCGAAGAATGTTTTCGACGACAAGAAGGTAACCGATCACCACGCGATTATCCCGACCGGCGTGTTGCCAGGACATATCAGCCAGGATGAAAAACGCATTTACGACCTGATCGCCAGACGTTTTATCGCCGTCTTTTATCCTGAATGTAAGGTATCTAACACCACCGTGCTGGGAATGGTCGGCCAAGTGGAATTTAAAGCTACCGGCAAGCAGATCCTCGAACTGGGCTGGCGGGAATTGTACGTCAACGACAATGCCGCCAAAAAAGAGGCGGAAGAGGAAAAAGTAATGCCGATTTTCGAAGTGGGTGAACGTGGCCCGCATGAGCCTCGCGTGCACCAGGGCAAAACTTCCCCGCCAAAGGCCTACACCGAGGCAACCTTGCTACGCGCGATGGAAACCGCCGGAAAACAGGTCGAAGATGAAGAAATGCGGGAATTGATGAAGGATAATGGCATTGGCCGTCCTTCGACGCGTGCCAACATCATTGAGACGCTTTTCAAACGCAAGTACATTGAGAAAAAGAAGAAGAATGTATTTGCCACACAAACCGGCATCGACCTGATCGATACCATTCAAAACGAACTACTCAAAAGCGCCGAGCTCACCGGGCATTGGGAACGCAAGCTCCGGCTGATCGAAAAAGGCGAATATGCGATGGACACTTTCAAGCAGGAGCTGATCGAAATGGTAGTGAAGCTCACGCACGAAGTCAAAAATGAACGCGCGCGATCCATTACCATTAGCGAGGAAGCACCGGCGGTTGCTGAAAAAGAAGAGAAACCCAAAAAAGAACGCAAGCCCCGGGAGCCGAAAGAAGAG
>Ga0065165_1000515_pt1 | contig 59374 bp, 48 predicted proteins | sample AraplaMF_Cvi_mMF_FD_63813 | JGI IMG/M metagenome (GOLD analysis project Ga0065165, IMG submission 63813) | Arabidopsis root microbial communities from the University of North Carolina, USA - plate scrape MF_Cvi_mMF (version 2) (version 3) | ecosystem: Host-associated > Plants > Roots >...
GAAGTCCCCGGTCCACGGCAATGGCGTGTTCGCCCTCCGTCCCATTCCCGCCGGCGAACGCATCATCGAATACCGCGGCGAACGCATCACCTGGGACCACGCCACCGAGCGCGCCGCGCAGCAGGGCGGCCCAATCAACCACACCTTCTATTTCAGCCTCGCCGACGGCAACGTGATCGACGGCGGCCGCCGCGGCAACGATGCGCGCTGGATCAACCACGCCTGCGAGCCGAACTGCGAAGCCTACGAGGAAGACGGCCGTGTGTACATCCACGCCCTGCGCGACATCGACGAGGGCGAGGAACTGAATTACAACTACGCGCTGATCTACGACGAACGGCACACGCCGGCGCTCAAGCGCCTGTTCGCCTGCCGTTGCGGTACCCCGGGCTGCAGCGGGACCATGCTGGCGCCGAAGCGCCGTTCAAGGAAGCAGAAACCCGAGGCCGCCGCCACGGCTTGAGCAGAAAGGCCTTCATGAAACCAGTCGTCCGCAGTCTCCTGGAGACTGACCTGTACAAGTTCACGATGTGGCAGGCCTTCCTGCACATGCATCCGGGCGCCATCGGGGAATACGAATTCAAGTGCCGCAACACGCCGGCCTATCCGCTGGCCGAGCTGAAGGAAGACGTCGAGCGCGAGCTGGACCACCTGTGCGAGATGATGTTCAGCGAGGAGGAGGTCGACTACCTGCGTTCGCTGCGCTTCATCAAGAGCGACTTCGCCGACTTCCTGACCCTGTTCCGCTTCCAGCGCAAGTTCATCCACGTCGACACCGACGGCCCGCACCTGCGCATCCACGCGGCTGGCCCGATCGTGCACGTGATGGGCTTCGAGATCTTCGTTCTCTACATCGTCAACGAACTGTACTTCCGCCGCTTCGACCAGCACGCTTCGATCGAGGAGGCCCGGCGCCGCCTCAAGCAGAAAGTCGACGAGTTCCGCGCCTTCGACCTGGAACCAAAGCGCTTGAACCCCTTCGAGTTCTTCGACTTCGGCGTGCGCCGCCGCTTTTCCGGCGAATGGCACGAAGAGGTGGTGCAGACCATGGCGCGCGAGCTGCCGCAGTTCTTCAGGGGCACCTCGAACGTCTACCTGGCCAGGAAATTCAACCTGGTGCCGATCGGGACCATGGCCCACGAATACATGCAGGCCTTCCAGTCCTTCGACGTGCGCCTGCGCGACTTCCAGAAGAAGGCGCTGGAAGACTGGGTGCAGGAATACCGCGGCGACCTCGGGACCGCGCTCACCGACGTCGTCGGCATGGACGCCTTCCTGCGCGACTTCGACCTGTATTTCGCCAAGCTGTTCGACGGCCTGCGCCACGATTCCGGCGATCCTGTCGAGTGGGGCGAGAAGGCGATCGCCCACTACGCCAAGCTGCGCATCGACGCCCGCACCAAGCGCCTGGTGTTCTCGGACGCGCTGACGGTGCCGAAGGCGCTGAACCTGTACCGCCACTTCGCCGACCGCGTGCAGCTGGGCTTCGGCATCGGCACCAAGCTCACCAACGACACGCAGTACGAGCCGCTCAACATCGTCATGAAGCTCACGCGCTGCAACGGCCAGCCGGTGGCCAAGCTGTCCGACAGTCCGGGCAAGGGCATGGGGACCGACGAGACCTTCATCGCGTATCTGCGGCAGGTGTTCGACCAGCATATTTGAGGACCAGGAGGCCGGCATGAAACTCGACGGACGCAGCGCAATCGTGACCGGTGCGGCCGGCGGCATCGGCCTCGCCACCGCGCGCCGCCTGTTGCGGGAAGGCGCCAGCGTGCTGCTGGCCGATCTCGACCAGGGCCGGCTCGATGCCGCATCCAGCCAGCTGCAGCTCGACACCAAGGCCGAGCCGGAGCGCATCGCCACCGCCATCTGCGACGTCTCGCGCGAAGACCAGGTGGCCGCCGCGGCCGACGCCGCCATCGCCAAGTTCGGCCACTGGGACATCGTCGTCAACAACGCCGGCCTGATGATCTTCAAGCCGATCGAGGAACAGACGGCCGAGGACTGGCAGCGCATCCTCGGCGTCGACCTGCTCGGCGCCTTCTTCTTCATCAAGCAGGCTTTCCTGAAAATGAAGGGTGGCGGCGCGGTCGTCAACGTCTCCAGCGTGCACGCGGTCGAGACCGAGCCGCTGGTCGCGCCTTATGCGGCGGCCAAGACGGCGCTGCTGTCGCTGACGCGTTCGGCCGCGCTGGAAGGCAAGCCGAAGAACGTGCGCGTGAACGCCGTGCTGCCGGGCGCGGTCGATACGCCCATGCTGTGGGATAACCCGAACGTGCGCTCCGGCGCCGAAGTGATCAACAAGGCCGAAGTCGGCACCCCCGACGACGTCGCCGCCGCGATCGCCTTCCTGTGCAGTGCGGACGCCGCCTTCATCCTTGGCGCCGGCCTGCGCGTCGATGGCGGGCGGCTGGTTCGCCTCTGAACGCTTGCACATCTGTCCATAGCACCTATGCTGCATAGGATGGCGCCCGGAGGCGTCCACTATTGCGGAGGTGCGCATGACCAACATGAAAAACGAAGTGGTCGATGCATTCAAGGCCACGCTGCGGGGACCGGTGCTGCAGCCGGGCGACCCCGGCTACGACGATGCGCGGGCGATCTGGAACGCCATGATCGACCGCCGTCCCGCCCTGATCGTGCGTTGCGCCGGCACTGCCGACGTGGTGCTCGCAGTGAACTTCGCGCGCCAGAACGGCCTGCCGCTGGCGGTGCGTGGCGGCGGCCACAACATCGCCGGCAGCGCGCTGTGCGAGGACGGGCTGGTAATCGACCTGAGCAGCATGCGCGACGTCCACGTCGATCCGCGCTCGCGCCTGGCCTGGGTGAGCGGCGGGGCGCTGCTGTCCGACGTCGACCACGAGACCCAGTCCTGCGGCTTGGCGGTCCCGCTCGGCATCAACTCGACCACCGGCACCGCCGGGCTGACCCTGGGCGGCGGCTTCGGCTGGCTGAGCCGCATGCACGGGCTGACGGTCGACAACCTGGTCGGCGCCGAAGTCGTCACCGCGGACGGCAAGCGGCACTGGGCCAGCGAGGAGGATGAGCCCGACCTGTTCTGGGCCATCCGCGGCGGTGGCGGCAACTTTGGCGTGGTGACGCTGTTCCAGTTCGCCCTGCACCCGGTCGGTCCCGAAGTCACGGCCGGGCTGGTCGTGTTCCCGGCCGCGGAGGCGCGCGAGGTGATGCGCCGCTACCGCGACTTCGTCGACGCCTTGCCGGACGAGGTCAGCGTGTGGGCCGTGCTGCGCCAGGCGCCGCCGCTGCCTTTCCTGGCGGCCGACGTGCATGGCACGAACATCGTTGCGCTGGCCTTCTTTTCGCCACAATCCCCGGATGCGGTGGCGCCGCTGCTGGACAAGGTGCGCGGCTTCGGCCCGGCACTGGGCGAGCACGTGGGCGCCATGCCTTATGAAGCCTGGCAGAAGGCCTTCGATCCGCTGCTGGCGCCGGGTGCGCGCAACTACTGGAAATCGCACAACTTCACCCAGCTGTCGGACGATGCCATCGACGTCGTGCTGCGCTATGCCGGCGCGGTGCCCACGCCGCACTGCGAGATCTTCCTGGGACTCATCGGCGGCAAGGCGAACACCCTGCCGCCGGAAGCCACGGCCTACCCGCACCGCAACGTCCAGTTCGCGATGAACGTGCACGGCCGCTGGCTGGAGCCCGCCGACGACGACAAGGTCATCACCTGGGCGCGCGAGTTCTTCGGCGCCGCCGCGGCCTATGCGGCCGGCAGCGTCTACATCAACTTCCTGACCCAGGACGAAGGGTCGCGCATCCACGAAGCCTACGGCCCCAACTACCAGCGCCTGCTCAACATCAAGCAGCGCTACGACCCGGACAACCTGTTCCGATTCAACCACAACATCCGTCCTGACGCATGACGCGTCGGACCGGATGCCCGGGGCGCTGCCGAGCGGTGGCGCCCCGGGACCTTCGCTTTCCGTTCGATGCTACACTGGACGGATGGTTTCCACTGTCGACCTCCACCTGCGCAGCTACGGCGAGCTCGCCGAGCCGGACCGCCACGACTACGGCCAGCTGGTGCTGCCGCTGAGCGGCGAGCTGCTGCTCGACGTCGATGGGCGGATGGGCAGGCTCGATCCGCTGCATGCCGGTTTCGTGCCGCCGAATGCCTGGCACAACCAGGGCGGCGACGGCGGCAACCGTTCCATCATCGTCGACATCGGCACGGCCGACCTGGCGCCCGGCGCGGGCGAGCGCCTGTACGAGCGTCCCTTCGCGCCGCTTGGCCCGGCTTCCCGCAAGCTGATCGAATTCATGGCGCTGATGCTCAAGGCCGACAGCGGCCGCGCGCCGCCCTCTTTGGTGCAGGGCTGGGTGCCGCTGCTGGTCGATACCCTCGCATTGGATGCGCCGCGCCCGGCATCGCGCCTGGCCGCGCTGCTGGCCCGCATCGAGGCCGAGCCGGGACTGGCGTGGTCGACCGATTCGATGGCGCGTGCCGCCGGCATCGGCGTCAGCCGCCTGCACGCGCTGTTCCGCGAGGAGCACGACACCACGCCGCATGCCTGGCTGCTCGCGCACCGGCTGGCATGCGCCCGCGAATGGCTGGTCTCGACCCCGCTGACCATCGCCGAGATCGCGCTGCGCGCCGGCTTTTCCGAACAGAGCGCGCTGACGCGGGCGCTGCGCAAGGCGACCGGGATGACGCCGGCAGCCTACCGGCGCGCGCATCTCCTGGCCGAGCAGGAGATCCGGTCAAAAAACGCGTAGTCGCGGTCAAGACAATCCCGGGTAGTCCGGCGATGATTCCGGACTCGGGAGGTTTTCATTCACATGCTTACACGACATCACTGGCTCGGCATCGGCGCGAGCATCCTGGCCGGCGCCTTCTGGGGCCTGGTCTTCCTGACCCCGGAACTGACGCGCGGTTTTGCGCCCATGCAGCTCTCCGCGGGACGTTATCTGGCCTATGGCCTGGTGGCCGCGGCCCTGCTGGCGCCGGGCTGGCGGCGCGTGCGGCCCATGCTGGGCTGGCGCGACTGGCGTACCCTGGGCTGGCTCAGCTTCGCCGGCAACATCATCTATTACGTGTTCCTGGCGAATGCCGTGCAGCTGGGCGGCGTGGCCATGACCTCGCTGATCATCGGCCTGCTGCCGGTGACGGTCACGCTGGCCGGGCGGCGCGATGCCGACGCGGCGCCTCTGCTGCGCCTGCTGCCCTCGCTGGCGCTGGGCATCGCCGGCCTGGCCTGCATCAGCTGGCAGTCGCTCTCGAGCCCGCAGCATGGATCGATGCAGGGTTCCCTGATCGGGCTGCTGTGCGCGGTGGGCGCGCTGGTGTCGTGGACGCTGTACGCGGTCGGCAACAGCCGCGCGCTGGGCCGGCTGAAAGGCGTGTCGGCGCATGACTGGAGCCTGCTGGTCGGCGTCGTCACCGGGGCGCAGGCGCTGCTGCTGGCGGTGCCGGCCTTCGTGCTGAACCCGGGCGTGCATGCCTCGTCGGCGTGGCTGTATTTCGGCGGCGTGGTGACGACGGTCGCGATCCTTTGTTCGGTGGTTGGCAACGCGCTGTGGAACCACGCCAGCCGCCTGCTGCCGCTGACCATGACCGGCCAGATGATCGTGTTCGAGACCCTGTTCGCGCTGCTCTACGGTTTCATCTGGGAGCAGCGCCTGCCCACCGGGCTGGAATGGCTGGCCATGGCGCTGCTGATCGGCGGCGTGCTGAGCTGCGCATCGGCCCACCGCGAGCGCGCCGGATCCGAGGCGGCCGTCACTGCCTGATGTGACAATTCGCGCAACTTTTCGGCCCCTGGCTTCGGTAAACTCGCCACTTCCTCAACGAAGCCTGCGATGCGATGCCAGTGATTTGCCCGAAATGCAGCCATGTCCGGCCAGCCGATGCGACCAACCCGGACTGGCAGTGTCCCGCCTGCGGTATCTGCTACGCCAAGTTCGGCAGTCAGCCCGCCGTCCAGGCCCGGCCGGTGCACTATGGCGAGATCGACGCCAGGCAGGGATGGAACCTGGGCTGGCTTTTCAAGATCCTCTTGCTGGTCGCGCTGGGCTGGGGACTGGGCGTGGCCATGGAGCGCAGGCAGAAGGCGCCGGCAGGCGAGGAAGCCGTCGCGCCGGCGCCGCAGGAATCCGATGCGGGCGTGGCCATTGCGAATACGGCGCTGCGGGTGTCGGGAGCGGACGCCAGCATGCTGCACAGCCTGGCGGGCCGCCTCGAACGTGGCTGCTCACGCAACAAATACGGCCTGAGCGAACAGGCCTGCGCCGCGCGCCTGCGCGAGCGCGAGGATGCGTGCGCGACGCAGACCGCGCAGCGCTTCCCGGGCCAGATTGGCGATACCGAGCGCATGCAGCGCATCACGCGGGCCTACGTCGCCTGCATCTTCGAGGATGAAGCGGAGCGTTAGGCCTGGCTGAGCACCTCAAGGACCTGGAACTGCGTCACCGCGAAATCGACGAAGGCGCGCAACCGGGGCGGCATGTGGCGGCTGCTCGGCAGCACCAAGTGAACCGGCAGAGGTTCCGGCTCGTAGCTCTCCAGCACGCGCGCGAGAAGCCCGGAACGCAGCAGCGGCTCGACCTGGTAGGACAGGGCGCGGGCGATGCCGAAGCCGTCGCAGCTCGCGGCCAGCACCGCCTCGACGTCGTTCACACGCAGGCGCGGGCTGTAGCGCACCACGTGCTCGCGGCCGCCTTCGCGGAAGCGCCACTCGGCCACGCTGCGCACCGAGGTCGACATGATCAGTTCGTGCCCCGCAAGGTCGGACGGCTTTGAAGGCGTGCCGCGCCGCGCCAGGTAAGCGGGGCTCGCCACCGTGACCCGGCGAACCTGGCCCAGCTTGCGCGCCACCAGGCTCAGGTTCGACAAGGCGCCGATGCGCAGGGCGGCATCGATGCCTTCCTCGATCAGGTCGACGTTCCGGTCCGACAGCAGCAGCTCGACCTGCACCTCCGGCTGCGCGGTAAGGAAACGCGTCACCACCGGCGCCACGTGGCGGCGCCCGAACACGGTCGGCGCGGCGATGCGCAGCAGGCCGCGCGGCACGTCCGCGCCTTCAGGCATGAGCGCCGCGTCGTAGTCGGCCAGCAGGCGGCGCGCCTGTTCGGCCAGGCGCAGCCCGGCTTCCGTCGGCGTCAGGCGGCGCGTGCTGCGCTCCAGCAGGCGCGCACCGGCGCGCACTTCCAGGGATCCCAGCACGCGCGTGATGGCGGCCGGCGAGCGGCCCAGCTTGCGCGCGGCGGCGGCCATGCTGCCGGTGTCGAGGATGGCGACCAGGATCTGCAGCTCGTCGAGTCTGTCCATTATTGCGAAATCCGAAATGCTGAATTGTGATTATGCCGGATTCTCGCGGTAAGGCAATCGGCCTAGCATGAGGCTTCCAACTACCAGAATGAGACCATCATGGATCAAGGACGCATCCTCCACGGCACCCGCCTGTCCGGCCACACGCACCGGGTCATGCTCTTCCTGCACTTGCTCGGCTTGCCCTACGAGTTCGCCGACAGCCCGGCCGCGGTGCGCGACACGCCCGCCTTCCGCCGCCTCAATGCGCTCGGCCAGATCCCGGTGCTGGAAGACGGCGAACTGGCGCTGGCGGACAGTAATGCCATCCTTGTCTACCTCGCCAGGCGCTATGCCGCCGGCAGCAGCTGGCTGCCGGACGACCCGGTCAAAGCGGCGCACGTGCAGCGCTGGCTGTCGATGGCGGCGGGCGAAATCGCCTACGGCCCGGCCAGCGCGCGCATCAATACCCGCTTCTACGATACCGGCGTGCCGCCCGCATTGATCGAGCGGCTTGCCGCCAGGGTGCTCGGCGCGATGGAAGAGGCGCTGGGCGCGCATGGGTGGCTGGCAGGCGAGGAAGCGAGCATTGCCGACGTCGCCTGCTACGCCTACATCGCGCATGCGCCCGAAGGCGGTGTCTCGCTGGCGGCGTATCCGCGCGTGCAAAGCTGGGTCGCCCGTGTGCAGGCCTTGCCAGGCTTCGTTCCGATGCCGGACGCGTGAGGCAGCCATGATCGGTGACCGCATCGAAAATCCTTTCCACCCCGGCGAACTGGAAGCGCAGCGCCTGGCGGGCGCCGCACCCGGCGCGGCGCCGATCCGCAGCTTCATGCCGGAGCAGCACCGCGCCTTCTTCCCCTTGCTGCGTTTCGTCTGCCTGGCCGTGCCCGATGCCGGGGGCTGGCCGCTGGCGACGCTGGTCGAGGGTACGCCGGGCTTTGCCTCCTCACCTTCACCAGGCCGGCTGGAGCTTGCTGCCATGCCGGCACTCGATGATCCGGTACGTGCTTATTTGACGGCAGGGACGCCGGCCGGCCTGCTCGGGATCGACCTCGGCACGCGCCGGCGCAACCGTCTGAACGGCACGGTCGCGCAGGTGTCGGCGGCTGGCTTCGCGGTCGACGTGCTGCAGTCCTTCGGTAACTGCCCGCGCTATATCCAGGTGCGCGAGCTGCAGCCCACCGCCCGCAGGCCTGGTCCGGCGGTGTCTTTCGATGCGGCGCTGCCGGCGCGAGCGCGAGAGCTGCTCGCGTCGAGCAGCACCCTGTTCGTTGCCAGCGCCAGCGGAGCCAACGCCCACGGTGCTGCGGCCGGCCTCGATATCTCCCACCGTGGTGGCCCGCCCGGCTTCGCGCGGCTGGAGGGTAGCGTGCTGTCCATCCCGGACTACAACGGCAACCGCTACTTCAACACCCTGGGGAATTTCATCGTCGAACCGCGCGCCGCCATCGTGCTGGCGGATTTCGGCAGCGGCGACATGCTGCAGCTGCAGGGCACCGTCGAGATCGACTGGAGCGCAGCCGATCCGGACCAGACGCCGCCTGTCGAGCGGGTCTGGCGCTTCCGGATCGTGCGTGGCCTGCTGCGCGAGGGCGCGTTCGGACTGGGCGAGCGCGCCGCCTGACAGTGTCAGTGTCCGGGCAGGCGCAGGCGCCACAGCTGGGTCGGCAGGGCCAGCGGCGCATCGCGGTTGAAGAAGGCCGAGTCCTGGATGCGCGAGGTGGTGACGTAGAGACTCCCGTCCGGTCCCTGGCTGAAGGTGTCCGGCCAGCGCAGCCGCGGGTCCTGCGCCACCACACGCAGGCCGCCTGACGGTCCCTGGGCCAGGTCGCGCGCCTTGACCGCATTGTCTTCGATCGAGGTGATGAACAGCGTCTGGGTGCCGCGGCCTATCCAGAAGCCGTCGGTGGGGCCGACCTGGCCGTAGGGCTGGACATAGCCCGACACGTCCTGGCCGGCGAAGCCGCGCGTTTCCAGCACCGCGGCCGGGATCCGGTACAGGTTTTTGCCGGTCAGCGGCTTCCAGTACAGGTAGCTGCCATCCGAGGACAAGGCGATGCTGTCCGCCGCGAAGCTGACCTTGCGGCCGTCCGGATAGCGCAGCGGGCGGCCGTCCGTTTCCACCACCACGCCGCGTTCCGGTTGCGTCGACGGATGGCCGTCCAGCACGCGGCGCGCCTCGCCGCTGGCCAGCTCGACCACCACCAGCGCGCCGCGCTGCCCCGCATCGGTGATGAAGGCAAAGCGGCCATCTGCCGAGAAGCGCACGTCGTTCAGGTAGGAACCCGGAATCGCGACCGTCTGGTCGAAGCGGATGACCTGGACGACGCGGTTGCTGGCGAGGTCGATCCGGACCATTTTCGGGCCGCCGGGCACCAGGCCGTCGACGGCGGGCGCAGCCGGGTCGAGTACCCACACGCTGCCGTGTCCGTCGGCGACCACGCTCTGCACGCATACCCAGTAACGGGCCGGGTCGAGCTCGTCCGCGCGCACGTTGCGCCAGGCATTCCAGCGCGCGTCGGGATAGGGCCGCAGCGTGCCGTCCTTCATCAGCTCGGCGACGGAAACCGGACTGTCCTCTGTCCAGCGCGGAAAGTTGACGAAGATGCGGCCGCCTTCCGTCACGGTGACGCCGGTGACCTGGTGGGCGAACTGCGCGATGGGCTCCGGCGTGACCGTGTTGCCGGTCCACCCCGTGGCTGCGGGCAGGTAAGCGAGACCGCCGACAGCGGCGCTCGCAAGGACGAGAGCGGATAGCCTGAGTCTGAGCGTCATATCGATCTCCTGATTGGGCCAGCCGCGAGTTTGCCATGCGCTTCTTGAAGGGGAGGGTAGGCGCGCGCCGGTTCCAGATTAGGAATCGATGAAGACGATGCGGAATGCTCCGGTGCCGTCAAAGATGGCGCAGCGCCCACAGCCAGGCCGGCATGGTCGCCGCACACAGCAGGCTCGACAAGAGAATCGCCGAGTTGACCAGTTGCGCGCCGCCACCGCCGGGCCTCACCACGAAGGACGCATTGATGCCGACCGGGCAGGAGGCCAGCACGATCAGCACCATGGCGGCCGCCACCGGCAGCCGGAACACGAACACCGACAGCGCCGCCACGCCCAGCGGCAGGACGACAAGCTTGGCCAGTACGATGGCCGCGGTCCGGCTCCAGCGCCCCGGCTTCAGGGACGCCACCGAAGCGCCCAGCGACAGCAGTGCGCAGGGCAGGGCGGCCGCGCCCAGCATGTCCAGCCCGCGCAGCAGCGGTGCCGGCAGGCGGACCTGCGCCAGGTTCAGCGCAAGGCCCAGCAGCAGCGCGGCGACGATCGGGTTCTTCAGGGTGTTGAGCACCGGCCCAAGCCAGCCGGATGGCGCCGCATCGTCGCTGAGGTGGTAGAGCGTGAAGCAGAACAGGCTGTGGAAGGCGATGACGGGATAGGCAAACTGCAGGCTGCCTTCGCCCAGCACCTGCACCAGCACCGGCACGCCGACGAACACCGTGTTCGAGTAGGTGGCCGCCAGCGCGGTCGCCGCGCTATCGCCGCCGCGTTTCGCCATCAGCCGCGCGGCCAAGAACAGCAGGCCTAGCGGCACATAAAAGGCGCACAGCACCTTCCACGACAGCGAAGGCGGAATGCCGGTACGCCAGGCGCTGGCGAACAGCAGGGCGGGCACCAGGAACCTGGCCGTCAGCTCGGTGACGCCCGCGTGCCAGCCCGGCTTCAGCCAGGGCAGCTTCGCCAGCAGGGCGCCGAGACCGGCGAGCAGGAAGATGGGCAGCAGATTAAGAGCGTCTAACAAAGCCTTCATGGCAAGGCGCATCGTCGAAGACAGTACGCCAGTACGGCGAGACGATGCAACGCAGCCATGGAGGTTTTGTTAGACGCTCTAAAGCTCATGCGCACCACTGCATGGTTTGCACCTGGACATGCGGATGGCTGGCGAGAGGCTCCCACTCGTCGATGAAGGCGAAGCCCTGCTTTTCGTAGAAGGCGGCGGCCCGGCGGTTGTCCGGCGCCACGTCGAGGAAGACGCGCTCGTGTCCCTGTGCGGCGGCTTCGTTTTTCACGGCGCCGACCAGTTGCGCGGCGATGCCCGACCCCCGCAGCGGTGGCGCCACCCACATGGCGATCAGGTTGTAGCGCTGCTTCGCGCTGACACCGCCGCCGATCATGCCCACCGCCTGGCCGTCCAGCCAGGCCAGCCAGAACCTGGGATGCGTGCCAGCGGCCCGTTCGCGCCATTGCTGCTCCGTGTAGGCGGAAGCGGTCTGGTGGCTGACGCCGAAGGCGGTCGGCGCGTCGAGGAGGGCGGCCAGGCGCAGGTCCTTCAGGCTGGACCAGTCGTCTTCGCGGGTGGGACGGATGTCGATGGAGGCGGATGTTCGGTCAGTCATGACCAGCAAGCTTAGCAGCTTTGCCACGTCCAATTTGGCGTTGTTTGACACTCCGTAAACGAAACCGTTTTATCCACGCCACATGTGACAATCCGCGTATATTTCCGGTCGTAAATACTGATATGCTCTTCGAATACGCATCACACTTGCCTGAGACAAGGATCACGATCATGAGACACCAGCTCCCTAAAACCCGTAACCGCCACCTTGCCGCGCTGCTCGCGCTGGTTGCCCTGGTGGCCGTCACCAGCATCGGCATGGCCCACGCCGACACCGCGGCGCCGGCGCAGGCGCAGACCCAGCAAGGCTGATCGGCCGGCCAGGCTCAGTTTCCGAAACTCAGTTTCCGAAGCTGAGCTTCCACAACTGCGTCGGCAAGGCCGCCGGCGCATCCGGCTTGAAGAAGGCCGAATCCTGGATGTGCGAGGTGGTCACGTAGATCGTGCCGTCCGGCCCTTGCGAGAAGGTGTCCGGCCAGCGCAGGCGCTCGTCCTGCACCACGACTGTCGCTTCCGCCTTCGGCCCCTCGGCCAGCTTGCGCACCTTGATCGCATTGTCCTGCACGGACGTCAAATACATGTCTTCGGTGCCGCGTGCGATCAGCAGGCCGTCGTTGACGCCATTGGTGCCGTACTCCTCGACCTTGCCCGATACGTCTTCGCCCCTCAATCCCGCGCCCGTCAGCGCTTCGGCAGGAATGCGGTAGAGCTGATCCCCCTTGATCGCCTGCCAGTACAGGTATTTGCCGTCCTGCGACAGCTCGATGCCGTCCGCGGAAAACTCGACGCCGCGGCCGTCCGGGCGCCGCAGCTCCTTGCCATCGGCCTTCACGTTCAGGCCCTTCTTCATCTGCGTGGATGGATGGCCGTCCAGCACGCGCTTCGCTTTACCTGCGGCGATATCGACCACCAATAGCGCACCCTGCACGCCGGAGTCGGTAATGAAAGCATACTTGCCGTCGTTCGAAAAACGCACGTCGTTCAGATAGGAGCCCTGCGGTGCGGCGTCTTCGTCGAAGGCGATGACCTGGGCTACCGCGTCGGTCTTGAGATCGATGCGGACCAGTTTCGGTCCCTTGGCCACCACATGCGCCTGGGCCGGCGCCGCCGGGTCCAGCACCCACAGGCTGCCGCGCTGGTCGGCCACCACGCTTTGCACGCAGACCCAGTGGTCATTCGGCGTGATCTCGTCCTTCTTCGCGTTGCGCCAGGCGTTCCACTCCTCGTCCGGATAGGGCTTCACTTCGCCATCCCTGAGTTCCGCCACCGAGACGGCGGTGTCCTCGGTCCAGCGCGGGAAGTTCACGAAGATGCGTCCCGTTTCCGAGACCGAGACGCCGGTTACCTGGTGCCCGAAATCGGCCACGAGTTCAATACTTGCCATCGTGCTTGCTGCCATGCTTGATCCTTTCGATTGTCGGTTGGTTCACGCGGCCTTGCGGCTGCGCTGCACTTTCTTGGGTTCGGGGACTTCCCTGGCAAGGCGCTGCTGCAGCATGGCCAGCACCGCCGCTTCCTCGGGCTCCAGGTCCTGCAGATCCTCGGCCAGCTTTTCCTCGGCGCGCGCCAGCAGGCCCTCGACCATGGTGCCGTCCATATAAGAGTCCAGCACGGCCGGGTGCACGTAGCACTTGCGGCAGACCGAGGGCGTGTTGCCGAGCTTTTCGGCCACCGTCTCGATGGCGCGCACGATGTTCTTCTTTGCCTGGGCCTCGGAATCGAACTTCTCGAACTCCTGCAGGGCGATCGCAGCCAGCACCGTGCCCGACCAGGTGCGGAAATCCTTCGCCGTATAGTCCTCGCCGGTGATCTCGCGCAGGTAGTCGTTGACGTCGGAGGAGTTGACGGTGTGCGGCTCCTTGTTCTCGTCGAGGTATTCGAACAGGTCCTGGCCCGGCAGGTCGCGCGAGCGCTGGATGATGCGCGCCAGGCGCCGGTCGTTCACCTTGACGTCGTGGTGGACCCCGCTCTTGCCGCGGAAGCGGAACTCGACCTCGCTGCCGTCGATCTTGACGTGGCGGTTGCGCAGCGTGGTCAGGCCGTACGACTTGTTCTCGCGCGCGTATTCGTCGTTACCGATGCGCATCATGGTCGCTTCGAGCAGGTAGACAATGGTCGCCAGCACCTTTTCGCGCGGCAGGCCGGGCAGGCTGAGGGCGCGGTCGACTTCCTTGCGGATGCCCGGGAGTGCCTTGCCGAACTTGATCATGCGCTCGTACTTGACCTCGTCGCGAACCTCGCGCCACTTCGGGTGGTAGCGGTACTGCTTGCGCCCGCGCGCGTCGCGCCCGGTGGCCTGCAGGTGGCCGTTGGCCTGGGGGCAGATCCATACCTCCGTCCATGCCGGCGGAATGGCCAGCGACTTGATGCGTTTCAGGGTGGCTTCGTCGTCGACGGTCTCGCCTCTGGCGTCGAGGTAGCGAAAGCCGTCCTTGTCCGGCTCGCGGCGGATCCCGGGGCGGTCATCCAGCACATAGCGCAGGCCGGCGGCCTTGGCGGCGGTGGGCGGGTCGCTGTTCGGTATCGCTTCGCCTTCCGCAGCGCGTTGTTCGAGGTCGGTGTCGCTCTTCATGATGGTCCCGTTCGAGATGCAAGCGGGGCCAAGTCTACGCCGCTCCCGGACAGGCGCACCGTACGGGAGCGCACTTTGGACGGCCTTGCTTTCGCGGTGCTACGGCTGTGCGCGAATACGGTTCCCGATGCCGGCAAGGATTGCCGCGAGCTGTTCGGTATCGACCGGTTTGACCAGATGATGGTCGAATCCTGAGGCTAAGGTTTGTTTGCGGTCGTTTTCCTGGCCATAGCCGGTTACGGCAACCAGCACTGCGCCGGCCGTCTGTGGAAGGGCCCGCAGGCGCTGGGCAAGCTCGTTGCCGTCCATGCCGGGCAAGCCGATGTCCAGGATGCATACCTGCGGTGCGTCGATGCGGGCGCGCTCGAGCGCGGCGAGCGACCCGTATTCGGTTGCCACCTGGTGACCGTCGACTTCGAGCAGCATGCTCAGCATCGAAGCGGCATCGACATTGTCGTCGACGACAAGGATGCGCAGCGGCGCGGTACCGTTGCGCGACAAGGAACGGGCTGCCGGTGCATCGTCCTCCTGCCCACCGGCGAGCAGGCGCGGCAGGCAGACGGTGAAGGTGCTGCCTGCATCCGGGCCCGCGCTTTCGCAGGATACCGTTCCGTAATGCAGGTCGACCAGGCTCCTGACGAGCGCCAGCCCGAGTCCGAGCCCACCCGAAGAACGGTCCGAGCTGCGTTCGGCCTGGGCGAACAGGTCAAAGGCGCGGGCTACCAGCTCGGGTGTCATGCCGATGCCGTTGTCGGCGACCCGGATCAGCACGTGCGCACTGCGCACTTCGGTTTCGAGCAGGAGCTGGCCTCCTTCGCGGGTGTACTTGGCGGCATTGTTGAGCAGATTCACAACCACCTGCACCAACCGCTTCTTGTCGCCCATGACCAGCGGCGTCTCCGGGCTCAGGTGCAGGCCGAGATGATGGTGGCGGGTCCGGATCAGGGGCGTCACCTGCTCGACGGCGTCGGCGACGACCTGGCCGATATCGACCTGCGCGTTGTCGAGTTCGACCAGCCCACGGGTAACGCGCGAGACGTCCAGTAAGTCATCCACCAGGCTGGTCAGGTGATGCACCTGCCTGCCGATGATCTGACTGGTGTGGCGCACGCGTGCTGCGTCGAGCGCCCCGATCTGCAGGAACTGGGCGGCGGCGCTGATTGGCGCCAGCGGATTGCGAAGCTCATGTGCGAGCATCGCGAGGAATTCATCCTTTCGGAGGTCCGCTTCGCGCAGGCTTTCTTCGGCGAGCTTCTGATCGTGGATGTCGGTGCAGGTTCCCATCCAGCGAATGATTTTGCCGGTTTCGCTGCGGACCGGTAATGCCCGGCCCAGGGTCCATCGATAGACGCCGGAATGATGCCGCAGGCGGTACTGGATTTCATACGGCTCGCCGGTCAGCAGGCTATGTTGCCACACGTCCCAGGCACGCTGCTGGTCGTCCGGGTGAAAGATGTCGTTCCAGCCGGCGCCGTCCGTGCTGCCTTCCGGCATGCCGGTGAAATCGTACCAGCGCTGGTTGTAATAATCGTGATAGCCGTCGGGCAGGGTGGCCCAGACCATTTGCGGCATGGCGTTCGCGATCGTGCGGAACTTGGCTTCGCTTTCCTGCAGGGCCAGTTCATTGCGCAGGCGTTCGCTGGCGGTCCTGGCGCGTTCCGCCAGTTCGCGAATAAAAGCGAGCTCTTCGGCGGACCAATGACGCACCTGCGCATTGTTTACGAAGATAATGGCTACTACACGGCCTTGCTCCACCACCGGAACGTTCACGAGTGCGCGTGCACTACAACGCTTCGAGGCATCAGCTGCCGACCGGGTACGGTCATCCTTCTCGACATCGTCGATCGCAACAATGTTTCCGGCCTTGACATCGTCGATGAAGGACCCGAAATCCCGGAAATGCAGGACGCCGGCCAGCGACTCGACGCCCGGCGCATTCCAGTCGCGGCTGATGGTGAGCGTTTCGGCGACCGGATCGACGCTGCCATAGCCAACCCGGCTGACGCCGAGCGTTTGCCCCATGATTTCCGACGCCTTGAACGTGATCTCTTCGGGCGTCGCCAGATCGCGCAGCGTTTCGCTCATCAGGAGCAAGGCGTTGCGGCGTATCTCCCGCCGTTCACGTACGGTAACGTCGCGAAAGTAGACCGACAGCCCCCCCCTGGACTGGATACGCATTTACTTCATACCAGCGGTCATGATCGGGGTAATAGGAATTAAAAGTCACGGTAACGCGTTCGCGCGCCGCTTTCCGGTACATCCTTTCGAATTCGCTGCCGACCGTGCCCGGATAGACTTCCCAAATACTTCTTCCTAGTAACTCACTGGCGGGACTTCCAAGGGTGAGCTCGGTCTGGCGGTTCACATAGCAAAACTCCCATGCCTCGTTCAGGCTGAAAAAGGCGTCCGTAATGCTGTCCAGAACGGTCTGGGCGTCGCCTGGAGTCACCTGTTTTCTTGCGGGATTCGCCTGCATGTGGAACTTTCAAAAAGCTGTCTCCCGCTAGTGTAATGCGGTTTAGAAATAAGAGGGTCAGGACTCGCGGTAGCGCGCCTCCACCAGGTCGATCTCGCGCAGCAGCTTGCGCGCCGTCTCATCCGAAATTTCGCGCTTCCGCCCCAAGCGCAGAATCGTATCCCGCTCGGCCCGCAGTGCGGCCAGCCGGTACTCCCGCTCGGCCTTGCGCGCCGCATGCACGTCGGGCCCGGCGCCATCCCCCTGCTGGATATTGCGCAGCCGGTTGCGGTACAAATTGGCCACCGTGCCGCAGGCATTCGCGTGCAGCTCGGAGTCCGGGCCATCCGCGTGTTCGCGGCCGGACCGCTCCACCGCTTCGACCGCAGCCGTGACGGCCGCGTGGCGGGCGCGGTCCTCTTCCTGTTCGGCCTCGGGCTCGGCCGGCACCTCCAGCCCGCGCAGCAGACGCGGAAGCATTACGCTGGCGAGCAGCAGCGAGACCACGATGACCGCGCTGGCCAGCAGGATCGCCAGCTGGCGGCCGGGGAAGGGCGTGCCGTCCGCCAGGGCCAGCGGCAGGGTCATCACGCCGGCCATGGTCAGGGCGCCGCGCACGCCGGCGAATGAGGTCGCCAGGATCAGGCGCATGCGCGGCTTGAACACCTGCTGGCCGAGGCGGCGCTGGTTCAGGATGGTCAGGCGCAGCGACACCCACACCCAGACGAAGCGCAGCAGCACCAGGCCCAGGCTCAGCGCCAGCGCATTCCCGGCCAGCCACCACGGATCGAAGGGTTCGCCGCCCGGCGGGTGCAGGGCGCCGCGCGCGATGTCGGGCAGCTGTTCGCCTAGCAGCACGAACATCACGCCGTTCAGCGTGAACTGCAGGGCGTCCCACACCACGTTGCGGCGGATACGGGTGGACGGCGTGGCCGAGCCGCTGAGCTCCACGTAACTCATCGTGATGCCGGCCGCCACCGCCGCCAGGATGCCGGATGCGTTGATGTGCTCCGCAGCGAGGTAGGCGCCGAAGGGTGTCAGCAGGTTGATCAAAATCGGCATGCCTTCGTCCTCGCCGAAGCGGCGCAGCAGGATGCCGTGGGTGCGGGTCACCAGCCAGGTCACGGCGACGCCGGCGGCGATGCCGGCCAGCGCCACCCACAAAAACGTCAGGCCGGCCTTGGTGGGCGAGAACGAGCCGGTCACCGCCGCCGTCACCGCGAAGCGGAAGCACACCAGGCCGCTGGCGTCGTTGAGCAGGGATTCGCCTTCGATAATATGCATCAGGCGCGGCGGCACCGGAATCCGGCTGGTGATCGCGGACACCGCCACCGGATCGGTGGGCGCGACGATGGCGGCCAGCGCAAAGGCCACCGGCAGCGGCAGCGAGGGAATCAGCCAGTGCATCAGGTAGCCGGCGCCGAGCACCGTGAACAGCACCAGTCCGAACGCCAGTTCGAGAATCGTGCCCTTGTCGCGGAACAGGCCCACCTTCGGGATGCGCCAGCCGTCCAGGAACAGCAGCGGCGGCAGGAACAGCAGGAAGAAGATGTCCGGTTCGAGCGCGACGCCGTGCCGGAACACGCCCGAGATCACGGCGCCCAGCCCGATCTGGATCAGCGGCAGCGGTACGCCAAAGGGCAGCATGCGCCCGATCCAGCCGCTGGCCACCACCGCCAGCAGCATCGCCAGCACCACTTCGACCGACTCCATCCCTTGTCCCCTTGTCAAAACCCGATGATAAGGGAAGAGCCGGAAGAGTGTGGTTCGCTTAGCGCTTGACGTTGGCCTCGGCCGCGGCGGCGAGGATGTCCGACAGCTGGGTCGTGTTGACCGGCTTGACGAGGTAGTGGTCGAAGCCGGCCGCCATCGAGGCGTCGCGGTCCTGCTGGCGGCCGTAGCCCGTCATGGCGATCAGGGTGGCGTTGCTGGTCTGAGCCAGCTGCCGCAGGCGGCGCGCCAGTTCGTTGCCGTCGAAGTCGGGCAGGCCGATGTCGAGCAGGCAGACGTCCGGGATGAAGGTCTTGCCCAGTTCCAGCGCATCGCCGGCCGAATACGCGACCTCGACTTCGTGGCCGGCAGAGTGCAGGAACAGCTGCAGAGTGTGGACGGCATCGACGTTGTCGTCCACCAGCAGGATGCGCAGCGGCGCAGCGCCTTCCGGCAGGCGTTCGAGCGCGGGCGGGTTGGCCAGCACCACGTCCTGGGTATAGCGCGGCAGGCGGACGGTGAAGCTCGAACCCTTGCCGAGGCCCGGGCTGGAGGCCTGCACGGTGCCGCCGTGGAGCTCGACCAGGCTCTTGACCAGGGCGAGTCCGAGTCCGAGGCCGCCCTGCGAGCGGTCCGGGGTGCGCTCGGCCTGGGTGAACAGGTCGAACACGCGTTCCACCAGGGCCGGCTCCATGCCGATGCCGTCGTCGAGCACGGTCAGCACGTAGTCCTGGCCATCGGCTTCGAGACGCAGCTGCAGCGTGCCGCCTTCCGGCGTGTACTTGGTGGCATTGTTGAGCAGGTTGGCGATCACCTGCACCAGGCGCTTGTGGTCGCCCTTGACGTGGGCGGGCGCGGGCGGCACATCGATCACCACGCGATGGCGGCGCGCCGTGATGAGCGGGCGGATCTGCTCGACGGCGTCGTCGACCACGCGCTTGAGGTCCAGCACCTGGGTCGACAGCGAGACCAGCCCGCGCGTCACCCGCGAGACGTCCAGCAGGTCGTCGACCAGGCTGGTCATGTGGTCGACCTGGCGCACGATGATCGAGCAGGTCTGGGTGATCTGGGCGTTATCGGAGTGGAGCAGCTTGAGCAGGTGGGCGCCGGTGGAGATCGGCGCCAGCGGATTGCGCAGCTCGTGCGCCAGCATCGCCAGGAACTCGTCTTTGCGCTGGTCGGCGGCGCGCAGTTCGCGTTCGGCCAGCGAGCGCGCGGACTCCTTCTTTTGCAGCGACGCCGCCATGCGGTCCAGCGCCTGCGCCAGGTTGCCGATTTCCTCGTTGGCGTAGTCGATGCCGGAGCGGGCATCGAGGTCGCCGGCGGCGATGCGCTCGGCGGTGCCCATCAGCTTGCGCACGCGCTGCACGATCAGGACGTCGCCCACCAGCCAGGCGGCCAGCAGGGCCAGCATGGTGGTGGCGGCCAGGCCCAGCAGCGACATCAGCAGGTCGTGGCGTGCGCTCGATGTGATGGTGTCGGTCGGGATGCCGATGGTGACGGTGTAGTCGCTCAAAGCCGGTGCGCCGACGCGGGCGAAGGTGTGCAGGCGCTCGACGCCGTCCTCGCCGCGGATCGTCACGGCGCGCTGGCCGGCGGTGGACATCGCCTCCAGGGTCGCTGCCGACATCCTGGTGCCGAAATAGCGTTCCGGATCGGGGCGGCGCGAGATGATGCTGCCGCGCGCGTCGGTGGTGGCCAGCACCGAGCCGGGCGGCAGGTTGATGTCGTTGATGAAGGTGTCCAGGCCTTCCAGGTCCATCGCCGCGAACACCACGGCGAGAACCTTGCCGCTGCGGTCGATGACCGGATAGGTGAGGTTGATCGTGTGCTTCTTGATCACGCGCCCGAACACGTAGTCGCCGGCGATGAAGCGGCGTTCGGAAATCGCGCGGCGGAAGTGGCTGCGGTCGCCCAGGTTGACCGGGTGAAGGAGGGGCACGGCGGAGCAGGTGACGTCGCCGTTCAGCTGGATCAGGCCGAAGTTGACGAAGCCCTCGTTGCGGTCGAGGACATCCGACAGCAGCGAAGTGCACTTGGCGGTGTCGCCCATCAGGTCGGGCACGCTGGCCAGGTCGACCAGGATCTGGCGCGCGCCTTCGAGCGACTGGGCTTCGTTGGCGGCCGCCATCCCGGTCAGGCGGCGCAGGTTTTCTTCGGAGGCCTTGATCGCGTGTTCGCGTTCGCGAATACCCGACAGGATGGTCATGATCGCCAGCGGCATCATCGCCAGTGCCACCAGCAGCATGAGCCGGCTACGCAGGCTGTTTAAGCGGAAACGGCCTTTGCTGCGGCCCGACCCGGATGTCATCGTTATCTTTTTACTGCCTTGTAGGCATCACCAAATTCTATGATCCTGCGGATGCCGTCGCGAAGCGTTGCCACGTCGTCGGAAATGTAGCCGATCCGGATGAAGCCCGGTACGCCCAGCGCGTCGCCGGGCATGATGGCCACTTTCTTCTCTTCGATCAGCCGTTCGGCGAAGCCGATGGTGTCCATCACCTCGCCGGCCGCGTACAGGCTACGCACGTCCCCCCACAGGTACGGACCGGAGGCCGGCGCGTGCATGACGATCCAGGGCACCTCGGCAAACAGCTTCACCGCCAGGTCGCGCCGCTGGCGGTATTCCGCCATCATTTCGTGGGGCGCGCCGGTGGCGAAGGCAACGTCGGCCGCCACCTGCGACAGGTGGGGCGCGGCGGCCGTGATCGGACCCTGCAGCGTCTGCATCGCGTTGACCAATTCGGCCGGGGCCAGCGCGAAGCCGACCCGCCAGCCCATCATGGCGTAGCTTTGCGAGGCCGAAAAGATGGTGACGACACCGATCTTCCGCCAGTCGCACAGGGCCGCCAGACTGGTGTGTTCGCCGTCGAAGATCAGGTGTTCGTAGCTTTCGTCCACGATCACCCTGGCCCCGATGCGTTCCACCCAGGCACGAATGTGTTCCAGTTCGACGCGAGTGTACACCTTGCCGGTCGGGTTGTGCGGGTTATTGATGATGAGGACCTTGGGCGTTTCCAGGCTTGCCAGGAACTGTGGCGTGATTTCATCAGGGAAATCCACGAGGATGGGGCGCAGGCCAAGAAGTTGTGACGTAGCAACATATGCGGGCCAGTGCGGCTTGAACACCAGTACGCTGTCGCCGGGATCGGTCATCGCGTACAGGGCCTCGTACAGCGCCTGTTTGGCGCCATTGGTGACGATGATCTCGGACGGCGCCGCCTCGATGCCATTTTCCTTGCGCAGCTTGTCGGCCAGGCGGGTACGCACGTCGAGGGCGCCGACCACGCTGGTATAGGGCATGGTGCGCTCGCGCTCGACCGCCTGCGCGACGGCGTCCAGCACGGGGCGCGGGGCCGGGAAGTGCGAGATCGCGATCGAGAAATCGATGACCGACTGGCCCTCGGCGCGCATGGCCTCCACGCGGCCATGCATGGCGGTTGTGGCGAGCGGTCGGGAATTGGCGATCCTGGCCGAAATTTTCATTCTTTTTATCTCCGTAAATACTTGATATTGCTGTGGTTTTTGCCATCGACGGCCGAGTATTTCCTGATTGTACTAGTTTTAAAAAACAGTGACGCACGGGACACAGGTGTAACTGCAGAGCAATCGCTGGCGCTATCCACGGGGCCGCGCGAGCGCCGCCGCTTTTGCATTTCTGGTACGGTGAGCCGAACTGGATCATTGTTGGAGAGCGCCATGCAAAACCCCATCGTTCGCACGTTCAAGCAACTGGCTTCAGCCGAGCAGGCCCGGCAGGAGCTGCTGGCGGCCGGCGTCCCGGCCGACGACGTCGCCATCGACGTCCTCATCTATGAAACCGGCGCCGTGCAGGGAAATTTCACGGTCGGCGACACGCCTTCAATCAAAGGCAAGACTGCCTACACCCACACTTATGCGCCGACGGCGCAGGACGACGTGCGCGACTGCATGATCACGGTGAATGCCGGCGACGCGGCGCAGGCGGAGCAGGCGGCGGCGATCCTGGATCGCCTGGGGGCGCTGGATCCGGATCCGGCGCATCGGCATTAAACTGGTGAAAATATGAGTGCCGTTCACCTCGACAAAGCCGACGCCCTGCTGATCATCGACATGCAGGTCGATTTCCTCCCCGGCGGCGCCCTCGGCGTCGCCAGCGGGCATGAGGTCGTTGCGCCGATCAACCACCTGATCGAGCTGTTCCGCGAGCAGGGCCTGCCCATCTACGCCTCACGCGACTGGCATCCGGACAATCACTGCTCGTTCGCGGAGCAGGGCGGCCCGTGGCCGCCGCACTGCGTGGCCGGCACGCCTGGTGCTGAATTCACCGCCGAGCTGGCGCTGCCGGACGATGCCATCGTCATCTCGAAAGCCGATACCGCCGAAGTGGATGCCTATTCCGCCTTCGCCGGCACCGGCCTGGCCGGCCAGCTGCGCGCGCGCGGCGTCGGGCGGGTGACGGTGTGCGGGCTGGCCACCGACTACTGCGTGCTGAACACCGTCACCGATGCGCTGGAAGAGGATTTCGACGCCATCATCGTGCCGGAAGCGATGCGCGCGGTGGACGTCGAGGCGGGTGACGGCCGGCGCGCGATGGACCGCATGGTGGCGCGCGGCGCGGTGCCGGTGCGTCTCGGCGAAGTCGGCATGACGGCGCTGTCTGTCGCCTGATAAGCCTACGCGGGACGCAGCAGGAAGAGCATCCCGGCGACATCCACGCCGTGTTCCTGGCGCAGCACGGCCTCGCGCTGTTCGACGACCGTGAGTCCGGCCGCCTGCGCGCAGGCGCGCACGTAGGCGGGGGTGTGGGCGAAGCGGTTCGAGGCCGTGATGGCATAGCCGGTCCCGGTCTCGCTGGCCAGCGCCTCCACCGAGAACGCAAACCAGCCACCCGGCCTCAGCACGCGCGCGGCCTGTCCGAACAGCGGCATCAGGTCGCCGAAGTACACCAGCACGTCCGCCGCCAGCACCAGGTCCCATTCCGCTTGCCGCGGCCGCAGCCAGTCGACGATGTCGGCGCAGGCCAGTTCGACGTACAGGCCGCCCTCGCGAGCCTTGTCCAGCATCTTTTCCGACAGGTCGACCCCGGTCAGGTGCTGCGCCAGCGGACGCAGGAAGGGCGCGCACAGGCCGGTGCCGCAGCCCAGGTCGAGCGCGGAAGCCAGGACGGGCGCGCTGCCCAGGTGCGCATCCAATAGTTCTTTCAACAGCGCCGGCGTGCGGTAGCCCAGCACGCCGACCAGGTGCTGGTCGAAGTGGCCGGCGTACTGGTCGAACAGGCCTTTGACATAGTTGGCCGGCGCCGACGAAGGCGGCTCGCCTTCGCCCAGTGCGGCCAGCGCGAAGGCGATGCCGGTCGGATCCGCGCCCAGCTCGCGCGCCCGATGATAGGCGGCGATGGCATCCTCGCGCCGGCCCAGCGCGCGCAGGGCATTGGCGCGGTAATGCGCGGCCATCGCGTAATCGGGACGCAGGCGCAAGGCATGCTCGTAGCTGTTCAATGCTTGCATCAGGTCGCCGGACTTTTTGAGGGCGGCGCCGCGCGCGCACCAGATTTCGGCCTGGCGCGCCGGTGCGGCCTTGGCCAGCGCGCGATCGTAGGCATCGGCGGCTTCCCCGAAGCGTTCCAGGCCCTGCAGCGCATTGCCCAGCGCCTGCAGGGCGTCCGCATAGCCGGGACGCGCCGTCAATGCCTGTTCAGCGCTGGCGGCGGCGTCAAGCTGCCGCCCAAGGTCGTTCAGGACGATCGCACGGTGGCACCAGGCTTCGGGATAGTTGGGCTGGAGGGCGAGCGCGCGTTCGTAGCTGTCGAGCGCATCGAGCGGGCGCCCGAGGCGGCGCAGGGTATTGCCGCGGTTGTTCCAGGCCAGCGCATAGCGCGGGTCGAGGCGCAGCGCGGTCTCGTAGCTGTCCAGGGCTTCGTCGACCTGCCCGAGGTCCTGCAAGGCTGCGCCGAGATTCGCGTGCGCGCGCGCCTGGCCGGCATCGACCTGTAGCGCCGCGCGGATCAGGTCGACGGCGCGCGCCGGATTGCCCCGCTGGCGTTCGATCACCCCGCTCAGGTGCAGGGCGTCGAACTGGCGCGGTTCAAGCGCCAGCACCCGGGCGTAGAGCGCCTGTGCCTGCTCCAGCCGCCCCTGCTGGTGCAGGCTGACTGCCTGCTGGAGCAGGGCGGCTGTCTCACTCACCTGATTGGCTCCTTAGCTCCAGCTCAGATCCGTCTTGCTGAGCGGGAGCTCGCGCACGCGCTTGCCGGTAGCGGCGAAGATCGCGTTGCAGACGGCCGGCGCCAGCGGCGGGAACACCGGTTCGCCCAGGCCCGTGACCGGGTAATCAGTCTTCAGGAAATGGGTCTCGATCCTCAACGGCGTGTCCGGCATGCGCAGCAGCGGGTAGTCGTGGAAGTTCGACTGCACGATGCGGCCCTTCTCGATGTTCAGCTCCGGGTACATCAGGGTGGACAGGCCATCGATCACCGAGCCCTGCACCTGGTTCTCGGCGCCGGACAGGTTGACGATCTGGGCACCGATGTCGGTGACCACGACCACGCGGTCCACCTTCAGCTGGCCTTCCTTCGACACCGTCACCTCGGCCACCTCCGCCACATAACCGCGGTGGCTGAAGTGGAAGGCCACGCCGGCGCCCTGGCCACGTGCGAACTTGCGCTTGCCCCAGCCGGACTTCTCGGCCACGGCCTTCAGCACATTGCGCATGCGCGCCACGTTGTAGGGCACGCCGCGTTCGCCGGTGCCGGCCACCATGTCCTTGTCGCCCAGGATCTCGAGGCGGAATTCGATCGGGTCGCGGCCGGCTGCATGCGCCAGCTCGTCGATGAAGCTGTGGAAGACCCAGGCGAACACGTTCGAGCCCGGCGCGCGCCACGGTCCCATCGGGATGCGGCATTCGAGCGGGGTCTGTTCGAGCAGGCAGTTGGCGGCCCAGCGTCCCGGGAACTCGTCGCCGGACAGGCTGGCGCCGCTGCCCGGCTGCAGCACGCTGTTGCTGGTGCCGTCGCTTTCCTTCTTCTCGACGCGGTTGGCAAAGGTGACGAAGTGGTTGTGCCAGGCCACCAGCTTGCCCTGTTCGTCGACGCCGCCGCGCAGGAAGTGGAAGCCGCCGGCGCGGAAGTGGTCGTGCTGCAGGTCGTCTTCGCGCATCCAGGTCAGCTTGACCGGCGCCTTCACCTTCTGCGCGATGGCGACCGCGTCGACGATGAAGTCCGAGGACAAACGGCGCCCGAAACCGCCGCCGCTGCGGGTGATGTGCAGCGAGACCTTCTCTTTCGGGATATTGAAGGTGCTGGCGACCAGCGCCTGGCCGGCGCCCGGATTCTGGGTCGGCGCCCACAGCTCGATGCTGCCGTCCTTCGGGTCGACCACGGCGGTGCAATTCTGCGGCTCCATGCTCGCGTGCGAGATGAAGGGGTAGACGTAGGCCGCCTCCACGGTGCGGGCGGCGCCGGCCAGCGCGGTCTCGACGTCGCCATCGCGGCGCATGGTGACCGTGCCGGCCTGCTTGCTCGCAGCCTGGGCCTGGGCCAGGAAGCCGGACCAGCTGTGGTTCGCGCCTTCGCCTTCGTCCCACTGCACCACCAGCTTCTTGCGCGCGCGGATCGCGTTCCAGGTGGAGTTGGCGACGATCGCCACACCCGGACGCAGGCCATTCAGGTTCTCCGTTCCCTCGACGATGAAGGCATCCTTCACGCCCGGCATGGCCTTGATGGCGGCCAGGTTGGCGGAAACCGGACGCCCGCCCAGCACCGGACACTTGACGTAGACGGCGTACAGCATGCCGGGCAGCTGGACGTCGATGCCGAACAGCGGCTTGCCGGCGACGACCTTGTCGTTGTCGACGCCGCCGACGCGGGTGCCGAGCAGTTTATAAGTCGCCGGATCCTTCAGCTGGACGCCTTTCGCATCCGGCACCGGCAGCACGGACGCCGCCTTGACCAGCTCGCCGTAACCGAGGCGGCGCTTCGAGGCCTCGTGCAGCACGGCGCCGCGTTCGGCACGGCACTCGCCGGCCGGCACGCCCCAGGTCTGGGCCGCCGCCTGGACCAGCATCGTGCGCGCGGTGGCGCCGAGGCGGTGGAAGTTCTCGTAATTGGTCGGGGTCGAGGTCGAGCCGCCGGCGCCCTGGGAGCCGTAGGCCGGGTTCAGGTCGCCCTGGACCACGCGCACGTCTTTCCAATCGACTTCCAGCTCTTCGGCGATGACCATCGGCAGCGAGGTCTTGATGCCCTGGCCGATTTCCGGCTGCTTGGACACCAGGGTGACGATGCCGTCCTGGGCGATGCGGATGAAAACGTTGGGCGAGAATTCGGCCGCCGTGCCGGCTGCACCGGCTGCCTGGCCCTGGGCCAGGGCGGCGATAGTGCCGCCGCCATACAGGCCGAGCGCCAGCAGCGAGCCGCCGGCCGCGGACTGGCGCAGGAAGCTGCGGCGCGAGGCGGAAACAGGGCTCGAAATCAGGTCGTCATGGCGGGGGCTCATTTCTTGCCCTTTCCGGTGGAGGCGCTCGACGCGATGTCAGCGGCGCGGTGGATGCCGGCACGGATGCGGACATAGGTCGCGCAGCGGCACAGGTTGCCGGCCATGGCGTCGTCGATCTGGGCGTCGGTCGGGCGAGGATGCTGCTTGAGCAGCGCGCAGGCGCTCATGATCTGGCCGGACTGGCAATAACCGCACTGGGGCACGTCGAGTTCCTGCCAGGCCTGCTGCAGCGGGTGCGCGGCCTTGGCGTCGAGGCCCTCGATGGTCGTGATCTTGCGCTTGCCGATGCTAGCCACCGGCAGCTGGCAGGCGCGCGTCGGCTGGCCATCGATGTGCACGGTGCAGGCGCCGCAGGCACCGACGCCGCAGCCGTACTTGGTGCCGACCAGGCCAAGCGTATCGCGCAGGGCCCACAGCAGGGGCGTGTCCGCTTCGACGTCGACGGCTTGCGCCTTGCCGTTGACGTTCAGGGTGTATTTACTCATGGGTTGTTTGTGTTATTGCCAGAACAGAACAACGCCATCGTAAACCAAAGCACGTAGGGTGGGCACCCAGTGCCGACCGTGAAGAACGAAAAAAGTCATCGCCGACCGATTAGGACGATCGCTCCACAAATAAACCTTACTTGCTCTGATGGCAACTTCGCCCGTACACTATTCGCTTACTAACGTCTGCGATTAGCCGGAAGCGGTCAACGGACGTACCAACAGCGTGTTAATAGCGCTCACCCCTATTTCTGCATAATATTGATGAAAAAACCTAAATCAACCAACGATCCAGATCGAGTGAGGAAAGTTCAAAATTTCTTAGGCGGGAGTTCTGAAGATTATGTCGCTGCTCGAGTATTGTTTTTATCCAGTCTTCCGCAGCAAGCGGCAATCTTGTCGAGCACAGCCATTGAAAAGTGCTTCAAAGCAATTTTGGCGTTCAATGGCAATGAGTCTCATGGTCACTTGCAGAAGTCTCACTGGAACGCAGTAAAAAACTTCGACAAAGAGTTATATAACTCACTAAATCCGGAATTTTTAGAGCTTAACAAAAAGGTTTATTCGCTCAGATATACGGATGACCTTCCTCCAAGTTACAACGTAGTAATTGCTTCTCGTGAATTTCTTGCCGAGTTAGATCAGACAATTCTGTCAATAAGTCGGCTTTTCCAACTCGGCAACCGCGATGAGACGTATCGTTTCACAAAGCTCGAACACTTAATCTCATCTCGCGATAGTCGTGTATGGAGCGAAAATCACGTTCTTACTGGTGAATCAAAAGAAAATTATATATATGGCAAGCCGCAACTTATTTATGAGCTAAGAAACGTTGCACGGGGTTCTTTGTTGGAAATGATGTATTCATCAGAAAGCCGGCCAGAGAACAGTAGTTTCCTTCGGCCTGGTTGCGCCCCATCCGACAATACTGGAAGAGCCTTTAAAATGAGTTTCCCTAGAAGAGAAAACGTGGCTTAACAATCCATTTAACGCATAAGGAACCGGCCTCACTACCTGCTTGCCTCTGCACTTTGCAGCTAAAAGTCCACTTTCGTCGCCGTCAAAAAGCTGGTCAAGGTGAAAGGGGAGGGCACCACGCGTGGCTGACGACAGTTCGTTTGTTCACTTCCCGACTGCCCGCGTCAATCGGTGACATTCTTATACATTACACGCACTAAATATTCGTATATCACATGGGGGTGGGCACGAAGTTCCCACCCTACGGTTCAGAACCCGCCCGGATAGGTTTCCGGCGGCTCCTCCGAATGCCAGCCACCGCCCGGGTCGAGGGGCGTGACGGCCGTGGTGCGGTCGATGTGGATGACGGCGTCGAACTGCACCGCCATCTGGGCCGAGAAATAATGGCTCTGGCGCTCGGTGCGCGGCAGGTAGATGACGCCGATTGCCCGTTCCAGGCGGCGTTGCATCAGCGCTTCGCGGGCAGGATTGTCGCCTCGGAGCGGCAGCATGAAGCGCTCGATGCCTGTCTCGTGCAGCAATTCCTCGTAACTGCCCGGCATGCCGGGGCGGACGCGCTTGTGCTCGGCGGGGCCGTCCCAGCTCGATGCGGCCGTCACGAAGCCCTCATAAGTCGAGAAGCCGATCAGGCGGGTCTGGCCGTCGTAGGCTTTTCTGGCCAGCTCGCCCACATTCCACTCGCCCAGCTCGCCGACTTCGGTGGCGCGGGCGTCGCCGATGTGGGAATTGTGCTCCCAGACCACGATCTTGGCCGGCTCGCCATCCTTCGTCAGGTGCTGGGCCAGGGCTTCCAGGGTCTCGGCCATGTGGCTGTCGCGCAGGTTCCAGGACGACACGCGGCCGCGGAACATGGTCCGGTAGTATTCCTCGGCATTCTTCACCAGCCGCGCATTCTGCTGGGCGTAGAAAAAGGCGTCGGCGCTGCCGTCCTTTTGCGAGTATTCGTAGGCGCGCCGCTGCAGCTGGTTCAGCTGTTCGATCACGCCTTCCTCGCAGGAAGCCGACAGGTCGAGATTGGCCGAATAGCCGTAGTGCTGGCTGTCCTCATAATAGTGGTCGAAGCAGGCGTAGCGCTCGCGCGCGACCCTGGCCGCTTCCGGATCGACCTTGTCGAGATAGGCCAGCACTTCGCGCAGCGAGGTGAACAGGCTGTACAGGTCGAGGCCGTAGAAGCCGACCTGTTTGCCGTCCGCTTGTTGCTCGTTATGTTCGCGCAGCCATTCGACGAAGGTGGATACGTCGGTATTGCGCCACATCCAGTTCGGGAAACGCTCGAAGCCGGACAGGGCGGCATTCGCGTCCGCGTCGTCGCCCTGGCCGCGCACGTAGCGGTTGACGCGGTAGGCATCCGGCCAGTCGGCCTCGACGGCCACCGCATGGAAGCCTTTTTCCTCGATCAGCCGCTGGGTGATGCGGGCGCGCTCTTCGTAGAACTCGTGGGTGCCGTGGGTGGCTTCGCCCAGCAGGACGAAGCGCGCATCGCCGACCAGGTCGAGGAGCTCGTCGTAGTCGCGTGCGCCGCCACCCAGGGGGATGGCGGCGGCACGGATGGCGCTGACTGGGTCGAGGTTCGCCATGGTGGCAGGTAGACGTCAGTGCAGCAGGCGGCTGAGCAGGCCCGGCTGGGCCGCTTCGCGGGGCATGGTGCCGCGTTCGATGAAGTCCCGCATGCGCGCCAGGTCCTCGTCCATCTTCGACTTCGGATCGGAGCCGAGTAGCAGGGCGAAGGCATGGCCGAGGGCGCCGGCCGGCGGCGTGTAGGACATGCGCACGGTGACGAGGGTGCCGCCGCGGTGGCGCTCGAACTGGATCGATCCGCTGTTCGGAATCTCGGAGTGGGCTTCGCTGCGCCAGGCCAGGCGGTTCGGCCGGCTCTGTTCGGTCAGCACCGAATTCCATTCGAAGCGGGACCCGCCAGGACCGGTCACGCACCAGTGCGAGCGGCCGCGGCCGAGGTCGCGCACTTCGGCGACGTGGGACATGAAGCGCGGGAAGTTTTCGTAATTGGCGAACTGCTCGTAGACCCTGTCCGGGGAAGCGTCGATGTGGATCGTTTTCTCGAAATCGATGGTCTGGTCCATGCTCATGCCCCGCATCGCATCCTTGCTCATGCCCAGACCGGCAGCGCCGCGGCTCGCCAGGCTGCGCAGCGGCTGGTTGGCGGCGCCACGGGCGAGCAGGGCGGCGCCGCCCAGTGCCAGCACGACACCCACCGGCGAGCGGCGCATCAGGCCCATCAGGGCCAGCAGGCCGCCGCCGACCAGGGCGGTGTTGCGCATCGTCGGGCTCCAGGCGCCTTCGCTGTCGCCGCGCACTTCCTCGGCCACGCGCTTGCCCAGGCGGCCGGCGCTCTTGCGGGTGTCGTCATAGAAATCGACGGCGCTGTCGGCGGCGCGGCTCAGTGCGCTGCGCGCGCTCGAATACGTGTCGCTGTCCTGGGCGCGGTCCATGCCGCTCTTCGCCTTCGAGATCGCATCGTCGGCCAGGTCGCCGGCCGAGCTGGACGCGCGGCCCATCACGTCTTTTGCCTTCGAGACGGTGTCGTCGAGCATTTCGCTGGCGGCGCGGCCGACGCGCGACAGCGTCGAGCCAAGGCCGCCGTCCGGCCGGGCCGCGTCGATGGCGTCGTCGGCGGCCGCGCCCATGCGGCTGCCGGCCCCGTGCCAGACATTGCCGAGGGCGCTGGTGGTGCGCGAGCCGGCGTTGCGCACGGCGGCGGCCGACTGGGCGCGGCGGGCGCTGCCGCGGTCGGGGTCGAGCATGTACATCAACAGGGCGCCGGCGGCGGCGCCGCCCAGCCATTTGGCAAGTTCAAGCCCGGTGTCCGTCGTCGTCGTGCTTTGCGTCGGCAGTCGTTGCATGATTCGGTCCTCCAATTGGTTGTTGTAAGCCGGCCTCCCGCGTGTGCCAGGCGGCGGCCAGCAGATCCTGCACTTCTTCGTCGCCGGTCTGCTCGAAGGCGTCGTACCACTGGCCCACTGAGCGGAACAGCGGCGGGGCCGACAGGCACACCAGCGCATCGACCTCGCCCTCCAGCGCGGCCAATGTTTGCGGCGGCGCCACCGGCACCGCCAGCACCAGCTCGGCCGGCCCGAGGCTGCGCGCCACCCGGATCGCCGCCAGCATGGTCGAGCCGGTAGCGACGCCATCGTCGACCAGGATCGCGGTCCGTCCGGCCAGCGCCAGCGGCTCGCGTGCGCCGCGGTAGGCGCGCTCGCGCCGCTGCAGCTCCTCCAGCTCGCGCTTCGTGACCGCCTCGACCTGCGCGGCGCTCACGCCCATCAGACCGGGCACGCCCGGCTGCAGAACGCGTACGCCGCCGCTGCCGACCGCGCCCATCGCGAATTCCTCGTGGCCGGGCAGACCCAGCTTACGTACGAGAAGAATATCGAGCTCGATACCGAGCCGCTGTGCGATAGCGAACCCAAGCGGCACACCGCCCCGCGGCAAGGCCAGCACGACGGCATCGGCACGGCCGGCGTACGGACGCAGCTCCCGCGCCAGCAGCTTGCCGGCGTGGGTGCGGTCCTTGAAGCGCTGAAACTCGGCCATGCCCTGCTGTGCTCCCGCTGTTTCCCCGCCTACTGGATGGTCAACCGGCGCGCGGCGCCTCCCTGTTTCTTGGGCAGCGTCAGCATCAGGATGCCGTTCTCGAGCCGCGCCTGGGCGCCGGCATCGTCGACCTCGGAAGGCAGCGTGAAGCTGCGCTGGTAGCGGCGCGTCGAGCGTTCAGAATACACCACCTGTTCGCCCTGACGCTGTTCGTTTGCCTGCTGACACTCGCCCTCGATGGTGACGCGCTGGCCGTCGATGGCGACCTTGACATCTTCCTTCTTGACGCCAGGAAGTTCTGCCTGCACTTCGAAGGTTTTTTCGGTTTCGCTGACGTCCAGGCGCGGCATGGACAGGCCCTCGTCGGGCCAGTGCGCGGGACCGCCCATCTGCTGGGCGAGGGGTGCGAAGAAATCCTGGAACATGTTCTCGACCATGCGGTTGAAGCCTTGTTCCAGCGGGCTATTACCTCTTCTGACGAGATTCATGATGACCTCCGTTCTTCCAAATTTACACTTTCAAGTTGGATTCCTGCTTCGACGGAGCCGGCTGTGCCATGCACTCTCGTGACATGCCAGAGCCTTCTCCTCCACAGGCTAAGACGGTGGAACTCACCGCTATTTGCTTCAAGTTGCTGGCTGCGTTGATGTCGCGGTCGTGTACGGTCCCACAACCTGGACAAGTCCAATTGCGATTTGCGAGGTCCAGCACTTTGACGACATAGCTGCAGTTGGAACAGATTTTACTGCTCGGATACCAGCGGTCAGCTATGACCACTTGGCCGCAGCGCAAGAGCGCTTTGTACTCGAGCTGTCGGCGGAATTCGAAAAAGCCCATATCGGTGATTGCAAGTGCCAGCCTATGGTTCTTAAGCATGCCACTAACGTTCAGATCTTCAATTCCGATTGCACGAAACCGGCGTGTGAGGCTGGTCGTAAGCTGGTGTATGGCATCCCGACGGATATGGGCGATTTTCTCGTGCAGCTTGGCTAGTCGCAGCCTAGCCTTTGTCCAGTTACTTGAACCTCTTACCTTGTGGGACAAGGCCCGCGACAGACGTTTTACACTACTAAGCAAGCGTCGCAGCGCTTTCGGACCGTCGACTTTCTCACCAGTCGACAAAGTTGCGAAGGTAGTAATGCCAAGATCGACCCCCACGACACCTTGGTTTTTGGTGTATGCAAGAGGAAAGTCCTGGCAGTCGACCGTGATGCTGGCATACCAATGATCGGCGGTTCGCGATACTGAGGCAGAGACAATGTGGCCTTTGAAACGCAATTCCTCCCGCATGCGTACCCAGCCGAGCTTTGGGATGCGTATGCGTTTACCTTCAACGCGGAATTGGTCGTTACTAATCGTAAAGTGATCAGCTGTCCCTTTACGACGAAACTTCGGATATCTTGCTCGACCTGCGAAAAAATTCTCAAATGCACGACCTAACTGAATAATGGCCGTTTGTGGAGCACATTTAGTCACCTTCAGCATCCACGGGAACTCATCATGCTTGATGCTGTTGAGTTGGCGCCTCAGGGCTGCTTCATTCGGCCGCTTTTTAGTTGGATTCTCTTTGTGAGCAGCGTATTGGCTCTGCCATTCAGCCAACGCCCAGTTGTAGGCGAAACGTGCGACTCCCGCAGCCCGGGCTAGATAAGTTTGTTGTACGTTGTTCGGGTCGAGCCGGATTTTGTGCGCCAGTAGCATTGCGCCTCCCTCACATCCGTAAACATTTGTGGCTTTGCTTCTCCTTCGTGCACGTCGCGCTATCGTTCAAACGGTCGTTTTAACCACGGCAAAACTGTGCTGTTGCTGTGCCAGGATTCACTCTGGTTGCTACGAACATGCTCCTATGTCTTTGACCGGGCAGAGCTAACAAAGGTTCGTGTTCGCTTGTGAAGCCCGCTATTCGGCGGGCGTACGCACAAAATTCGGGCACTCGCGCGAGCTCAGTCGAGCTGCCCCCGGTGGAAGCGCAGATGGTCTTCCACGAAGGTCGAGATGAAGTAATAGCCGTGGTCGTAGCCGGGGCGGCGGCGCAGCTCGAGCGGCTGGCCGGCGGCGCGGCAGGCTTCTTCGAAGGCTTCCGGATACAGCTGCTCGGCCAGGAATTTGTCGGCCAGACCCTGGTCGATGAGGATGCCTTGCGGGAACACCGCGCGGCCCGAGTCCTTCATCAGCTCGCTGGCATCGTGCGCGCGCCAGGCCGACTGGTCGGCGCCGAGATAGCCGCTGAAGGCTTTCTGGCCCCAGGGGCAGCGCATCGGCGCGGCGATCGGCGCGAAGGCCGAGACCGAGCGGAACAGTTCGGGATGGCGCAGCGCCAGCGTCAGCGCGCCATGTCCGCCCATCGAGTGGCCGAAGATACCCACTCGCTGCGGATCGGCCGGCAGCTGCGCCAGCACCAGTTCGCGCAGCTCGAGGATGTAGCTCTCCATGCGGTAGTGGCGCGCAAAGGGTTCCTGGGTGGCGTCGAGGTAGAAGCCGGCGCCGACGCCGAAGTCCCAGCTGTCGGTCTCGCCGGGGGCGCCGGCGCCGCGCGGGCTGGTGTCGGGCGCGACCAGGATCACGCCCAGCTCGGCCGCGACGCGCTGGGCGCCGGCCTTGATCATGAAGGTCTCTTCGGTGCAGGTGAGGCCGGCCAGGTAGAACAGCACCGGCAGCTTGCCCGCGCCGGCGGCATCGGCGCCCGGCGGCAGGTAGACGGAAAAGCGCATCGGCAGCTTGACGGCACTGGAGGCATGCTGGTAGAAGCGCTGTATGCCGCCAAAGCAGGCGTGTTCGCTGAGCACAGTCAGCTGGGAAAGCTCGGTCATCTTCGGCCCCTTTTATATGTGATCAATACCGCAAGTATGCCCGTCCCGCGTGCGGCCTGCACGCCGTCTTATACCAGTCCCAGTGCGCCGAGCAGGGCGCCGGCACCCAGCACCCAGAGCAGATGCAGCCGGGTCCGCCAGATGACGATACCGCTGGCAATCGCCAGCAGCCACAGTCCGGGCGTGGCTGCGCCGGCCGAGCTGGCCATGATCCAGGCGGTCGACAGCAGCAGCGCGATCACCACCGGCGCCATGCCCTGCTTGAAGGCGCGGACGGCGCGCAGCTCGCGGTTGCGGTGGCCCCAGCGCGCCGCCGTGTAGGTAATGATGGTGGAGGGCGTCATGATGCCGATCATCGTTACCAGCACCCCGAACAGCGCGGCGCCGACGCTGCCCGCATTCATGCCCACGTGCCAGCCCATCAGGGCCACGAACAGGACGTTGGGGCCGGGCGCCGCCTGCGCCAGGGCGAGCGCGGCATTGAACTGGTCCTGGCTCAGCCAGTGGTGCTGTTCGACCAGGAAGCGGTGCATCTCCGACGAGGTCGAGATCGCGCCGCCGACCGACATGATGGACAGCAGCAGGAAGTGGGCGAACAGGTTCAGCCAGTCCGGCCAGCCCATCACCAGCTGCAGGGTTTCCGGCGCCGGGCTCATGATTGGAGCCTGCGCCAGGTGAGCACGCAGCCGAGGCCGCCCAGGCCCAGCAGCACCCAGGGCAGCGGGCATTTCAGCAGGGCCACCAGCACGAAGCCGGTGGCGGAGATGGCCACGCACCAGAGCACTGGCATCGGACTGCGTTGGAAGGCCGCGACCAGCTTGAGCCCGGTTGCGGCGATCAGGCCGGCGCAGACGGCGGCCATGCCGCGCAGTGCGCCGGCGACCTGCGGATTGTCGGCGAAGCGGTCGTGCAGCACCGCCAGCCCGAGCACCAGCAGCAGCGGCACGGCCAGCAGGCCGCCGAGCGCGGCCAGGGCGCCGGGCAGGCCGAAATAGCGGCCGCCGATCATCAGCGACAGGTTGACCACGTTCGGCCCCGGCATGATCTGGGCGACCGCCCAGTCCTCGATGAATTCTTCCTGCGTGAGCCAGCGCTTGCGTTCGACGAGTTCGCGCTGCACGACAGCGAGCACGCCGCCGAAACCCTGCAGGGCCAGCAGGGTAAAGGAGATGAACAGGTCGGACAGGGACTGCGGACGGGGATGGGCTTGCGCCTGAGCTTGGGCTTGAGGCTCCCCCGGGGATGTGTGCGGCGCGGTGGTCATGCACCGATTATCGCGCCGCAGCCGCCATCCTGTCCATGCGGCAAGCGCTCAGCCGCCGCCGATGCCGCGCACCACGCGGCCCGTGCCTTCGCATTCCGGGCAGGTCTTGCCGTCGGCCAGCTTGCCGCTGCCGCCGCACTGTTCGCACAGGTCTTCGCCGGTGCCCGGGGTGCCCGGCTTGGCTTCGTCGCCCGGTTCCAGGTCGGGATCGGGAGTTCTGGTCATGGGGTCCTCGCTGATCGATAGTTGACGGGGCCATTCTAGACGCGGCCGCGGACCGGCGGCGCACGCGCTTTCATGGCACTGTCACACGGCTGTCGTCCCTTGACTTTCGCCAATGCTCGCCGATACTGCATCTGCGGCGCCGGGCCGCGATCGACCAGACAGGAGCAACGATGGATTCCACTTCCCCCGAGCTTGCCGGCGCCGCGCTGGCCACCCCGCACCCGCGCCAGGATGAGCGCAGCCGGGACATCGTCGACGTCGGGATCGCCATGCAAAAGTACGCCAGCACGGTGTCGGCCGTCGAATTCCTGCGTTCGCAGGATATCGGCGCCGCCGTCATCGAACGCGTGCTGGGCGAGCCGCAGCGCCGGCGCGCAAGCTGAGTTTGAGATGCGCCCGATCAAGCGTCTGGCAGCGTAGTTCACAAGCTGCCCGCACAATGGGCAAGTTGTTGAAACCCGCATTTTTGCTTGCTTCCGGCGGGACGACCCGGCGCTTTTCCACACGGTTATGCACAGATTTTGTGGATATCTGGATAACCCAGCCTTCACTTGGCACTTGCGCAGATCTACTGGATAAATGTACAGTTCTGTCACGTCCAGACCTGCCGCTGCCATGCCCGATACCGTCGATCAAGCCCTTGCCGATCCTGCGCTTGCAGATCCTTATGCCCACCTGAACCCCGAACAGCGGGCGGCGGTGGAACACGAGCTCGGTGCCAGTGCGCCGCGTCCGCTGCTGGTGGTGGCCGGCGCCGGCTCGGGCAAGACGAATACGCTGGCGCACCGCGTCGCCCGCCTGATCCAGTCCGGGGCCGACCCGCAGCGGATCCTGCTGCTGACCTTTTCGCGGCGCGCCGCCAACGAGATGGTCCAGCGCGCCGGCGGCGTCCTGCAGCGCATCTTCGGGACCTCGAGCCAGGCGGTGGCCGGGCTGCCCTGGGCCGGCACCTTCCACAGCATCGGCGCGCGCCTGCTGCGCGAATACGCGGGGCGGATCGGCCTCGAAGCCTCGTTCACCATCCACGACCGCGCCGATTCCGAAGACCTGATGGGCATGGTGAGACAGGACATCGGCCTCACTGGCGGGCAGAAACGCTTCCCCTTGAAAGGCACCTGCCTGGCGATTTATTCGCGCGTGGTGAACAGCCGCGATTCCCTCGGCGAGGTACTGCAGTCGACCTTCCCCTGGTGCAGCGAATGGGAAGAACAGCTCAAGCGCCTGTTCGGCGCCTACGTCGATGCCAAGCAGGAGCAGAACGTGCTCGACTACGACGACCTGCTGCTGTTCTGGGCCGAGATGGCATCCGATCCCGAGCTGGGGCCGGAGCTGGGCGCGCTGTTCGACCATGTGCTGGTCGACGAATACCAGGACACCAACCGCCTGCAGGCCGCCATCATCCAGGGCATGAAGCCGGACGGGCAGGGCGTGATGGTGGTCGGCGACGACGCCCAGTCGATCTATTCCTTCCGCGGGGCGACGGTACGCAACATCCTCGACTTCCCGCAGGCCTTTTCGCAGCCGGCGCAGGTGATCACGCTGGACCGCAACTACCGCTCGACCCAGCCCATCCTCGATGCCTCGAATGCCGTGATCGCGGCGGCGCTGGAGCGCCATGCGAAGACGCTGTGGACGGATAAAGCGTCGACGGCGAAGCCGCAGCTGGTCCTGATCCCGGACGAGGCCGAGCAGGCGAGGTGGGTCTGCAACCGCGTGCTGGAGCAGCGGGAAAGCGGCACCAAACTGACCCAGCAGGCGGTGCTGTTCCGGGCCGCCAGCCACAGCGCCGCGCTGGAACTGGAACTGGTGCGCCGGAACATCCCCTTTGTCAAATTCGGCGGCCTGAAATTCCTCGAAGCGGCCCACATCAAGGACCTGCTGGCGGTGCTGCGTTTCGCCCGCAACCCGAGCGGGCGCCTGGCCGGATTCCGCGTCGCCCAGCTGATTCCCGGCATCGGCCCGGCCACCGCGGCGAAGCTGCTGGATGCGGTGGGCGAGTCTGTCGAACCGACGGCCGCCGTCGAAGCTTTCGAGGTGCCGGCGCGTGCGCAAGGCGACTGGGAGCCCTTCGTGGCGCTGTTCCGTACATTGCGCACGCCAGGGCTGCGCTGGCCGATGGACGTCGAGCTGGTGCGCAACTGGTACCTGCCGCACCTGGAGCGCCTGTACGACGACGCGCCGGTGCGCGCGGCCGACCTCGAACAGCTGGTGGCGCTGGCGGGCGGCTACGGCTCCTGCGAAAGTTTCCTGACCGAGCTGACCCTCGATCCGCCGGATGCAACCAGCGACCGTGCCGGCCCGCCGCTGCTCGATGAAGATTACCTGATCCTGTCGACCATCCATTCGGCCAAGGGCCAGGAGTGGAAGTCAGTGCACGTGCTGAACGTGGTCGACGGCTGCATCCCGTCCGACATGGCGACCGGCAGTGCCGAGGACATCGAAGAGGAGCGCCGCCTGCTGTATGTGGCGATGACGCGCGCCAAGGAACAGCTGCACCTGGTGCTGCCGAACCGCTTCTTCATCAAGCAGCAGGCGCAGATGGGGGACCGCCACGTGTATGCCCAGCGCACCCGCTTCATCAGCCCCGCCATGCTCAAGCATTTCGAGGAATGCAGCTGGGTGAATGCGGAGACGCCGCACAGCCGCAAGCCGATGCCGCAGGAGGTGAGGATGCTGGTGCGGGAGCGCGCCCGGAACGTGTGGAAATAGTGCGTAGAAAAGACTAGTCCGAACGAGTTATCCCCCGTGTCCTACACTTGTAGGAATTTGCCGCATAGTCATGTTGCGCACAAAACTGAGGCGCGTGCAAGTCATTGATTTTTAAGGGCTTAAATTTTGCCTGTTGAACGGGCAATTTGTTGAAACCCGCACCAATACTGCGCTCCGCGCTTGTCAAGAGGCGCTTGTCCACACAGTTATCCACATTTCCTGTGGATATGAAAATAAAGGCTGAGGAATCAAGGATTTAGCATGGGATCTTGAGAAAGGTCTTAGCATTTTCGTAAGGCCAACTCTGATGCGGAGGCATTGTCTACAGCATATTTCTCGCTGATAGAAAATTTCATTCACGGTCTGCAGGTGAAAGAATATTTCACGTGCGCAAGCTGTCGCGCAGCCTGCGCAAGCTGTCGAGCGCACCGGCGGCGATCCCGACATCATGCGCGCCGCCCACCTGCGGCTCGCGCGGGTTGATGCGGATGAGCGGGGCACCCAGGGATTGGCAGGTGCGCCGCACCGAAGGTACGTCGGTGCCGGCGCCGATCTCGATCACCACGGGATGGCGCACCCCGGCGAGCCAGGCTTCGAGCCGCGCGTACTGAGCCTCCGTGCGGACGCCCAGCCAGCTGCCGTCGTTGAACATCAGCACGTTTGGCCGCGCCAATGCTCCGCAGCGGGGGCAGGACGGCAGCGACGGGCGCATCAGGCAGTCGGCCGGATTAATGTCCGGCTGCACCGCATCGGCCGGCCAGATCTCGCCGCTGCAAGGCAGGCTGCATTGCAGGTGGTGGATCGAGCCGTGGCATTCGACCAGGTGATCCTCGGCGAAGCCGGCGCGCTGGAACTGGCCGTCGACGTTGCTGGTGAAGACGAAGGCGCCGTGCGGCAACCGCGCGCCCAGCTCGCGCAGGATCGCGAAGCCTTCGTGCGGGATGGTGGCGCGGTACAGCGCCAGCCGGTGGCCATAAAAGCCCCAGGCGAGTGCCGGATGCAGGGCGAAGCTGCGCGGGTTGGCGATCTCGACGAAGCGGATGCCGAGCTTCGCCAGCGGCGGATAGGCGCGCCAGAAGCCATGGTCGCCGCGAAAGTCGGGCAGGCCGGAATCGACGCCGATGCCGGCGCCGGCGCCGATCAGGAGACTGTCGGCATCGCGCAGCAGGCTGGCGGCGCCGGCCAGCGCGGCATCCACATCGGCGTCAGCCATGACCGTTCTCCATATCGATGCGCTGCTTCAAATGATCCAGCTCGAGCAGGAAACGCTCGGCCGCCACGACCGGCGGCCACGGCTCCCATGGCCGGCAGCGGTAGCGCGCCGCCAGCGGATCTTCTTCCAGCACGGCGGCGCGGATGCGCAAGGTGTTGCGCACTTCCTCTTCCTTCCAGCCGACCACGTGTACGGCCTCGCTGGCAGCCGCCAGGCGGTCGGCCTGCTTGTGCTTCGCGTGCTCGCCCGGGGTCCAGGCCGGCAGGCCGTAGCGCAGGAAGACCATCTGCTCCAGCCGCTGGGTCAATTCCCGGAAGCCGTCGCCCAGGAAGGGTTTCAAAGGGGAGACGGCGTCGAAGCCGAGCAGGCCTTCCTCGGCGTCGTGCAGCAGTTCGCGCAGCGCAACGACCGGGGCCAGCGGCTCGGGTGAGGCGAGCTGGCGCAGCAGCATCACCGAGATCGAATGCTGGGCCACGGACAGCGGCAAGGGCCAGGCGGAGTGGCCGCCCCAGCGGTAGGTGCGGGCCAGGCCCAGCGCCAGGTCGGCGTCGTCCCAGTCGAAAGGGGTAGGATTGAGCAGGTCGAGGCGCTTGCCGGATGGCATGCGAACCCATGCGCGAGTGGTCATGAGCAGATTCTACAATGTCCATCTTGATATGGCCGAACACCTGCCGGCGGGCCGACACTACACTGAACTGCTGGGCAAAAACGGAAACACGGGAACGACAGCGAGGGAGGACGGATGAGCGTACATGCGCGACGCATCGATTGCGACCTGCTGGTGGTCGGCGGCGGCATCAACGGCGCCGGTATCGCCCGCGATGCCAGCGGGCGCGGCCTGCGCGTGGTGCTGTGCGAAAAGGACGACCTCGCCCAGCACACGTCCTCGGCTTCGAGCAAGCTGATCCACGGCGGCCTGCGCTACCTGGAGCAGTACCACTTCGGCCTCGTACGCAAGGCCCTCGCCGAGCGCGAGGTCCTGCTCAAGAGCGGTCCCCACATCATGCGGCCGCTGCGTTTCGTCATGCCGCACGCGCCCGGCACGGGCATGCGGCCGGCCTGGATGATCCGCACCGGCCTGTTCCTCTACGATCACCTGGCGCACCGCGACTTCCTGCCCGGCTCCGCGGCGCTGTCGTTGCCGGGCCACCCTCTGGGGGCCCCGCTGCAGCCGCAGTACCGCCGCGCCTTTGCCTATTCCGACGCCTGGGTCGACGATGCCCGCCTGGTGGTGCTGGCCGCCATCGACGCCCGCGAGCGCGGCGCCACCATCCTGACGCGCACCCGCTGCACGAGCCTGGTACGCGAGCCGCAGCGCTGGATCGCCAGCCTGCAGGGCAGCGACGGTGAGGTGCGGGTGCATGCGCGCTGCGTCGTGAATGCCGCCGGTCCGTGGGCGGCCAGCTTCCTGCCGGCGGCCCTCGGCACGCCGCAAGCAGCCCGCACGCTGCGCCTGGTGAAGGGCAGCCACATCGTGGTGCCGCGCCTGTTCGAACACGACAGCGCCTACATCCTGCAGCAGCCGGACGGCCGCATCGTGTTCGCGATTCCCTACGAAGGAAGCTACACCCTGGTCGGCACCACCGATGTCGATTACCACGGCGACCTCGACCGGGTCGCGATCGGCGAGGCGGAAGTCGACTACCTGTGCGAGGCCGTCAACCGCGCTTTCGTGCAGCGGATCGGACCGGAAGATCTCGTGTGGAGCTATGCCGGCGTGCGGCCCTTGATCGGCGAAGAGAATGGCAGCGCCTCCAGCACCAGCCGCGACTACCGCCTGGAGACCGACTGTAAGGGCGCGCCGCTGCTGTCCGTTTTCGGCGGCAAGGTGACGACCTTCCGCAAGCTGGCCGAACAGGCCGTCGACTGGATCGCACCGCAGCTGGGTCGGCGCGTGCCCGGCTGGACGGACCAGGCCTGCCTGCCGGGCGGCGACCTGTTCGGGCGCCTGCCTTCCGCGCGCGGCGTGCTGGAATTCGAGGCCTGGACCCGCACCCGGCAGCAACAGTACGCGGGGCTGCCGCCCGAGCTGGTGGCCCGCTATGCGCGCGCCTACGGCAGCCGGCTCGGCAGCATGCTCGGGCCGTGCCGCAGCCGCGCCGAGCTGGGCGAGGAGATCGTGCCGGGACTGTTCGAGATCGAGGCGGACTGGCTGGTCAAGCACGAATGGGCGCAGACGGCGGAGGACATCCTCTGGCGCCGCACCAAGCTGGGGCTGCATCTGCCGCCTTCGCAGCGGCCGGATGGCGCACGCCGCGTGGAGGCATGGCTGGCGGCGTGGGCGGCGCGGCGCGCTGCGGCCGCGCCGGCCACCGTCATGCGCGCCCTCGAGTAAAGTAAAGCGCCTGACAACGGCCGCAGGGCAAGGCGCACCGTCGAAGACAGTACGCTAGTACGGCGAGACGGTGCAACGCCGCCATGCGGCCGTTTCAGGCGCTTTTGGGCGATCAGCCGCCGTTCTGCTTCAACCAGGCATCGATCTCGGGCAGCCGCGCCGCATTCGTCTTGATCCGGTCCTGGATCGCCGCAATCGCCGCATCGACGTCGCCGCGCGAGGTCGCCGCCAGGTTGGCGCCCGCATACGCCTTCAGCTTGGCGATCATGGCCGGGTTCGAGGAACCGCCTGCCAGGCGCGCGAAATAGCGGCTGCGCGAACTGGCGTCGACCCGCTGGTTGATCGCCTCCACGTGCGCCAGCGCGAAGTCGACCGCCATGTCCGGATAGCGCTGGGCCACCGCCGAGATCATCGCCGCACTGTTGGTCAGGCCCGGCTCGTCCGTCAGCGCCAGCTGCAGGGCGCGTTCGGCCAGGGCCTTGTCGTCGGTAGTGGCGAGCAGCACGTACAGGCGGTCGCGCAGCAGCGGGTTGGTTTCGGCGCGGGCTCGGGTCCGCAGGCCGTCCCAGGTGGCGGCATCGGCATGCTGGGCGACGATCGCCAGTACCGTCTTGCGCAGCGGGCCCGGCACCGCGGACGGAACCTTGTCCATCGCGGCGTAGCGGCGGCGCGCTTCGGCGATGACGTTCGCGTCCCCGAGTTCGCTCAAGGTGTCGAGCAGCTGCTCGCGCAGGTTGGCGATGGCCGACGCCTCGCCGCTGCGGGCTTCCCAGCCGGTCTGGGCCATCAGCGGGGCGAGGCGCGCGACCGCGTAGGCGTCCAGGCGCTGGCGGCGGGTCTTGTCCTCGCTCATTTCACCCGTCATGCGCCAGTGCAGGCCCTCGAACACGCGCGCGATGCGGCTCCAGACCTGCGGGTCGGCGCTTACCGGCGTGGCCTTGACCAGGTCCAGCGCGCTCGATGCCGGCTGCAGCCCGGCCATGCCCAGCGCCGAGCTGTCCGACAGCAGGCCGAGCTGGTCGATCGGTGCCAGCGTGGCGAAGTTTTGCGCCAGCTGGGCGAATTCCTTCGGCGCGTACAGGGTGCGGTAGTAGCCGCTCTGGCCGGCGTTGACGATCACGGCGCCGCAGCCCGGCAGCGTGACCGTGCCCTTGCCGCCGGCGACCAGCGTGCTGGCCTGCTTGGCATTACCCGCGACTTGCGCGATCACTGGCACGCGCCAGGCCAGCGGCTTCCTGTCCGGCTGGTCGCGCGAGAACTCGCCCTGGAGCAGCGGCAGCACGGTGGAACCATTGCGGCACACCGGTTCGCCGACGCGGATCAGCGGCACGCCCGGCTGCAGCGTGAAGTCGTGGGCGATCGCCGTCACCGGTTTGCCGGCCGCCTTCTCGATCTGCTTCCACAGGTCGTCGGACACGGTATTGCCGTAGGCGTGGGCCTTCATGTAGCTGCGCACGCCGCTGCGCCACGCATTTTCTCCCACATACGCTTCCAGCATGCGGATCACCGCTTCGCCCTTCTGGTAGGTGATCTCGTCGAAGGCCTGGTTGGCCTGTTCGACGGTCTCGATGTGCTGCACTACCGGGTGGGTGGTGGCGACCGAGTCGCGCTGCATGGCGCCGTCGCGGCTGCCGACCGCGCCGAGCTGGGTATTCCATTCGGGGTGCAGGCGCGCCGTCATGCGGCTTTCCATCCAGGACGCGAAGCCTTCGTTCAGCCACAGGTCGTCCCACCAGCGCATCGTGACCAGGTCGCCGAACCACTGGTGCGCCATCTCGTGGGCGGCAGTGGCGAAGATCTCCTGGCGGTCGTGCTGGGTCGAGCTGGCCGGGTCGAACAGCAGCGCGTATTCGAAGGTGAAGATCGCACCCCAGTTTTCCATCGCGCCAAAGAACTGGCTGCGGCCGGCGCCGGCGATGTTGTCGAGCTTGGGCAGCGGGTAGCGCACGCCAAAGTAATCGTTGTACTCGCGCAGGATGTCCTTTTGCGAGTCCAGCGCGAACTTCGCCTGGTCGATGGCGCCGCGGCGCGTCACCACGCCGATCTCGGTGCCCTCGGCCTTGACGGTGGCGCGCTCGAAATCGCCCGCCGCGAAGAACAGCAGATAGGTCGACATCTTCGGCGACTTGGCGAAGCTGACCTTCTGACGTCCGTCCGGCAGCTTGACCGTGCCGGCGGCCGGCATGTTACTGACCGCCATCTGGCCGGCGGGGATGGTCGCTTCCAGCGTGAAGGTCGCCTTGTAGGCAGGCTCGTCCCAGGACGGGATCATGCGGCGCGCGTCCGAGTTCTCGAACTGGGTATAGAGGGCGCGCTGCTGCTTGCCGTCGCTACCTGGATAATCCAGCGAGAACAGGCCCACGGCCTGGGTGCCGATCACGCCGCTGTAGTCGAGCACCAGCTTGTAGAGGCCGGGCGCGAGCGGCTTGTCGAAGGCGAAGGTGGCGGTCTGCGCGTCCGCATCGACGCTGGCTTTGCCGGCTTGCGCATTGAGAGCATCAGCAGCGCCGCCGGCCGGGGCCACGCTGACGCTGTCGAAGCGCAGGTCGGCCGCGTTCAGCGTGATGCTGCTGGTCGCTTTCGTGACCTGGACCGTGATCGCCGCCTTGGCCGTGAAGCGGCCGCTGGCGGCGTCCGGCGTCAGGGCGATGTCGTAATGGCTGGGGATCACGCCGCGCGGCAGCTGGGTGGTCGCTTCCTGGCTGGCTGCCGCTTTCGGGACCGCGCTAGCGTAGTGGACGGGGAGGGCGGCGAGCGCGAGGGCGACGGCGGCGGAAAGCAGGCTGCGGTGCATGGTGTACCTATGAGTGTGAGAACAAGCAGCGAATCTACGTTCAACATCGATGGCTGTCAAATGGACAATTGTACAAAAAAGACCACCCGGCCTTGCGCTATCATCGTCACCACAACAAACACATGGAGAGACACATGAAGCTGTACACCAGCCACCGCACCCCGAATCCGCGCCGCGTGCTGATGTTCATCGCCGAGAAGGGCATCACCGGCATCGAGCTGGTGCCGGTCGATCTGTTCAAGGGCGAGCACAGGAGCGAGCGCTTTACCGGCATGAATCCGATGGCCCAGATCCCGGTGCTGGAACTGGACGATGGCCGCGAGCTGGCCGAGACGCGCGCGATCTGTACTTACCTGGAGGGCCTCTACCCGCAGCACAACCTGATGGGCGAAGGCTTCGAGGAGCGCGCCTTCATCGAGATGGCCGACCGCCGCGCCGAGCTGCAGCTGTTCCTGAAGGCGGCCAACTGCATCCGCCATACCCACCCCGGCCTGGCGCCGCTGGAGCAGCCGCAGTTCGCCGACTTCGGCGCCTCGCAGGGCCAGAAGATGCGCGACACGGCGCGCTGGCTGGATGGCGTGCTGGCGCAGCAGCCGTATGTGGCGGGAGAGCGCTTCACGATTGCGGACATCACGGCCTTCTGCGCGCTGGAGTTTGCGCGCGGGCTCATGAAGTTCAAGGCGGGGGAGGAGGGGTTCGGGAATTTGCAGGCCTGGCGGGACAGGATTGCGGAGAGGGATAGCGCGAAGGTCCTGTAAACGTCGTTCCGGGCACTGCCCGAAACGACTCCCCGCGGAGGCGGGGACGACAGCTTGGCTAGCTCTTATCCCACCCGCTTATACCAGGGCCGATCCCCCTCGATCGCCTGATAAGTCCCGGCATACGCATCCGCCACCGACAGCTGCCGGTCCAGGCACAGCACGCCGAAACGCGCCAGGCTGTCGTGGAACAGGCGCAGCACGCGCTGGCGCAGCACCGGGCCGAAGTCGCCCAGCGCGTGGCAGCAGACGATGGCCTGGAACTCGTTGAAGGAGGCGTCCGTCACCAGGCTGTACTGCGACCAGGTGATGCGGCGCCGCAGGTCGGCGCGCAGGCGCGCGCACTGGCCGTCCGGCCCGTCCTCGATGTCGAAGAAGGACAGCAGGTCGCCGCGGCCGCCGCTCTCGGCATGGCGCTGGCGTGCCTCGTCCAGCGCGGCCAGCGGCAGGCAGGCGTCCTGATTCTCCGCCACCAGCTCCTCATTGGCGAGGGTGGCGTGGATGTCGAGCTTGCCCAGCACGCCTTCCTCGGCCAGCACGATGGCCAGGGTCCAGGCCTCGCCCACGCCGGCGCAATCGGCCAGCCAGACCCGCGGCACGGGCCAGCCGCGCAGCGAGGGCGCCAGCACCCCGCGCAGGCGCGAGGCATGCCCGACACAGTCGAACAGCGGCGCCGGCGCCGGCGACAGCGCGCGCAGCACGCTCGACGCGGCGTCGCCGTCGTGCAGCGCCTGCTCCTGCAGCCCGGACAGGGTATTGGCGCCGCGCTCGCGCATGGCGAGCGATAGTTTGGCGCGCAGGGCCGCACGGTCGTAGGCGCGGAAGTCGTAGCCGAAGCGCTGGAAGATGGCTTCCAGCAGCAGCTCCGTTTCCAGCTCCTCGATCGCAAGCCCGGCCGCCAGGCCGGTCCATGCATTCATCGGCGGGACCTCAATGCAGCCACACGCGCATCATCGACAGTAGCTGGGCCACGTCCACCGGCTTGGTGATGTAGTCCGAGGCGCCGGCGGCGATGCACTTGTCGCGGTCGCCCTTCATCGCTTTCGCGGTCAGGGTGATGATGGGCAGCGACTTGAACTTCGGGATGCGGCGGATGGCCCGCATCGTGTCGTAGCCGTCCATCTCCGGCATCATGATGTCCATCAGGACGATCTCGATGCTCGGATCCTTCTCCAGCACCTCGATGCCGTCGCGGCCGTTCTCTGCGAAGAGCACCTGCATCTGCTGGCGCTCCAGCAGCGAGGACAGCGCGAAGATGTTACGCAGGTCATCGTCGACGATCAGCACCTTGCGGCCGGCCAGGCCGCCATCGGCCGCGTGGATCTCTTCCAGGATGCGGCGCTGCATGTCCGGCAGGCTGGCCTGCGAACGGTGCAGGAACAGCGCGGTCTCGTCCAGCAGGCGCTCCGGCGAACGGGCGTCCTTGACCACGATGGTCTTGGCATAGCGCTTGAGCTTCGTTACTTCCTTGCGGTCCAGTTCCTTCGCGGTGTAGATCACGATCGGCAGGTCGCGCAGCTGCGGCAGCTTGCCGATCTTGTCGAGCAGCTCGAAGCCCGAGATGTCCGGCAGGGTCAGGTCCAGCACCATGCAGTCGAAGTGCTGGTCCGCCAGCGCGGCCATCGCCGCCTCGCCGGTTTCGGCGGTGACGATGCGCACGTCGGAGTCGCCGATCAGGGACACGATCGATTCGAGCTGCGCCATGTCGTCCTCGACCACCAGCAGCGAACGCTTGCCGCCCATCAGGAACTTCTGGATGCGCGTGAACTCTTCCTGCAGCATCTCGCGGCTGACCGGCTTGTTGATGTAGCTGATCGCACCCTGGCGCAGCGCACGCTCGCGTTCGCGCAGTGCCGAGATCACGTGCACCGGGATGTGGCGGGTGCTCGGGTCGCGCTTCAGGCGGTCGAGCACCGTCAGGCCATCGATGTCCGGCAGGTCGATGTCGAGCAGGATCGCCGACGGCTGGAAGTCGCGCGCCAGCGACAGCGCCGAGTCGCCGCGGTGGGTAACCACGCCCTTGAAGTTCTTCTCGCGGGCGAATTCGAGCAGGGTCTTGGCGAAGCGCTCGTCATCCTCGACGATCAGCACCGACGGATCGCCCGGTACCATCAGGCCGCGGTCGTCCAGCATGGCCGCGTACTCGACCAGGCCGGCCGAGGGATCGGGCACGGCGATGGAGGTGGTGGCGACCACGGTTTCGGTTTCCGACTCCGATTCCAGCTCGGCCTCGGGGCGAGCGGCCGGTGCCGGCACCACCACCGTCGGTGCGGCTTGCGGCGCGGCCAGGCGCGCCGGCTGCGGCTGGCGGGTTTGTTCGTAGTTGATGAAGCCGGCGCGGTTGTAGGGCAGGTAGAGCGTGAAGGTCGAGCCGAGGTTGACGGTCGACTCGACGCGGATCTCGCCGCCCAGCAGGCGCGCCAGTTCGCGCGAAATCGACAGGCCAAGGCCGGTGCCGCCATATTTACGGGCGGTCGAGCCGTCGGCCTGCTGGAATGCCTCGAAGATCAGCTGCAGCTTGTCGGACGGGATGCCGACGCCGGTGTCGCGCACCGAGAACGCCAGCACCGCGTCCGCATGCAGCAGGTGCGGGTGGTCGGCGGTCCAGCCGCTGGTGACCAGGCTGATCGTCAGCGAGACCTGGCCGTGGCTGGTGAACTTGAACGCGTTCGACAGCAGGTTCTTCAACACCTGCTGCAGGCGCGTGGTATCCGTCATCACCGCGGTCGGCAGGTTGTCCGCCAGGTCGACCTGGAAGCCCAGGTGCTTGGCTTCGGCCATGTGGCGGAAGGTGCGGTCGACGTAGTTGCGCAGGGCCGCGAAGCGGTACTCGGACACGTCCAGCGTGACGGTACCGGATTCGATCTTCGACAGGTCGAGAATGTCGTTAATCAGGGTCAGCAGGTCGGAGCCGGAGCCGTGGATGGTCTTCGCGAATTCCACCTGCTTGTTCGACAGGTTGCCTTCGGGGTTATCCGACAGCTGCTGCGCCAGGATCAGCAGCGAGTTCAAGGGCGTACGCAGTTCGTGCGACATATTCGCCAGGAACTCGGACTTGTACTTGGAGGACAGCGCCAGCTGGGTCGCCTTTTCTTCCAGCGCCAGTTTCGCCTGTTCCACCTCGCGGTTCTTGCGTTCCACCTCGATGTTCTGCTCGGACAGCAGGCGTGCCTTCTCCGCCAGCTCCTGGTTGGTCTGCTGGAGCTCTTGTGCCAGCGACTGCGACTGGGTCAGCAGCGATTCGGTACGGCTGTTCGCCTCGATCGTGTTCAGCACCACGCCGATCGATTCCATCAGCTGGTCGAGGAAGGACAGGTGGGTTTCCGTGAAGCGGTCCAGCGACGCGATCTCGATGACGGCCTTGACCTGCTGTTCGAACAGGATAGGCAGCACCACGATGTTGGTCGGCGGCGCCGCGCCCAGGCCGGACGAGACCTGGATGTAGTCGCGCGGGACGTCGGTCAGCCAGATGCGGGTCTTCTCCAGCGCGCACTGGCCCACCAGGCCTTCGCCCGGCAGGAAGGAAGTCGGCAGCTTGCGGCTGGAACGGTAGCCGTAGGAAGCGATCAGGCGCAGGCGCGCATCGCTGCCCTCGGAGTCCATCATATAGAACACGCCGTGGTGGGCGGTGATCAGCGGGGCCAGTTCGGACAGGATCAGTTTGGTCACGGCCTGCAGGTCGCGCTGGCCCTGCAGCAGTCGGGTGAAGCGCGCCAGGTTGGTCTTCAGCCAGTCCTGCTGCGCGTTCTTCTGCGTGGTCTCCTTCAGGTTTCGGATCATCTCGTTGATGTTGTCCTTCAGGTAGGACATCTCACCGCGCGCTTCCACCTGAATCGAACGCGAAAGGTCACCACGCGTCACCGCCGTCGCCACCTCACCGATCGCACGCATCTGGTTGGTCAGGTTTGCCGCCAGCTGGTTCACGTTCTCGGTCAAGTCCTTCCAGGTACCTGCGACACCGGACACGTTTGCCTGGCCGCCCAGCTTACCTTCGGTACCCACCTCACGCGCCACACGGGTCACCTCGGATGCGAAGGAGGACAGCTGGTCCACCATCACGTTGATGGTGTCTTTCAGTTCCAGGATCTCGCCCTTCACGTCCACGGTAATCTTCTTCGACAAGTCACCGCGCGCCACCGCGGTCGTCACCGCCGCGATGTTACGCACCTGGCCCGTCAGGTTGGATGCCATGAAGTTCACGTTATCGGTCAAGTCCTTCCAGGTACCGCCGACGCCCGGCACGTATGCCTGGCCGCCCAGCTTACCTTCGGTACCCACCTCACGCGCCACGCGGGTCACCTCGGATGCGAAGGAAGACAACTGGTCCACCATCACGTTAATCGTGTTCTTCAGTTCGAGAATCTCGCCCTTCACGTCCACCGTAATCTTCTTGGACAGGTCGCCGTTCGCCACCGCGGTGGTCACCTCCGCGATGTTACGCACCTGGCCGGTCAGGTTACCCGCCATCGAGTTCACGCCGTCGGTCAAGTCCTTCCAGGTACCCGCGACGCCAGGCACGTTCGCCTGGCCGCCCAGGCGGCCCTCGGTACCCACTTCTCGTGCGACTCGGGTCACCTCGGATGCGAAGGAGTTCAGCTGGTCCACCATCACGTTGATGGTGTTCTTCAGCTCCAGAATCTCGCCCTTCACGTCCACCGTAATTTTCTTGGACAAGTCGCCGTTCGCCACCGCGGTCGTCACGTCCGCAATGTTACGCACCTGGCCGGTCAGGTTACCCGCCATCGAGTTCACGGAGTCGGTCAAGTCCTTCCAGGTACCTGCCACGCCCTTCACCTGCGCCTGGCCGCCCAGCTTGCCCTCGGTACCCACTTCTCGTGCGACTCGGGTCACCTCCGATGCGAAGGAGGACAGCTGGTCCACCATCACGTTAATCGTGTTCTTCAGTTCGAGAATCTCGCCCTTCACGTCCACGGTAATCTTCTTGGACAGGTCGCCGTTCGCCACCGCGGTCGTCACCGCCGCGATGTTACGCACCTGGCCCGTCAGGTTCGACGCCATGAAGTTCACGTTGTCGGTCAAATCCTTCCAGGTACCGCCGACGCCCGGCACGTAGGCCTGGCCGCCCAGCTTACCCTCGGTACCCACCTCACGCGCCACGCGGGTCACCTCGGATGCGAAGGAACGCAGCTGGTCCACCATGACGTTGATGGTGTCCTTCAGCTGCAGGATCTCGCCGCGCACGTCCACGGTAATCTTCTTCGACAAGTCGCCGTTCGCCACCGCGGTGGTCACCTCCGCGATGTTACGCACCTGCGAAGTCAGGTTGCCCGCCATCGAGTTCACGGAGTCGGTCAAGTCCTTCCAGGTACCCGCCACGCCCTTCACCTGGGCCTGGCCGCCCAGCTTGCCCTCGGTACCCACCTCACGCGCCACGCGTGTCACCTCGGAAGAGAAGGAGGACAGCTGTTCCACCATGGTGTTCGCGGTCTGCGCGGCACGCAGGTACTGGCCTTTCAGCGGGTGGCCGTCGACTTCCAGCGCCATGGTCTGCGACAGGTCGCCTTTCGCGACCGCGCCGATGACGCGCGCCATCTCGGTGGTCGGGCGCACCAGGTCGTCGATCAGGGTGTTGACGGAGCTGATGATGGTCGACCAGCCGCCGACCACGCCCGGCACGTCGGCGCGCTGGGTCAGGTGGCCCTCGCGGCCCACGACGCGCGACACCTCGGTCACCGTCTCGACCATTTTCTGCTTGGTTTCGATGATGTCGTTCAGGGTGTCCGCGATCTTGCCGGAGACGCCGGTCCAGTCGGAGGGCATGCGCACCGAGAAGTCGCCTTTTTTCAGCGCCATCAGTGTGGAAAGCAGCAGCTTGACATCCAGCTGTTCAGCCATGTCAGTCATGTTATTCATTGACGAGGGTTCCTCGAGGGTAGAGAAGAGGGATAGAACGCCGTGCCGCAGAGCGGCTCCCAAAAACGCTCATGGCGGCGTTGCAGCGTCTCGCCGTACTTACGTACTGTCTTCGACGCTGCGCCTTGCCCTGAGATTTTTGGGAACCGCTCTGAGTTTTGGAAGGACACGGTTTGTTAAATGTCAGAAAGTCGTAAACATACTCTTGTGTCGAATCAAGTCAAGCATAAGGCGGGCAAAAAAGACAAGACTGTTACGCAGCCGCCATAAACTTGCATTTTTGCAATTTTGATTAGACAATTCGCGCGAGGTTATAGGAATCTGAAAAATCGGGGCGCACGATTGAATTGGGTCCCCGGGCTATTGTTGTATCAAACCGACAACTCAAGCATGGGTTTCTGGAACAAAAAGATGTCCAAAAGAATAATTTTTGGTGCTTTTTAGTTACAACTCAACTAGCATATGACTGTTACACATCAACAGCGCGGGGTAAGCCATGATGACCGTCGAACTTGACGAGCTGATGCATTGCGACACGGCGTCGAGCTGGGGAGAGGCGCTGTTCTCCCTGGGCCGGCACTATGGTTTCGAGAAAGTCCTGTTTGCCATGTCGGGGTCGCGCCACGCGCGTCTCGAACATGCTTTTTTCCAGACGAATTTTCCGCGCCAGTGGCGCGAGCGGTACGAGGCCGAGCGCCTCGCCTATGTCGACCCGCTGGTGAGCCACTGCCTGTCCAGCACCTTGCCGCTGGTATGGCAGGCCGACACCTTCCGCAGCGCGGCGCAGCGCGCGATGTACGAGGATGGCTGCAGCCACGGCATCCGCGCCGGCGTGACCTTTCCGATCCACGGGCCGAACGGCGAGTTCGGTTTATTGAGCTTCGCCTGCGATCCGGGGCCGGAGCGGGCGCATTTCAAGCTGAATTTTGCCAAGGAAGTGGTGCCGCTGCTGCCGGAACTGGCGCTGGTGCGCGACCATGCCTTCGCTTCCGGGGTGCGCTTCTGTCCGCCAGCCACGCACGAGGCCGCACCACGGCTCACGCCGCGCGAGCTCGAAGTGCTGAACTGGGTGATGGCAGGGAAGTCTTCGTGGGAAATTTCAAAGATAACCGGCTGCTCCGAGGCGACGGTGAATTTTCACATGGGCAACATTCGCCAGAAATTCAACGTCAACACCCGGCAGCAGGCGGTCGTGCGAGCGATCTCGCTGGGGCTGATTACCCCAGAAGATCACCATCGTTGAGCTTGCCGTTGACGTAGAGCTTCAACAGCAGGGCGACCGGGGCCGGAATGGCCAGACCGGTTTCGAAACGGCTGCCGCTCGATTGCGTGACACCGAAGCGTCCCCAGAATTTTTCCTGGCTTTCCCGCTTGCTGATGCGGTATTTTTTCAGTTCGCTGACGGTCGGAGCCAGCGCTGCCTGGAATTTTGCACTGCCTGCTTCGGGCTCCCGCAGGCTTGCTTCGGTAACGAAATCATTAGCCATCGCCGCTCCTCCTTAGTAAAGGTTGTAAAGATGTGTGGAAGACAAGTATTCCATGCATCATTCATCTGGCGACCTAGCAATACTGATAGTTCCTGCAGGAACTCCCCCACAGAGAGGGGGGAGTGTTGTATAGCCTGTTGAGCTAGCGCAAACCTTCTGTTTTTGGCCTTGATTTCTCGGCCAATTCTTGCCAAAGGAAACTATAGGTCAGCGCCCACATGGTCGCGGTCTGCTCGTTGTTGGCCGCGCCGGCATGGCCGCCTTCCGTGTTTTCCCAGTACAGCACGTCGTGTCCCTGTTCCTGCATCCGCGCCGCCATCTTGCGCGCGTGCCCGGGGTGGACGCGGTCGTCGCGGGTGGAGGTGGTGAACAACACCCGCGGATAGGCTAGCTCCGGCGAGACCCGGTGGTAGGGCGAGTACTGGCCGATATACGCCCATTCGTCCGGATCGTCAGGGTCGCCGTACTCGCCCATCCACGAGGCGCCGGCCAGCAGCTGGTGGTAGCGGCGCATGTCCAGCAGCGGCACCTGGCAGACCACGGCGCCGAACAGGTCGGGGCGCTGGGTCAGGGCGGCGCCGACCAGCAGGCCGCCATTGCTGCCGCCCATGATGCCAAGGCGAGACGGGCTGGTGAAGCCGCGCGCGGCCAGGTCTTCGGCCACCGCCAGGAAATCGTCGAAGGCGTTCTGGCGCAGCTCCTTCAGCGCGGCCTGGTGCCAGCGCGGGCCGAATTCGCCGCCGCCGCGGATATTCGCCAGCACGTAGATACCGCCGCGCTCGAGCCATGCTGCGCCGGTGACGCCGCTGTAGAAGGGCGTGAGCGAGACCTCGAAGCCGCCGTAGCCGTACAGCAGGGCCGGATTGCTGCCGTCCAGCCGCGCATCCCGGTGCATCACGACGAAGTAGGGCACCTTCGTGCCGTCCTTCGACGCCGCCTCGAACTGGCTGACGGTATACGGGCTGGCGTCGAAGAAGGCCGGCATCGACTTCAGCAGGGTGCGGACGTCGCTGCCGGCCTGCGCCAGGTAGAGCGAGCTCGGGGTCAGGAAATCAGTCACCGTCAGGAAGTACTGATCGGACTCGATCTCGTCGATGGCGGACACGCCCAGCGCGCCCATGCCGGGGGCGTCGACTTCGCGCCGCTGCCAGGCGCCGTCCACGTGGCGCAGTTCGACGATGCGGTCCTTGACCTTGTCCAGCACCGTCAGCAGGATGGCGTCGCGGGTGGCGCTGACATCCTCCAGCGAGGTGGTTTCGTTCGGGGTGAACAGGGCGGTGAAAGTACGTTCGCCGGCCATGAAGGCGGCGAAAGGCGTGGCCAGCAGTGCGCCTTGCGGGAAGCTCGTGCCATCCACCGTCCAGTCCGAGCGCAGCTGGATCAGCAGCTGGCCGCGCACCGTGAAGGCCTCCGCGTCCTCCGGCTTGTCGATGCGGGTGAGGGCGCCGCTGGCCGGGTCGCGCACGAACAGTTCGCTGCTGTAGAAGCCGATCTGGCGCTGCACGAACTGGCGTTCATGGCCCGGCGTGTAGTCGAACCAGGCGGAGGCGGAGAGGTCATCCTCCTGCGCTTCGTAGACCAGGCGCGCATCCGCCAGCGGCGTGCCGCGCCGCCACGCCTTGACCACCCGCGGATAGCCGGATTCCGTCATCGAGCCGGGGCCGAAATCGGTGGCGACGAACACGGTGTCGCGGTCGATCCAGCCGGCGCTGCCCTTCGCTTCCGGCAGGCTGAAGCCATCGTCGACGAAGGCCAGGCGTTCGAGGTCGAATTCGCGCACCACGTGCGCATCGCCGCCGCCGCGCGACAGCGACACCAGGCAGCGCTCGCCGCGCGGCTTAAGGAAGCTGGCGCCGGCCCAGACCCAGTTCTCCTGTTCCGTGCGCGCCAGCAGGTCGAGATCGAGCACGGTCTCCCAGTGCGGCGCCGGCTTGCCGTATTCCGCGGGCGTGGTGCGGCGCCAGATGCCCCGTTCGTGGCCGGCGTCGCGCCAGAAGTTGTAGTAATACCCGCCGTGCAGGCGCACGTAGGGGATCTTGTCCTTCGAATCGAGGATGGCCTTGAGGCGGGTGCGCAAGGCCGCGTAGTCCTGGCGGCCGGCCAGCTCGGCTTCGGTGTCGCGGTTGCGTGCCTCGACCCAGCCGAGGGCGGGCTCGGCGCCGACGTCTTCCAGCCAGAGGTAGGGGTCGTGGGGTGTTTGTTTGTCGTGTTCCATATTGTTGAGTTCTCGCCATTTGGGCCCGATTGCGTAATACTAGCGAATATCTCAAAGTTGCCGCACGACCATCCAGATACCTCATCCATGCCTGAAACAAGCACGCGCAATATGGGAAAGACCGTCGGTGCCAGCGGCCCGGTGCGCTTTGCTTTGTGGGGCGGCGGCTTGTGGCTGTCGCTGCTGGTCGGGATCGGGCTCTACCTGGCCGCGGCAGGTACCGTCGAGGATGCGGCCCAGCGCCGCTTCGACGGCATCGCACAGGGCGCCCGGCAGCGCCTGGACGGCTCGGTGCAGGCCTATGCCCAGGTCGTGCGCAACCTCGCCGCGCTGTTCGATGCGAACGGCGGCGAGGTCTCGCGCCTACAGTTCCACCGCTTCGTCGAGTCGCTCGGCGTGCGCGAGCACTATCCGGCCATCGAATCGCTCAACTACGGTAGCTACGTCCGCGATGCGCAGCGCGATGCCTTCGTCGCCGCCGTGCGGGCCGACCGCAGCCTGGACCCGCGCGGCTACCCGGACTTCGACATCCGGCCGCCCGGACGCCGCCCGGACTACCTGGTCCTGACCTACCTGGAGCCGATGATGCCGATGCGGTTCGGGGTCGACATGGTGGCGAACCGGCCGGCGGTCGCGCGCTCCCTGGAGGAAGTGCGCGACCGCGCCGAAATGCACGCTTCCGCGCTGCCCCTGAAGATCGCAGCCCCGCGCCCCATGGTCGCCCTGACCCTGCGCTACCCGGTCTACCGCGGCGGGGCCGTACCCGCCAGCGTGGAAGGGCGGCGCGACGCCTACATCGGCTCGGTCGGCATCGGCTTCTCGATACAGACCATGGTCCAGCGCGCGCTGGACGGCATGGGACGGCATCCGGTGGCGCTGCAGCTGTATCTGGCGGCCAGGACCCAGCCTGTCGTCGGCAGCCGCCTTGCCGTGACGGCGGCCGACACGCTGCTGTACGACAGCGCCGGCGCCGGCGCGAGCGACGCTGCGCCGGACCCGAAGGCGCAGCCAGGCGGGCGCGACCTGTTCGAGACGGTGCTGCCGGTGAGCTTCCAGAGCAACCTGTGGAAGGTCCGCTTCGTCGCCAGCCGGTCCGAGCTGGTCGACGGCTTCGGGACCTGGTTCCCGCGCCTGGCCTTTGCCGCCGGTTTCGGCGCCACGCTGCTGATCTATGCGCTGTTCCTCAAGCTGTACTGGTCGCGGCGCCAGGCGGTCGAGCAGCGCGTCCTGCTCGACCTCGTGCTGGACAACGTCGACGCCTATGTCTATATGAAGGACCGCGACCGCCGCTTCCGCTACGTGAATGCGAAGACCGCGGCCGCCGCCGGCCTGCCGGCCGAGGCGATGATCGGGCGCCGCGACCTCGACGTGATGCCGGTGGACCGTGCCGACGCCGTGTGGGAACTCGACCGCCCGGTGATAGAGACCGGGCAGGGCCGCTCGGTGCAGAACGAACTGCGCTTGCCCGACGGCAGCGTGCGCCAGCTGTGGAGCGTGAAGGTGCCGGTGCGCGCCGACGGCGAAGTGGTGGCGCTGCTGTGCGTGTCGACCGACGTCACGGAGCTCGACCAGCTGAAGGCCCGGGCCGATGCCGCCAGCCGCGCCAAGACCGACTTCCTGTCGAACATGAGCCACGAGATCCGCACGCCGATGAACAGCATCATCGGCATGTCCTACCTGGCCCTGAAGCAGGCGGCGGACCCGCGGCAGCGCGACTACCTGCAGAAGATCCACCACTCGGCCCAGCACCTGCTGGGCATCATCAACGACATCCTCGACTTTTCCAAGATCGAGGCCGGCCGCGTCGACCTGGAACTGCTCGACTTCACGCTCGAGGCGCTGATGCGCAACCTTGCGAGCCAGCTGGGCGAAGCCGCCGGCGCGAAAGGCCTGGTGCTGGAAATCGAGATCGCGCCGGAGCTGCGCCGTCCGCTGCGCGGCGACCCCCTGCGGCTCGAACAGGTGCTGCTGAACTTCACCTCGAACGCGATCAAGTTTTCCGAGCACGGCAAGGTTCACGTGCGCGCACAGACGGTGCGCGCCTTGGGTGCCGACACCCTGGTGCGCTTCGAGGTGCAGGACCACGGCATCGGCATCGCGCCGGACGAGCTCCCGCGCCTGTTCGCACCCTTCCACCAGGCCGACCCGTCGACCACGCGCCGGTATGGCGGCACCGGCCTCGGGCTGGTGATCAGCAAGCAGCTGGCCGAACTGATGGACGGCGAAGTGGGCGTCGAGAGCGCGCCGGGCGAGGGCAGCACCTTCTGGTTCACCGCACGCCTGGGCAGTCCCGGCAACGCCGCTGCGCCCCGTGCGGCGACGCTCGCCGCCGGCCCGGCGTCCGCCGCGGGTGGCCCGGGTTCGCTGGCCGGCAGCACCATCCTGCTGGTCGAGGACAATGCCTTCAACCAGCAGGTCGCGCGCGAGCTGCTGGAAGACGCCGGCGCCAACGTGGTCGTGGCCGGCAATGGCAGCGAAGCGCTGGCGCTGATGCATGCAAGGGAAGAGGAGGCCCCCTTCGACTGCGTGCTGATGGACGTGCAGATGCCGGTGATGGACGGCTTCGAGGCCACGCGCCGCATCCGCGCCAACGCCCGCCTGCGCGACACCCGCGTGATCGCGATGACGGCCAACGCCGGCCTCGAGGACCAGGCGCGCTGCCTGGCAGCGGGCATGGATGAATTCGTGACCAAGCCGGTGGCGCCGGAAGCCCTGGTGGCCACCGTGGCGAGGGCCCTGGGCCGCAGCGTGCAGCATGCGCCGCCCCCGCCTGCGCCGGCCGCGCCCGCACAGGCGCCGGCGCTGCTCGACATGGACGTGCTGTCGGAGACCTTCGGCGGCAATCCGGACAAGATGCGCAAGTACGCTTTCATGTTCCTGGAAACGGCGCGCGAAGGCCTGCTGGAGATAGACCGCGCCCTCGCGTCCGGCGAGGTCGGGCGTGCGGCCGGCGTCGCCCACCGCATCAAGTCCTCGGCGCGCACGGTGGGCGCGATGGGCTTCGGCGACGTGTGCGCCGACCTAGAAGGCCAGCGCGAGCACGGCTCGATCGCGCAGGCGCGTTCGCTTGCGGCGCGCCTGCGAGCCCTGCTGGCGCGGCTGGAACGCCACATCGCCGCAGAACTCGGGGCACGCCAGCAGGATCAAAAAGCGTAAACACAGCCATAATCTTGTTGGATGAAGCCCCTTGGTAGTATGCTGCGGGGGTCCAGTCGAAGTCTTCCACCATGCGCTCCCCGATCTCTCCCGGCCTCCTCATCCTGCACGGCAACCAGATGGAATTGCTGCGCGCCGCCGTCTTCGACTGGCTGCGTGCGAATCCGCTCGGTCCGCTGGAGGAGGAAGTCATCCTCGTGCAGTCGAACGGCGTGGCCGAGTGGCTCAAGATCGCCCTGGCCGAGGAGCTGGGCGTGTGCGCCGCCACCCGCGTGGCGCTGCCGGCGCGTTTCCTGTGGGAGGCTTACCGCGGCATGCTGGGGCCGGAACGGGTGCCGAAGCGCTCGCCCTTCGACAAGGACGCGCTCACCTGGCGCCTGATGCGCCTGCTGCCCGAGTTGCTGCAAAAGGATAAGTTCGAGCCGCTGCGCCACTTCCTGTCGGACGGCGACCCGGAACGCCGCCTGCAGCTGGCCGAGCGCCTGGCCGATCTCTACGACCAGTACCAGGTCTACCGCGCCGACTGGCTGACCGACTGGGCCCAGGGCGTCGACCAGCTGCGCCGCCCGGCCGGCGACCCGGTACGCTTGAGCCCCGACCAGTGCTGGCAGGCCCAGCTCTGGCGCGAAGTCCACGAAAGCCTGCCGC